>Ga0115561_1000561_pt1 | contig 28009 bp, 20 predicted proteins | sample COGITO_mtgs_1105_4_FD_87201 | JGI IMG/M metagenome (GOLD analysis project Ga0115561, IMG submission 87201) | Pelagic marine microbial communities from North Sea - COGITO_mtgs_110512 | ecosystem: Environmental > Aquatic > Marine > Epipelagic | place: Germany:Helgoland, sampling site Kabeltonne...
AAAGCACATTGGCTAATCGCTCATCACCAGGTCAGCCAATCACCACAAGCAACAAAAAACTTGGTAGCGTTTAACCACTACTCGTCATACCGCTACACGCTTTCATCAAACAAGCAGGCAACCGATCTAATTCGATACTCAGACTTTCGGTCAAAAAGCCCTGTTATATTTCCTATCCTCCGATGCGTCGCTCACCCGTTGGACCATGCAACACAGCAAAGAGTTTGCGGCTGAGACGTTGCAAGGGGCCGGTGTCTCAGCCGGACCCGTGAATACCGCACCTGACATGGTGAGTGATGCCCAGGTGATAGCCAGAGGCTTCTTTGTGAACTATGAAGCCTTCGATACGCCAATGCCGGGAAATCCTATCAAGATGGCAGGATTAATGACGGATGACTGGACGCCCAGTGCGAAGTTGGGTGGTGATAAGGCCGCGGTTTTGCAGGACTCGTTGGGCTACAGCGTGGAGCAGGTGGTTGCGCTTGAGAAAGATGGCGTTATTGCCAACCGTCCTCCGGATTAAACTGAAGCACTCGTAAATCAGCTCAAAATTTGTTCCATCGCATGGGCACACTTGTAGAGCGACGCCTCATCAAAATGTTTTCCCACTAGCATCATGCCAATGGGCAATCCGTTGGCCGTGCCGCACGGCAAACTTATCGCTGGATGATGGGTATTGTTGAATACGCTCGTATTTGCCAATGGACCAAAGGCCAGTGCGGTTACCTCTTCCGGAGAAGCGTCCGTTGATGGAAGGGCAGTTGCCTGCATCGGTGTTGTGGGCATGACCAGTACATCCACCCTGGTCAATGCGTTGTCGTATTCTTGTCGCATCCGTTGTACGTTTTGCTTTGCACGTGCAATCAGGGTGTAACCGTAGCGTCGACGCAACAGCTCACCGGTAATAAGAGAAGACTTGATATTGGCCGGTAGTTCATCAGCGCGACCTCGCCAGCGCATCTGGTGTTGTATAAAACTTTCGGGCACCGAATCCGGTCGCTCGATCAGGCAGCCGTCCAGTTGAAACATCGAGGTGGTGATCGCCTGAGTGGCGCCAAAGGTGAGGGCGCCGGCCTGGGCATGGAATCTTAGGGGTCAGGACCAAGTGACAGGTCCAACTGACAGTAAACCTCAGGCTTTTCCCACACGCCATTAATCAGCTTTCTTACATCATCCGACCCGGCTCAGACCCACAATACGAAGTTGCCACGTCTTCCTCGATTCTGCCCAGCCGACCATCCAACTCACGTAGTCCAACGTGGAAACAATAGGCAGGTGTACTTCACATGCGATGATGATATGGCGGCCTATGCCCACAGCTTGCACGAAGGCGCTACCAAATATGGTATTGCGGTACATGCATGGGTGTTCATGACAAACCACGTCCATCTACTAATGACACCATCTACCGCTCAAGGGGTGTCACACCTCATGCGGTATATGGGCCGCCATTACGTTCAACCTTTTAACTTCAGATATGCTCGATCAGGCCCGCTGTTCGAGGGCAGGTTCAGGTCCTCGCTCGCACAAGAAGATGCACACCTGATCAACTGCATCAGATACGTTGAACTCAATCCTGTACGAGCCGGGATGACAACTGACCCAGGAGACTATCGATGGTCGAGTTATCGTTGTCATGCATTTGGCAATACCGCATGGATGTGGACACCGTGCCCTGAATACCTTTGCCTAGGCGAGAACGAAACTTAACGGCAAAAGATATACCGCGAAATGATAGCCCAATCACTTTCTGCAGAAGTCATTCAGAAGATCAGGCATTGCCTCAACACAGGCCTGGTGCTTGGCACGGAGGCCTTTCGTGATCAGGTTAATGCTCTTCGCAGGTGACCACTCCGTGGAATAGACGTCAGGATCCGTTAAATGGTTCTGGCACTTGGTCCTGACCCCTAAAATCCGACCCCTAAAATCGCTGGCACTTGGTCCTGACCCCTAAAATCCTGACCCCTAAAATCGATTATTGAGCCAACTGTCTATCGATGCCCGACATCACCAGCTCATACTTTTCCCGCTTGCTGACCGTTGTCATACTCACATCGTCACCGAATTCCATCCATTGATCTGCATTACTGTTATAGCTTTCCCATCGTGGTAAGCCATCGCCGTTGGGATTGCCGGTAGAGGCGAAATTAACCCAGTACTGCATCATTACGCCAGATAGTTCGAGATCTTCAGGCCGCGACAGCGGCGACAGAGCATCGACCCCAAACACATAACTAATTTCCATAGCATGAAATGCGCCCAGCGTTCCGCCTGTATCTCCCTCAGGCGTCTTGGTGAAATAATATGGGAAACAGGGTTTATCCTGTTCTGCCAATGCCTGCGCGACCGCTCGGGTTGGCGCGCCAAACAATGAATCGCCACACATTTCTTTTGAGGAAAGGATCATTTCTTCAACACTTGTCGCAGGATAAAGATTTAACGCCGCTTGAGCATGCTCGGCAAAAAACCGTTCGAACTCAGCAACATAAGTCTCAGTATCAGGACACATGGCCATCTGCGCCATCGGTGAGCCCCAATAAAGAGCGGACCCCTCGTCGGCATTACTGCCTATCATTAGCGGAATATCATTATGCTGACCATTTCTAATGATTGAGATTGGGTTTTCTGGCTGGCAGTGTCCGTCAATAATGACACCGGGGATTGGAAATGCTGCCGTCTTACTAATTAACTCATCAACGTCTATTTCTCTCATCTCCCGCAGTTGGTCCTTGCCTTTCTCACAACCGATCACTTCTCCAAGTATCTCACCAGTGTCATGCGCACTAATGGGCACCGCACCGGGCTTATCGAGTAGTTGAATTGCCTGCGCACCCACGCCACTTTGCGCAATGGCTCGATGAACAAGCCCTTTACACAACGGGGAAGTAAACATAGCGCAGGTAGAGTGCCCTCCGGCACTCTCACCAAAGACAGTGACATTTGCCGGGTTACCACCAAACTGTGAAATGTTCCGCTGGACCCACTGCAGTGCAAACACCGTATCCAGCAATCCTTGATTGCCCGAACAGCCTTCCGCTGTGAGTTCAGGATGGGATAAAAAGCCCAATGGTCCGAGGCGATAATTTATTGTGACGACCACCACACCCTTTGCCGCGAGTTCTTGCCCTGGATAATGCGTGCTGGAGCCAAACCTGTGTGCACCACCGTGCACCCAGAAGAGAACTGGCAAATTCGTCTGTGAATTTATATCAGGAGAAAACACATTCAAAAACAAGCAGTCTTCATCGTAAGTCAACGCTTCAGCTTCAGGAGGATCGATGCCAAGACCTCGCGTTATCGAATCTCGAAAGCCTCCTTCCCCGTGAACAAATTGCGGGCAGCTTGCACCATAAGTTGTAGCGTCACGAAGTTCAGTCCAGCAATCTGGCGCCTGCGGTGCTCGCCACCGAAGTTCGCCGACAGGAGGTGCCGCATAAGGTATACCGCCAAAAAATGCCACGCCACTTCCGTCTTTACTTTGTATCATAACGCCCTTTAAGGGACCGGTATCGATGCTTACTTCACTCATGGCTCACCTAATTGCTGCGGAAAATCAATAGTGTTCCACCGAGTAAAAAATATTTCAACGACCAAATTATTATTATGATCAAAAGGTAACTCCTTGAAAATCTTTAACCATGTCCGGCTTAAGGCTTTTCATTAGCAGTCTGTCGCTCACCGCGGATCAAATCAGCCAAACGCTAAGCTCGCAGTCTCTGGAGAACAGCATCTATTGCAACAACAAACTGCAACAACAAACCGCCATTGATGCTGCTTCAGTAGAGCGCTAATAATTCCGACCTTTAAGAGGGCGGTCGCGTTTAACCACTAACAGTCATTCCGCTACACTCTTTCATCAAACAAGCAGACAACCGATTTGATTCGATACTCAGACTTTTGATCAAAAAGCCCTGTTATCGTTCCTACCCCCAATTTGGATCATCAGTTACTACATAGACCACGGTATCCCGAAGACAAAAACACAATGGACAATAATTTCAGAACTCAATCGTAAATACTCTCGAATGGCGCATAAACAGGCGTCAGTCATCTACCCGACGTTAACAACACCTACCCTCTACACTACAAAAGGGGCGCTTGATCCTTAGCGACGCCTGCGATGGGACGGGGCATCAAAAAAGTAGTGGCCGCTTCTAATGGCAAAGCCACGTTGAATTCGATACGAATGATCGATATCTGGCCAAAGTTACCGCCCCAATTCCTCCGTGGTCTTTGTGATTGAAACTCAGCATCTCTCAATTCACGTGTCGCCCTATGGTGATGCGACCGATGTCCGTCATATACTCAGCCCAGTGGATACAAAAACCAAGTGAGAACAATGACCGCTTTTAACGCATACCAAGATCGCTTGATGACTCCAGAACAAGCACTAGCACTAATCGAAAGTAACCACCTGATCTACCTGAACGTGGGAACACCCGTACCCGTAGCTACATTACTGGATGCACGAATTCGAGAACTCGGCTCGGTGGACATGCGGATGGTCGGCCCTGGTTACCTGCCGTTTTTTGACAGTGAACGAGACGCTGGCGAACGAGAAATTGAGCTTTTCATTGGCGAACCTTCACGATCAAGTCACGACACACAACGATCTACCTATTTGCCCAACACGTTTATGCTAGGCATGAAGGCTTTTGACAGTGGCCGCGAAGAGGCACGCATGCCCGATGTGAACGTGGTTGTTTGCAGTGCGCCTAACGCAGCCGGATTTGTGCAGTTCGGCGCGGCGCAATGGCTTCGCAAGGCCTACCTCAAACGCTGCAAAAAAACGATCGCTTTTGTAAACCCTCATATGGCACTCGTGCATGGAGACGTGTGGGCACACCCCAGCGAATTCACTGCATTTGTAGAGGGTGTGATCCCACCGCCCGTTGATGTCGAAACAATTCGTACTCGTGTTGAAAACGAAGCACCAGAAGCAAACAAAGCAAGGTTGATTGAGATTAGCCGGGTTGTATTGCCAGAACTGCTGGCACCTATTGCAGACTCATTCCATACGATGGATCCCGGCGCACTAGAGAAACAGCTTAATCTCGTCATTGATCCAGCGGCGCAGAAAATCGCCGATTATTTAAGAGAGTTAATCCGCGATGGCGACACCATTCAAGTGGGCATCGGTCAACCAAGCTCGCTAATGTTTAACGCCGGCGCATTTGATGATGCTAAAGACATAGGGCTGCATACAGAGCTAGGATCCCCTGGTCTTGCCCAACTCTGGGAACGAGGCATCCTGAACAATTCGAAGAAGAACATTCACAAAGGTCGCAGTGTGGCCGTCGCGTGGTCGGGTTGCGATGCGATCGATATGGAAATTATCCGCGACAACCCTGCTTTTGAATTGCACGACCCATCCTATTTACTCAACCCCATGCTGATCGCCCAAAACCGGCAGATGACTTCTATCAATAGCGCTATCGCAGTCGACTTGATTGGCCAGATCTCAAGCGAAGATCGCTACGGCGGCATGATGGTCAACGGTACCGGTGGTCAACCCGACAATCACATGGGTGCGACGTTTTGCCCGGATGGCCGTGCTGTGATCATGTTACGTTCAACCGCGCTCGGCGGGGCAGTCTCAAAAATTGTGGCAAAACATGAAGCGGGCACGCTAATTACAATCCCACGTTATCTAGCCGACACCATCATCACCGAATACGGCATTGCACGCTTGCTAGACAAAAACCATCGCCAACGGGCTGAAGCGTTAATACAGATTGCACACCCAGATTTCCGCGAAGAGCTCAGCAAACAAGCCAGAGCAAATTGGGGGTGAACAACTAGTATGGTGATTTACGCTGATGCTACTGCGCTCGATTTCCTTCCTACATCCTACGGAGCGCTAACTGAGAACTGATCTCGGGATTCAGTCCGCCTTCCAAATTTTTTAAGCACTCGTTATTGAATCTGCGATTAACTATCGCAAACTTTTTTCAGACATTACCGTTAGTGTTGTCGTTCTTTTGCAGCAGTGTTGTCGTTCTTTTGCAGCAGTATTCTCGTGTCAAATCTTCCGATTGTCGTGTGGTACACCTGCCCTTCGCAAAAATTGATCAAGAGAAATTCAAGCAGCTGCTCTCCACTCATATCTATGGTGGAGCCCACCTACTTTCGGAAATCCCACTAAACGGTCAGGTATCGAAGTCCCTTTGGCAGTGCGCTGAACCTTAAGGTTCACCTCCACATGATTATCCTGGACGGGGTATAGACAATGGAGCACAACCAACCTCGTTCTCATCGAGTCAATGCACCGGACCGACAGCGTCTGGACAAACTTCTGAACCGCATCATCGCCCGGGTCATGCGCAGGCTTATAAAGGACGGCCTGCTCATCCAAGATCAGGAGCAGCCATGGCTCGATTTTCAGGAGACAGACATAGTTGATACGCTCAATGCAGCTCCTATCCGCTACCGAGTCGCCGTCGGCCCCGGTGCGGGCAGCAGAACACTCACCTTGAAGAACCCGGGCCTGCAGCGCTCGGATACCCAACCAAAACCCTTCACGGTCGACAGAAACGGTTTTCCACTGAACGAGTTGCCTACCGGCCACACCAGCGAGATCGCCTTGAACACCTGTGTCGTTGCGTCACGCGGTCCGCCGTCTGTCTGGAGCGGTTGCCGACCAACGCTGCCGGCCAGGCGAGCTACGAACTCAAGCATCCGTTCCGCGATGGTACCACTCACATTCTGTTCACTCCCGCGGACTTTCTCGCCCGGTTGGCAGCGCTGGTACCGCGACCCCGGTCCAATCTTATCGATATTTCTGTCTGTCCGCTGTGCGGCGGCACCCTGCGGGTGATCGCAGATGTCACCGATCCGGACGCGATCCAACCCATTCTGGCGCATCTGAGGCAACGCGCGCCCCCTGATGCTGTGCGCCGGCAAAGGCCGGGGAAAGGGCCGCAAAACGATCTCTTTGCCGCAATCTGATGGTTGAATCCATGGCAGCGCATTGCTACTTACGTCAATAGAAAAGCACATTAGCTAATCGCTCATCACCAAGTCAGCCAATCATCACAAACAACAAACAACAAAAAACTTGGTAGCGTTTAACCACTAATCGTCATTCCGCTTCACTCTTTTATCAAACAAGCACGCAATCGGTCTAATTCGATACTCAAACTTTCGATCGAAAAGCCTTGGTATAATTCCTATCCTCATACCGATCAAGGGAGTCAGTTAACGTCAGCGGCGTTTACCGGCCAGATAAGAGACAATGGCATCAAAATCAGCATGGATGGCAAGGGCCGTGCCGACACAATGTGTTTATCGCGAGACTCTGGCGGTCTATTAAATACGAAGGGGTCTACCTGCATATTTATGACTCCGTAGCGGATTCCCGGCAAGGACTGGATAGTTGCTTCACGTTCTACAATAGTCGTCGGACTCATTCTAGCCGCAACGAACGGACACCTGACAAAGTCTATTTTGAATCATTGCCACAATTGCTGGCAGCATGACTGAGGGAGCTTGAATCCAATTATAGAATGGGAAAAACCTTCTTATAAAGGGGGCCCCCTAACTCTGCGCTCCCGATGGTATTTTTTATATAAAGGCATAGCTCGATAGATTTCGTATGTCTCAGTTTCGTGGTTTTCGGATTACAATGAGTCAACTTTCAAGCTAGGATTATTCAGTATCCGACTCTCCCGCCAACCGTCTCGTAGCCCTCGATATCGTTCGGGATGGTGCCATTATGGCCGTGTTGTTCGCACACGCACGTTACCTGGTTGAAGCCCCCTAGGAATTCCTGTTCCTGACAATCACAGGGAAGTTCGGTGTCGAGCTTTTTTTTGTGCTCAGTGGATTCCTTATCGGCGCCATTCTCATTCGAGCCTGCGAGCGGGAGCTTTCTACACGTTCACTGCTACGGTTTTGGACTAGACGTTGGCTGCGAACATTGCCTGCCTATTTTGCGGTATTGCTGTTTATATGGGCAGTGTTTGGCAAGGTGAGTCCATATTACTTCTTCTTCTTGCAGGATCTCGTGCTGGGTAGCTGGAGTATTCTCCCCATAAGCTGGACACTCGTTATAGAAGAGTGGTTCTACCTGTTATTTCCCCCAACATGTTTCGTATTGATATATTTCTCGCCACGATGGGGGTTTTTTATCGCTGCTCTGATGTTATTGCTCACTTCAGTGATGTTAATGTTTGACGATTATTCGGTATGTGCGGCCGCAAACAACTCACTTGACTGCTTTGCGCGGGACATAAGGAAATACACTTTCCGGTTTACCAGTCTCGGTATGGGAGCGATGTTGGCTTACGTCAATCACCGCTGGGGTTTACGTGAACTGCTCAGCTCAAGATTAACCTCCATGAAATGGGCCACTCTTGTTGTGGTCGGGTTCGTGCTGTTGTTTTGTGGTGATACGATTCTAAATCATCCCGGTTCCGTGCCGGTTGCCCGGGGCGTTCGCGCTGTTTTATCCCTTAATGGGTTTTGGCTCTATGTTTATCGTCGCGCTGATGTTTGTTTGGGAACCGAAACCAGCAAAAAGTGTTGCGAACTTTTTTACCTATGCGAGCGTCACAAGTTATAGCTGTTACTTGTGGCACATGATGATAAATCAGCAGCTAAAAGTTTGGCTAGTTGGCTGGAATCAGTGGTTCCTGGTCGCACTATTTTTTGTACTTGCGTTAGCGGCAGGCGGGGTGTCCTACCTAATCGTGGAAAAACCATTTCTAAGAATGCGTGATCGTCTCGCTAGCTGATATATTGTTGGGAAATCTGGGGTACCAACGGACCTGACGAGTGCATAAACCAGAGCATAAACCAGAGCATAAACCAGAGCATAAACCATGTGTCTTAAGTCGCACCTCAAGCTTCTGTTGGTAGCCAAGGCAAGCCTTTTTTTGACACAGCAGGGCAGGTCCCCGTTTTAATACCAGCTGTTCCCTGTGCGGCGGAACCCTTCGGGTGATCGCAGACGCCGCCGATCCGGACGCGATCCAGACCATTCTGGCGGATCTGAAGCAAGGCGTACCCACTATGCTGTGCGCCGGAAAAATCGGCGAAAGGGCCGCAAAACGATCTCTTTGCCGCTACCTGATGGTTAAAAACACGGCAGCGCATTTATCCCTGCGTCAACAAAAACGCACGTTGGCTAATCGCCCATCACCAGGTCAGACGATAACCGTAAACCCTGGTAGCATTTAACCACTACAGAAGTGGTCTCCATCCTTAGGACAGCCTGACAGCTATTATAAGGTGCAGTCCTGTTGCGATTTATACTGCCAGCTTCTGATACGTCTCTTTCGAGGTCTGATCGCCCAGACTCGAATGAGGCCGTTCCTGATTATAATATGTTATCCAGTCAGCGATTCCTTGTCTCGCCCCACGGATCGTGTCGTATGCATTTAAATAGAGGCATTCGTATTTCAATGATCTCCACAGTCGCTCAATGAACACATGGTCCGTCCAACAGCCCTTGCCATCCATAGATATCTTGCTCTCCTGTCGGTTTAATTCACTGACCCAGGGTGAACTCGTTAACTGACTGCCTTGATCAGTGTTGAGGAGATCTGGGGCGCCATGTTTTTCGACGGCCTCTTCACGTGCTTCCAGACAAAAGCTGGTGTCCTGAGTCGTCCATAATCGCCAGGATAGAACGTGTCGAGTATGCCAGCCCACAATCGCCAACAGGTAAATAAAACCATGAGACATCGGAAGGTAGGTCACGTCAGTACACCACACCTGATTAGCGTGAGTCACACTGACATTCCTAAGTAAATACGGGAAAACCGGATGTTTCGGATGTCGCCGACTCGTCTGCGGCCCTGGGTATATAGCCACAATCGCCATTAATCGTCTCAACCGGCGGCTGCGTTTTCTGCCGACACAGCACCGCTGCCGTTTGAGATATCGCGTCATCTGCCTAGAACCGTACCAAGGACTCTTAAGATATTGTTCATCTATCCGGCGCATCAACGCCAGGTTCAACCCGAACTCACCCTTTGCACTGCAATATAAGCCACGACGACTGATATAAAAGAGTTGGCACTGTCCGGGTACACTAAGTTCCCGCTATTGAGGATCAATCATCTCTCGCCTTTGAGACGCACTCATTGCTCGAAGGCTTTGACTAAAAAATTCCGCGCTACAACAAGCTCGCCGAGCTTGGCATGCAGTGTTTTGACCGCTGTCTTAAGGCCTGGGTCCTTCTTACCTTTTCTGCCGAAAGAATCCTTCATCCCACCAACAGTTTTTTTCCATTTGGTGATCATGTTGGGGTGCAAACCCTACTGCTAAGTCAGCACTGCAATCGTGCCGTCGCCCGGTATTGCTGCCAATGCGACCTTGGTCTTAAGTTCAGCCGAGTACTGTTTTCTCTTCACCATTTTGTAGATTCCTAGTCAGTGGAAAACACCTTAACCTACTGCCCAACTGCTGGGGTCCACTTCTCTCTTACATCACCGGTCAAGTATCACAAAACACTAAGTGAGTATGATTCGGCTCAGTCCTTTCAAGGACCACTCGCACCCTAGCGACATCACAAGCTGTGTTTACCCAGCGCATAGCAAGGAAAGCAGGTTTAAAATTCATCTCTTCCCTGTTTTAGCTTTAGTTCCTGTCTACCATATCCTTGTCCAGCCGGCGCCAGGTCAACAGGAAGAACAGTGAACTAGCAGCATATAAGACCGCCATGATCACCATCGCCGACTGTAAACTCTGGGCGTATACCGCACCGCAGACATTCTGCAGATTTTCGCTTAACTCTCCGATAACGCGCGGATGGCACTGGTTTCGCGTCAACTCCTCTGCTGCAACGCCGAGTTCAGCCATGCCACTGACAAAGAAAATGTCAGATGTAAAACCAATGAACAGAGGACCACATCCGTAACCAATTAAATTGGCAATAAATAGCAGCACCGCCGTTGACATCGCACGCACACGCATACTTACGACACCCTGGCCGATGGCGTACTGAGCGGCAATATAACCGTACTTAACGAATCCCCCGATGGCCAAGCAGATCGCGGCAAAGAGTAGACTCTGCGTCGTGAAGGCAAACACATAAAATGGGATCGACAAGGCCAAACCCAGGGCCGGCACCCAGGCGATGGCGCCCGGATGTTTCTTGTAAAGTCTGGTTGCGAGCCACCCTGTAGCAAACGTGCCGATGGCGGATGACAACGACACTGGTGTGTTGATCCAAATGGCCGCTTCACCGGTTGTGATTTCGTGAGCGCGAACGAGGAAAATGGACTGAAACGAGGAAATCCCATAACCGCAGAAGGCAGCGACTGTGGCGCCGGCCGTCATTAGCCAGAAGGCAGGCTTCGTCGTCAGTTCGCGGATCGCCTCGCGCAACGTAACCGGTTCGTTTGATTGCGCTCCCTTCGGGTCAGTAAAACCGCGCGGCGGCTCTTTCACCGTCAATTTAAAAACAGCGGCAATCAACAGGCCCGGCAGGCCCACGACAAAAAATGCAGTTCGCCAGTCGAACACGTCTGTCACCCAACCACCTATCAGGTTGGCAAACATCGTGCCGAGCGTTACGCCCATGGCGTAGACACCAAGCGCCTGGGATCTGTCACGCGGCGCATAATAGTCTGCGATCAACGAGTTGGCCGGAGGTGTACAACCCGCCTCGCCAATACCTACACCGACACGACACATTAACAAAACCCAGAACGCACCAATTGTGATCGAGCCGATGGTGATTTCGGTTGCGAGCCCACATAGCACTGTCATGAAAGACCACAGAGCAACGCAGACGGTCATAATCCAAACACGGTGAGCCGCATCTGCATATCGCGCCAGAGGAATACCCACTATTGTGTAGAGAAGGGCAAAACCGAAACCGGTAAGAAGGCCGAATTGGGTATCGGAAATACCTAGCTCCGGCACAAGCTCAGGACCGACCACGGCGAGTAGCCCACGGTCGACAAAGTTCATGATATAGATAAGCGTTAGGGCTGAAAGCACATAGCTTCGGTAACGGTTAGTGCCGAACCCTGTGATTTGATCGGGCGCTTCAGCTTCTTCGGGCGCAGTTGCTTCTTTCATACATGAATCTCTTTAAAAGGGGTCAGCTGGTATCGATGGCGTCTACTAAAAATGTTTCAGTTCGCGTTGTCTGGCGTAGATGAGGCGCGAATATACAAGCATCTCCCACCGCCGGCAACGTTCTAATGAAGGGGTTAAAATGGGGTCGTAAAATGGGGTCGGAGTAAAAATGACAATTGGCTTTTACTCGGCTTCGATCCTCGCCTCAAGCGGCACCCACTTGATCTCATCAAAACTGAGCCTAACCAAGTTTTAATTCTGGTTTTCGTGGGCAATACTTATCAGGCGGATTACCAGCCGAAGGGTCGCGACGAGGGCTCGTTTATACCCCCTATACCCCTCAGAAATACGCCTTAAACTAAATGCGCGTCGTTACTGAGGGATTTTCGATTGGTGGTCATTGCATTGCCCCTTCGGTTCGAACACTGGGACGGATATTCGCCCTTGGGCAGCAACGATATCGCGGGGTTTTCACCAACTGCATGGTGAAACGACGGCCAATATATCACCGGGTGTGCAGGCGCGCCGTGTAGAAATCTACCGGCAGCAGTACCGCGACATTCATCGCTGTGATCTCGACGCCATCACAAAAAATCTTCATTATTACAGGAACATAACGACCCAGTCATCGGAGACACACCGCCTCAACAGGAAAAAAGGGTTCTCAAAAAAATAACGCCCCTGTTTTGGATTTGTCGCATACTTCGCCGACCAAATATGCAGACTTCTGGATTTAGGCGGCATTGGCTGAATAGACTGATGAGCACCCGACTGGGTTAGACTTTTTACAATGAACCTAGGTCTCTAAGTATTTTCAGGCTAATACGTAGCGCAACGGCGTTTGAAATCGGCCATTTTTTCTGATGAGTCCTCTATATCTTCTTTTTCAAATAGTTGAGTAACAGCACAATAAAGTGCCAAATCATAAGCGTTTTCGTCTAATACAAGTTTAAAAATGTCTCCCAATTCTTCTGCTATGTAAGAAATGCCATTAGACGTTGATTTCCCATTAGTAACGTTTTGCCTAACATAGCTCAAATCCAATTCAATACCTCGCTTCCTGAGAGATTCTTCAAACTTAATCATCGATGCATCATATTTCTCCACTAAACCCACCAGGTTATGTTGTGCTTTATTCAGTGCAGCATTAAAAGCACTTAGAGTACAAGCTTTGGATGTTTTTCTGGTCTGATCTCCGGCCAGATAACTGGTTTGGTAGTTTCTGATCGTTCGATTGACTTCCGGGTCCATTCTCCATTGCACATAGTCCTTAAAGTTGTATTTTTTGGCCGCTTTAGCGCCTGGGCTTGATGATTTTTGCTCGCGTTCAAAAGTATAAACAGACAGAATTCGTTCTATGGGATGCCTGAGGAGAAATACAGGAATAATGTCTATTTCGTCAATGGTAGAGGTTTCACACAGGTGGTGGGAAGAGATAGCGTTGATCTGAGGGTTGTCGAGTAAATACTGGGTCAGATATGACGCACCTTGCTGTCGCATGGGTTTGTCTTCTCGATGGTCACAAAAGCTCTTGCCAAAGTTCTTTTCTAAAGCCCAGTCAAAAGTTGTACCAGCATTTTTGAATATATGGCCATGCGCTATTACGGTTCTCATTAACTCTTCATTTCCTTCGCTTGCAAAATTATAGGCTGTCGCGCAGTACAGACTGTCCGCGTTGCGGATGTTATTTCTCTTCTGCTCAATTGGCAAACTTGACTTAGAAGGTATTTGCAAAAAGTCATTGATATGTTCAGGGCTATCTCGCCGGAAATTAACCGCTTACACATAGTTGGGGAGCACCTTAATTTTGACGTGGTTTCCCATTTTTTTACTACCCCGTTTGGCGACTTTCGTCATTTCTGCCATGGTGGCGTATTTCTCTATAATGACTTTATCGTTAGGGAACAACAATCCAGCAAGCTCCGCCTTTTTTCACATGCTTAAACGCAGGATTAAATTGATTTAAAAACACCTCGATGACCCAGTCAATAGGCGCACCGCACTCCATTCATAGTGGTTACGATGCATGATTGATTGTCTTAAGGCGCTTGACTCGACTTTTTTCTTGGCGCGGCATTAGCAAAGTATTGAAAAGTGTTAGTGGCAGAGCAGTGACCTCCTTTGGAGTTAGAAGAAACCTGGTAATTGTCGTTATGCATCGATCCGGCACCACTATGGTGTCTGGTGTCTGCTGTCTGCTGTCTGCTGTCTGCTGTCTGCTGTCTGCTGTCTGCTGTCTGCTGTCTGGTGTCTGGTGTCTGGTGTCTGGTGTCTGCTGTCTGCTGTCTGGTGTCTGGTGCATTGGTGAGCTCCGCATTTTATACTGGCACCGAAGATGAACTGATGTCCCCTGTTGAAGATAATCCTCCTAGATTCGGGGAGCGCCGCGACGTAGCGGCACTCTATGACAGCCTGCTGTCAGCGACTAAGTCTACTTGATTTCACCCAGCGCTTGTGGATTGGCAACAAGATGTGCCTGAAATCAAGCAATTGCTTGAAGGCCTGAGTTCCCGAAATTCACGTCCGATCAAGGATCCACGGTTGATTTTCAAATGGCCCGCCTGGACGTCGGCGGTCAAAACGGCGGCTAAGCTATATGTGTATCGTTCGCCGTTGGCATTAGCCACTTCGCTGCGCGAGCGCGACAATTTTCCGTTAGAGCATGGACTGGATTGACGGGAAATTTATATTCGTCAGGCAGCGAAGATAATGAGAGCCAAAGGCACAGCCTTGAATCCTTATGAGACATTTTCTCATGGGCCAAAGCGCGCCAGGGAAGCGTTACTGTGCGCCGGCAAGGGCCGAAAAACGATCTCTTTGCCTCTATCTGTTAGTTGAAACCTCGGCAGCGCACTTATTCCTAAGTCAACAGAAAAGCACGTTGGCTAATCGCCCATCACCAGGTCAGCCGATAACCACAAACCCTGGTAGCGTTTAACCACTACTCGATAGAACGTCCCACTCTTTTATAAAACAAGCAGACAACCGCGCTGAATCGATACTCAGACTTTCGCTTGAAAAGCCCTGTCAAAATTCCTATCCCCAGCCAATCACATTCGTCTTCGTTGGCTGACCAAGGTGCCTGACCAAGGTGCCGCACCACGGCCTTTCGATGACAACGAATATAACAATATCCCACTCTGAGATACTTCTGGCAATAACGCTTAATATTACCAGCACATCACGGTTCAACCCTGGCCCGCATCTAGTGTTGCCTGACGCATTTTACGGCTGTCGAAGCCGATTTTTTTAACCGGTTTAAATTTTAGTACGCGCCGATTCGGCGTGTTGTTCAGTCTGACAAATTCCTTTTGTGCCTGTTGGTCACCTGCACGCAAACGTTTTGCCAGGGTAGGCAGGAACCAGTCTATTGTTTCTTGATCGCTGAGTACCTCGCAGGTTCCTTTGTAGGTCAGGCTCAGTGGTGCTTTTAGGTCACAACCTTTGCTGGTGATCGAGATTGATGTACGAGGCTCCCGGGCAACCGCCTGAACCCGTACTCGTAGTGATGAAACGCTAAGCCAGAAGAAACCGCGATTATAAACGTAAGACATGATCACACCCACGGGCCAGCCTTCTTTGGTGCTCCACATGAAGGTACATTCGTTCTGCGCGCCTATGAGCGCCTGTTCGTCTTCTTCTTCCAGTGTGTAGTGGCTCACATCGTCGTAATTAAAGCTGTTATTCATGGTTTAATCTCCGGATAAGTCGTCAGAGTGATTTGAGATGTACCAATTTTGCTCACAAGCTACTTGAATATACTAACAAGATAATTCCCAGTAAGTCTCTCTGGAGGACCAGTCATGACACTGAATCAAATGCAGGTAGAACGTGTGCCGAATCAGGCGGAGCTAGTGGCGAGGGCTGAAGCGTTGTTGCCGGGGTTACACGAGCGTGCCTGGGCAGCGGAAGAGAGTCGACGGCTTTCTGATGACACTGTAGGTGAATTCCGGGCGGCTGAGTTTCACAAGATTCCGCCAGCCCTCGTCGGCATGGCTAATGGCATGGCAGAGGCAGTGCGCCGGACTCTAATCGGTAAAAAAGCGCTATTCAGCGGAAAATTGCAGGTGGAGCGGGTTGCCAATCAGATGAAGCTGACCGAAGCACTAACCGATATTCATGCAGCGGAACTCATCATGCACCATCAGCTGACTGAACTCATGCGTTGGGGGGAAGCGGGTGCGCCGCCCTCCACACTGGATGCCTTATCGTCTCAGCGGGATGCCTCCTATGTTTCGCGGCTGATGGGAAAAGTGGCCAACAACCTTGCCCTAATGTCCGGTGCCACGTCGATTAATCTCAGTAACCCGATTCAGCGTTACCAGAGGGATATCAATGACGGTGTGACACACGTATCCCTGGTATGGGAAGAGGCGGTGGAAAACTATGGACGTGCATTGTGGGAGTTGCCTGGGAAAGCCAGATAGCGCTAGATCTGAGTAAGGTTCAAAATTGCAGCGATGGATGCTACCTATCGATGAGCCTGGCGTACCAAAACGATAGGTTATTAAGCGAAGAGCACTGCCCCGGGTAATTGGTCACGACATCAACGCTTCGTTAGCCCGTCCCTTTTGGGGCGCAATTGCGGGCAGGTCGAGTGGCGCAGCGGGTCGCCAGCGTTGAGACTTAAACCTAGACCCGGTCGACGTGGTGCCGTAGGCATTGAGCTCGGGCGATGCGCGTACACGACATCATCGCCATAACACCTTACAGTCAGCGTCCGTCGGCGAGAATTGTTCCCTGTAGGGCCGCCGCCATGAAGTACCCCTGGATGTAACAAAACTACATCTCCCGGTTCGATCGTCCAGGACACGATATCCCATTTGGCTCGCTCGGACTCTATATCGGGTAGCTGAGGCATTTCACCACCGAAGTAAGGGTGCCTCATGTCCTCGTTGACCACTGTTGGAAGAAAACCGTCATAGACCGTGTTCAGATGGGAGCCGCGCACAAATTCCAGGCACTCTTCTTTCGGTAACGGATCGAGATTGATCCACATTGAAGCAAACTGACGACCCTGAATAGGCCAATAGGGCAGGTCTTGATGCCAGGGCGTTGGGCCGCAATTACCCCCCTCTTTAATAAAAAACTCATCCAAAAAGTACCAGATATTTTCCGATTCAATGAGCGAGCCGATGATGTCTGCAATCGGGGACTCGGTCAGTAACTGCCTTATTTCAGGCACATTCGGGTAGTTATGGACTGACTCCAGAAACTCTTCAGGCGTGCCCCGAAAGAAGCGCGCCATGGTTTCTGGTGTAAGCATAACTCGCTGGTAGGCCATGTCGATCAGCTGCAGCCATTCCGGGTGCAGAGTCTGCTTGATCAATACTACGCCATCTTTAAGGAACGTCTGTCGGGCCTCGGGAGTGATGAGGCGCTGCCAGTCGATTTCCTGATCGGGCGTGATCTGTTGTTCACCAGGGGCCAGCCGGTAGTAACCTAAAGGATCAATAGTGCCCATGATATTTTCTCTCTGACGGTATTCAAATGATAAGGCCTTAGAGTAGCAACGCCTGCCAGCATATGCATTACAAACCCCACGTCGTTCACATACTCATTCTCAGGGACTACCCCGTGGTATCAATGAGCCACGATCCAGAGAACGTACTCCGACCCCGTTGTTGTTTTACTCCGACCCCGTTGTTTTACCCCGACCCCGTTGTTGCGACCCCGTTGTTGCGACCCCGTTGTTTGTTTAGCCTTGGCAGGAGTAAACTCTTGGCTTTGCAACATCAATTTGACTATGACGTAAAAGTATTATGACGGCTAGGAAAAATGTCACAGAGGTCGCGCTCTCGTCCAAATCACATATTGAGTGTCCCTACGCAACTTATAGGTCGCTGCACGGTAGCGGCGAGGTTGGATTCGACCCGGAGATTGGGTTGGCGGTGGTGAGCTACGATGACCTGGTGTCTATGTCTAAAAATACGGCGGGGTTTTCATCGTCTATTTCGATAGATGACCAGGGTCCCAGACATATGGGCGTTGGTGAGGATCCTGTTCAGGACGATGTGGAGGAGATCTTCCGGGACGCGCATCCCATGGTGAATGCACTTTTCACGGCAGACCCGCCCGTGCACACACGACACCGTAAACTGCTGAGCAAAGCGCTTAATCCGCGCCGAGTTCGCGCTCTGGAACCACACATTCGTGCAATTGCAGACGATCTTATCGACAAATTTGTTGCCAACGGAAAGGTTGATCTGTTGCCTGAATTTTCGGTACCACTGCCTGTCACCGTTATTGCAGACGTTCTTGGCGTTGATCGGGCTGACCTGTGGAGGTTCAAGGATTGGGGAGACCTGATGATCTCCGGCAACATTGACCTGCTGAACCATGAGCAGAGGCGGCGCGTGGCCAAAGCTGTTGTGGAGTTGCATCAATACTTTGTTCCGCGTATCGAAGCTCGCCGGGCCAACCCTACAGATGACCTGCTGAGTGAAATGGTCAATGCCCGTGAAGACGGTGAGGAGCCTCTAGGAACTGAAGAACTGTTGCCTATTATTGATCAGGTGCTGTTAGCTGGGCACGAAACCACCACAAACCTGGTCGGCAATGGCGTGCTGGTACTGCTCAATAATCCAGTACTAGCGAATCGCTTGCGTGACGACCTGAGCGTTATTGATCGCTTCGTTGAGGAAGTGTTGCGCTGGGATCCACCAATCCAGTGCACCTACCGGCGGGCAACAGAAGATTGTCAGGTGTCGGGTGCGGAAGTTAAAAAGGGCGATCTGGTGCTGCCGGTATGGGGCGCCGCGGGATACGACCCGTCCGTTTTCGCTTCACCGACAGAATTCGACATCGATCGGCCCAACGTAAGCAAACATATGGGCTTTGGGCACGGCCCGCACTTTTGTGCGGGTGCCGAATTGGCAAGACTTGAGGCTCGAATCGCCTTCGAGGTCTTACTCACCCGATTGCCGAACCTCACACTTGATGAAGCTAACAGCGATCTTTCTCGGCTGCCTAGCTTTGCATCGCATGGCTACGAACGCATTTGTTTGACGTTCGATGTCACATAACTGGCAAGAACGTAAAACTGACACGAAACCGGAGTGATGATGCGCACCAGTCTATTTATTGCCAACTTAGCGCTGCTATTTTTCATAGAGCCTGTCTATGCTTTGGATGCTCAGACGTTGTTCGCTCAGCAATGCTCTCAGTGTCACGGCGCGACCCTGGGAGGTAGCGCCCACGGTACGGCGCTTAAAGGACAGAGCTTTAAGGACACGTGGGCTACCCAAAACTGGCAGGCGCTCGCCCGCCTTTCCAGCACGACGATGCCCCCCGGAGAACAAGACAGTCTAAGTACCGCAGAGCATGCGGCGGTGGCCAAGTTCATCTTCACCAGTAACGGACTGCCGGTTGACACCGAGACCCAACAAGACGAATCTCAAGAGGCAACTGGAAGCGACTCATGGGACGGTGCGTCAGGTGTTGCGGAGATAGCTCGATCTCGAAGCTATTTCAAAAATAACGTCGTCAAAGGTTTTAAACCAGTCGCCCAGGCTGAGCTGAACAACCCAAGCGCTGGTGATTGGTTGAGTTGGCGTCGTACACTGGATGGGCAGGCGGAGTCCCCACTAAAACAGGTCAACAAAGGCAACGTTAAGAATCTAGGTTTAGCCTGGGCTCTGGCGATGCAGGAAGGTAGTGCGCAGATCACACCGATTGTTCGCGGTGGCGTGATGTTTTTGGTTCAACCTGGTTTGGTTGTGCAGGCGCTGAAAGCCGATACGGGTGATCTTATCTGGCAATACAAGTATCCGTTCCCTGCGGCATCTAAAACCCTGGGCGGTCCGATGCGTAACTTCGCCCTGTTCAAGGATTCGCTCTATATCTCCACCTATGACGCAGCGCTTATTGCGTTGGATGCAACAACCGGCACGTTGAAATGGCGCGCAGTCAAAGCGGATTATCGCGAGGGTTATACCCACAGTGCTGGCCCGATCATCGGCAATGGTATCGTGCTGAGTGGAATTAACGGCTGCGAGCGCTATAAGTCTGATGGATGCTTCATTACTGGTCATGATGCAGATACTGGTAAGGAACTGTGGCGTACCTCAACAATTGCCGCTGCCGCGGCGGGGACGAAGGGGGACACCTGGGGAGGATTACCCAAAGAGTTTCGCGCCGGAGGAGACACCTGGATAGCCGGGAGCTACGATGTCGCGCTAGACCTCTTTTTTATCGGCACATCACAGGCCAAGCCCTGGGTAGCGGCAAGTCGTGGCATGGATGTTGAAAACGCTGCGCTTTACACTAATTCGACCTTGGCCATCCGACCGAAAACCGGTGAGATTGTCTGGTATTACCAGCATATACCCGGTGAGACCATAGACATGGAGGTCGGTTTCGAACGAGTGTTGGCCACCATCGACGATAAACGTTATGTGTTTACCGTCGGAAAGGATGGTGTGCTTTGGCAACTCTCTGCGAAAGACGGCCAGTATGTGGCACACATGGAAACAATGCCTCAGGATATCTTCGAGCATATCAATCCAGACAACGGCCGGGTGACCTACAGACAGGATATTCGTGAGGCAGGAATTGGTGATACCTTCAAAGTGTGCCCCGGCATTTATGGTGGTCACAATTGGCAATCGATGGCATACGTCAGTCAGTTAAAACGTTTGATACTTCCTTTACATCAGCTCTGCGGCGAGATGACAGGGCGCCAGGTGGACAAGGAGATTGGCGAGGGCGGCTTTGGCGGCGACTCGAAAACATTGCCGATGCCAGGTGCTGATGGCCAACTGGGTAAGCTGCTGGCGATCAACCTTCAGGACCGTTCGGTGGCGTGGAGCCACGAGCAAGTGGCGATGTTTATGACCGGTGTACTTACCACTGCGAGTGGGATCGCGTTCATAGGCGACCTGGATCGTTACTTCAAAGCCTTTGATGTCGAGTCAGGTGAAGTGATATGGCAAACCCGGCTCGCGGCACCAACTCATGGATATCCAATCAGCTATGCTGTCGATGGGCGTCAGTATATTGCGGTGCCAACAGGCATGGGCGTGTTTCGGGCGATGACGTCAGTGATGAGTCCGCAAATTTATCAACCCGCGAACGGTCAGGCGCTGTATGTGTTTTCGCTTAATGACCAATAATACCGACCAGAATAATAGCGACCAGAAAAGTGCAGGCGAGCATCAATTACTCGAGGGGCAAGTAGATAGCGGAGGAGAAGGTAGGAAACCCGGTTAATTCTTGTGATGCCCGGACGAAGAGTTTCCTGAAGGGCTTGAGCATTATCCTGAAGCACTGAACTTTATGTTGACCGGCGGTAGCCATTGACCGGCGGTAGGCACAGTCACCTGTTGGAGCGTCTTAGATTTTTTGAAGTTGCCAGCAAGCCTCCAACCGTTCTTCTAAAATCCCACATGCTTGTATTTGATCTGATGTCGACACCGATAAGTTGTGTATAAACTTTGCATGCGCGAAAGTCTGAGCGAGTGCTCGAGCCTAGCGGGTGTTCAGTGCACGTCGTGTTGTAGATCAGTAGGTCGTTTGCCCGTGCTGGCTGGCTAAAACGAACCTTGTCTTTACCCAACATAGCCATCGTTTGAATTTGATCTTCATGATCGAAAAACAGGCGCGTGCAGATCGCAAAAATATGCAGGGAAGACGCAACCATACCGCCAAAAACGGATTCTTCTGCCGCAGCTTTGTCTACATGAAAGGGCTGTGGGTCCCACTGTTTCGCAAAATTAACAACTTCTTCCGGCGTTAGTTGCCATCGTCCGACTTCGGACTGGTATCCCAGTGGAATATCTTCGAAAAAATGAATCATTGTATAGTGTAAGTTGAAATGCCGAGCTCGCCTAGCAACTGCTGGTCGACATCCTGTTCCGGGTTTGCCGTTGTGAGTAATTTGTCGCCGCCAAAAATCGAGTTGGCACCAGCAAGAAAGCAAAGGCTCTGTGCTTCACGACTCATTGCAGTTCGACCTGCTGATAACCGAACCCAGGATTTCGGCATCATGATGCGAGCGGTAGCAATCGTTCTCACAAATTCGAATACATCCAGGTCATCGACGTCAGCCATAGGCGTACCGACCACCTTTACCAGCATGTTGATGGGTACGGATTCAGGATGAGCCGGCAGATTGGCTAATTCAACCAACAGGTTAGCCCGGTCGGAACGTGATTCGCCCATACCTACTATCCCACCGCAGCAGACATTGATACCGGCGTCGCGAACGTTCGATAAAGTATCTAATCGATCCTTATAAGTACGAGTGCTTATTATTTCGCCGTAAAATCCCGGTGATGTATCAAGGTTGTGGTTGTAGTAATCAAGACCTGCCTCTGCGAGTCGCCCGGCCTGCTTGTCCGTCAACATGTCCAGGGTTACGCAGGTTTCCATGTCCAGTTCCCGGACACCTTCAATCATCGGGAGCATCTGTTCTATCTGGCTTTTGGTAGGGCTACGCCATGCTGCGCCCATGCAGAATCGAGTTGCGCCCTGCGACTTAGCAGCTTTGGCTGCGGCTAAAACTTCTTCGATAGGCAGCAGGCTATGCGTCTCAAGTCCTGTATCGTGGTGCACGCTCTGTGGACAGTATTTGCAATCTTCCGGACAGCAGCGTTGCGATCTGCACTTTGTTGGCATCAAAATGTTGCCGGTGAATGATTTGGGCCTGATGAATCAAATCATTAAACGGAAGTTTGAAAACGTCCAGTACCTCAGTGGTCCGCCAATTATGTTTTGTTTCGTCTGTTTTACTTGCAAGTAAAGTAACCAAGTAATTTTCCTTTTTGTATCTATCGTTAACCGATGGAAACTGCTGCTGATTGTTAATATCCATCCTGAATTAGTCGCTGACCAGCGTTTGCCTGTCACCACCCACGCCGGCACTTTTTGCGCATCCTAGTACTATGCAGCTTGTACAGGAATTGTATTGGCGGTACGTTCGATGGTGTTTTTTTCACCAAGATAAACCAACCGCGGCAGAAACGAATCAGCTTCCGACTCGGACATCTGTCCGTAGGCAGCAATGATGATCCGATCGCCTACCTGAACTTTACGAGCAGCGGCACCGTTCATAGAGATAGTCCCGGACCCCTCATCCGCAAGAATCACATAGGTTGAAAAGCGTTCTCCGTTGTCGACGTTGTATATCTCGATCTTTTCAAACGCTCTAAGTCCTGAAAGCTTTACGAGGTTTTCGTCGATGGCACAGGAACCGTCGTACCACAGTTCTGCGTGAGTGACAGTCGCCATATGCAACTTGCCTTTGAGTAGCGTAATGTCCATTAAAGGTCCCCATATCATAGACTTAGGTCCAAAGAGCGCGACATTTTGCCTAGATTTTTTTGGAATGCAACAGAGGAAAACAGGAAATTTAAACCGTATTTATCCCGAATTTCAAAAGTATCTGGGTTGGCATTTCTTTCGTAAAGAAGTCCGTGGTATCGAGCGTCAACTATCTTAGCCGACCGTATTGCCTCATCTAAAAATGAAACTAATAGGGAGGCATTACCTCGTCCAACCTATTGACCATAACCTACCAGATTTTTTACCTCTATGGTTTCGGTTGAAGATGGCTTATCAACTATTAGTGCCCGTAATCTTGATTCTTGGGCCAGTTGTTCTTGGCGTCAATCCGCGACAGGTCGTTGCAACGTTCTGATTTGGCCCATATTGTGTTGGCGAAAGTTAATCATCAGCCAATCGATTGTCTCTTTGGCGGACGTCTCCAGGAGCAACTCTAAGCGCAATCGATTCTCATCCCAGACATGTTCAAATGGATCTTTTTGTGTTCGCCAATGATGTAAGACGACCTTCTTAGCTATGTTGCGATAGTGGCAACTGAAGGCTGGTTTTTTCAGCGCTGTTTCGATAGATGGAATTTCGATATCCTGGCCGCCAACAACATGTTTTTTACGCCTGGGCAGCCTTCAACCATGAATGTTCCCTAAGTTGATCTTGTCGCTGTTGCAGTTGCGCCAATAAATCGACGGGGTTAAGCCCCATATCCTTCCTCATGATTGGGCAGTAGGATTCTAGATGAGGCAACGGCCTGCCAATAGTGTAATTGTTAGTCAGGTAATGCGAGCAAGGGTTAGCTACCCGATGAGACCTACCAAAAACTCTGGTAGCGTTTAACCGCTACCCGTCATGCAGCCCCACTCCTTCATAAAACAAGCAGCCAACCGCGCTGATTCGCTACTAAGACTTTCGTTCGAAATTGCCTGTTATAAACCCTGCACTCACGGAATTTGGATAGATCTGTATCAGCCGCGGCGGCGGGGTTATCGGCCTAGCTTTACCGGCATGGTGGCAAAGCCATGAACCACATGGGAGTATGTGCGCTCAGGTTCTCGCATTAGTTCGAACGTCAGGTTTTGAGAAAGAATTTCTTCCCACAAGATTCGGATCTGCATTTCTGCAAGTCGATTGCCGACACAACGATGAATGCCGAAGCCAAAGGATAAATGGTGTCGTGGGTTTTTACGATCGACAACAAATCGATCTGCATTTTCTATAACTTGCTCATCTCGATTCCCCGACAGGTACCACATAACGACTTTTTCGCCTGCGGGAATCGTCACTCCCCTGACCTGCACTTCACGGGTTGTTGTTCTGCGCATGTGGGTCAGAGGTGTTTGCCAGCGGATAATCTCAGGCACGAGTGACTTCACAAGACTCGGATCTGCTCGGAGTTTGGCCAGTTCATTTGGATTTTTCATGAGCGCGAGTAGCCCACCCGATATCGAGTTTCGTGTCGTGTCGTTACCACCAATAATAAGTAAGATCAGGGTGCTTAGCAGTTGTTGATCGTCCATGTTGACCATTGGCGAGTGAGCTAACATTGAGACTAGGTCACCCTTCGGTGGCTGGTTTGCACGCTCGATCAGCAAATTTTTGAAGGTGGTAAGGCATTCGCGAAGTGCCTCGATTCTTTTTGCTTCCGTGTTGATTTCGCCGCTGGTTCTAAGATCTGCAGAGGCTACTTCAGACCAGTAAGTGAGTTTACGTCTTTGTTCGAAAGGAAAATCGAACAGGGTGGCCAACATACGGGTGGTCAATTCGATCGACACTTTGTCTACCCAGTCAATGACTTCGCCGTGAGGTAGTTGCTCCAAAATTTCGATGACATGCTCGCGAATGGTTCCTTCCATACTAGTGAGGTTCGAGGGCGCAACGATGGGGCTCACAATCTTACGTTGTGCATCATGCTCCGGTGGATCCATATTGATAAAGTTGGATCGCTCCATGCCTTTCGGGAAATCAGTGAGTTGAATACCGCCTAGGTACGCGTCAGAGGAAAAATTTCCATGGTCTTTTTCGACAGCCATGATGTCGTCGAATTTAGTGATGGACCAGTAAGGACCAAACCGACTTTCTGCGCAGTAGTGCACCGGGCGCTCCTGGCGCAGACGTTCAAAGTAAAGTCCAATGGTGTCATTTTGGAAATACTCTGGTTGGCTAACATCAATTGCATCAATGTCTATGTCGTACGGGGCGAGATGATTGGCTTTCATACTAATATCCCTTGCAGCACCAGAGCCACGACCTTGACACCAACCCCTGAAAGGGTCAACCAAAAGCAAAGTTGGCAAAATCGAGCTGGATGCTTTGCTGTGATGCTAGCGGTCTTCTCCTGCGGCAGAGAATAGGGCGACATGACTCGCAACTTTTCTGACATGAGCACGTGCTGATAGGGCCTGTTTCGACCGAACGGATCGTTGACTACGCTAGATTCATTGTCGAATAACATCACATCTGTTGGCGCCTGTTGACCCTCGCCCAAGCCATTCATGGATCCCGACTTGATCTGCTGATAACTATGCACTAAAACTACAGCATCATTTTAGGGCACACTATCATGTCAGTTACCCCGTCGGCACTATCACCTGAAAACTTAGGCTTCGATCCCGACCAGCTCGCTGATCGCTATCGCCACGAACGGGACAAGCGAGTAAGGGCTGATGCCGAGTCTCAGTTTGTAAAGGTCACCCACGATTCCGTTTTCGCCAACAAGTATCTTGAAAATGACCCCTACTGTGAACCGCTGGAGCGGGGTCCAATCAAAGATGAACGCGAAGTGATCATTATTGGCGGGGGCTGGGTTGGTATGATGACCGCAGCACGACTAACCCAGGCAGGCGTTAGCGATGTGCGCATCGTCGAAAGCGCGGCAGATTTCGGCGGCACTTGGTACTGGAATCGCTATCCCGGAGCACAATGCGATATTGAATCCTACAGTTACCTGCCACTCCTGGAAGAAACCGGTTATGTACCGAAGTTGCGCTACTCCTATTCACCAGAAATTTTTGAGCATGCCCAGCGAATCGGAAAACATTTTGACCTTTATAAGGATGCTGTATTCCAGACTTGGGTAACGGAACTGCGCTGGCTCGAAGACGAATCGATGTGGTTGGTTTCGACTAACCGTGGCGATGAGATGAAAGCCCGCTATGTCTGCATGGGCACAGGCCCTGCCAATCGCCCCCGTCTACCAGGGATTAAAGGCGCAGAACAGTTTAAAGGCCATACATTTCACACCTGCCGTTGGGACTACGATTACACTGGTGGCGATCACGATGGAAATTTGACCAACCTTGCTGACAAAAAAGTGGCCATTATCGGCACCGGCGCAACGGCCATCCAGTGTGTGTCAGCACTGGGAGCCAGTGCTAAAGCGCTATATGTCATTCAGCGTACGCCTTCTTCCGTCGATGCCCGCAACAACTCTGAGACTGACCCAGAATGGGCGGCCGGCCTCAAGCCAGGGTGGCAAGCGCTCAGACAGAAACGATTTGGGGACGCTTTTCTTGGCGGACCAATAGCACCTGAGTTTCAGGACGAAGGCTGGACACGCATGATCCGCAATCTTCAGGCTCTCAAAGAGCAAGCTGGCGATGTACCCATGGAAGCGCTAGCCAATCTTGCTCAACTGGCAGACTTCAAAACCATGGAACAGATCCGCAGTCTTGTTGACGAATCCGTGGACGATCCCGAGGTTGCCAGTAAGTTAAAGGCGTTCTACAACCAGTTCTGCAAACGTCCGACATTTAACGACGACTATCTGGCCACGTTCAATCGACCCAATGTAGAACTTGTTGATGTCAGTGACGCGAAGGGCGTGGATCAAATTACTGAAAATGGCTTGATCGCAAACGGACGTGAATATGAGGTGGACTGTATCATCTACGCCAGCGGCTTCGAGATCACCAGTAGCTACGAACGGCGGATCGGTATTCCTATTTTTGGTAACGATGGGCAATCCATCTATGAGCATTGGGACGAGGGCATGCGCAGCATGCATGGCCTCATGTCACACGGCTTCCCAAATCTTTTCCTCTGTGGCGGGCTGTTCGTCTTCCAATTAGGGGCAAATTACGCCTACGGTGTTGATGTTCAGGCTGAACAAGTGGCCTACACCGTGAGTCAACTGACGAAACGCGGCGTGAAATCTGCAAACGTCAGTCGATCTGCCGAAGAAAAGTGGATCGAGGACCAGCTAAGCCCAGAAGGAGCAAACGCCTTGTTCGTGCTTGGCGGCTCCGCAGATAGTTGCACGCCGGGTTACTACAACCAGGAAGGCACAGCCCAAAGGTATCGCGATGTTCGGTTGGAATCCTACGGCAAAGGCCTAGGGGCCTATCGCAAGGTACTTCGCGATTGGCGTGCGCAGGGCGATTTAGAAGGGCTGGACCTAACAAGCTAAAAACCTGCAGACAGAGAATCGGCATTTTAACAGAGCTTTTCGACCGAAAGTCTACGTATCAAGTCAGCGCGGCTGGCTGCTTGTTTTATGAAAGAGCGAAGCCGTATAACCCGCAGTGGTAAACCGCGACCAGGGTTTGTGGTTAGCGGTTGACCTACTGAGGGACGATTAGCCAACGGTGTCTATACCGCGGGTGACTTTGAACCGATGCCATCGCTGTCGTTTAACCCACGGTGATGTGCCAGAATGTCGCCCATGAATCTATCTGGAAAAGTTGCTGTTGTTACGGGTGCC
>Ga0115561_1000607_pt1 | contig 26915 bp, 18 predicted proteins | sample COGITO_mtgs_1105_4_FD_87201 | JGI IMG/M metagenome (GOLD analysis project Ga0115561, IMG submission 87201) | Pelagic marine microbial communities from North Sea - COGITO_mtgs_110512 | ecosystem: Environmental > Aquatic > Marine > Epipelagic | place: Germany:Helgoland, sampling site Kabeltonne...
AGTAACTGCCTCAGTCCGGCGCCGGCCACCAGCCAAACGCCTACACAAGGAAATGCCACCGCCAGAAAAGCGGCAGTTATTTCCATTACTTCTGACCAAAGCGTGCCTGCAACTGTGGTAAATGCTGCCACTGCGCCTGTTGCCATAACCCAGGCCTTGCCATTTACCCACTGAAACAAAACCGCCTGCCAGAAAGTTAATGGCTTACGGTCACCCTTTTCAATTGCCTTGGGAGTTTGTGAGCCGATGACCCAGGCCAGCCAAAGCAAATAGACAGTACCGGCAATTTTAATCATTTGGTGCAGAAGCGGGAACTGCTCCAGTACCGAACCAAAGCCCATACCAACCACCAGCACCATGGCCGGAAAGCCAAGGCAAATGCCGAGAAAGTGCGGCAGGCTGGACTTAACACCATAGTTCACGCCTGACGACATAATCATAATATTGTTGGGGCCCGGCGTAATAGTTGTCGAAAAAGCAAAGAAAAATACCGCAATAAAAATTTCCATTCTCTGATCCTTTTACTTCTTCTCTAAGGTTGGCGGCAGACCAAAATGTGCGATTAAATTCTGTAGCTGTGCGTCATTGCCGCCATCTTCGCGCTTATTGAACTGCCATAACGAACTGCCACCGCTGCCTTTCCAGTTAATCAGTTTAGGGTTGTTACCCACTCGTCGTATGATGCAGTTATTCAGGCTGGCTAACCAAAACCACCATAAATCATCCGCATAAGGAGCCAGAGAAGAAGCCAGTTCTTGATCGGTTACGCGTTTATCAAAGCACCCTGGCGGGAAAAGCACCCCGGCGCCACTGGTAAAAAACAGGCGCGGATCGGGACCCCGTACCTCTGTTTTCGGGTACCATTGCCTGTAGGGTCGTATTTCTCCGCTTGTTGCACGGCGTAAGTAATGTGCCCGCCAACACAGAATTTCCTGATCATTACCCGTATAAGCATTGACTAAGGTTGCCAGCCAGCTAGGACGGTAATAGATGTCATCATCAGCGGTCACATGAAAGGCATCGGGAAAGCTTTTAAGTGCCGGGATCAGCTTTTTATAGGAACGGGTGTCGGTACCTACTGGCGCAATGGTTAAGCCGTATTTTTGCAGTACAGTGACACTTGCCGGAAGTTTGGCAATGTCGTCCTGATACAACCATAAAATGACTTTGTCCGCTTTTACCGTCTGTAACAATAGCGACTTTAATGTCAGGTGCAGCTTAGCAAAGCGATCAGGGAAGGAGGTTAGGTTCACTATCAACTGACCGGGCAATGCGTGTTCCGACTGAATTAAGGTGTCGCGCTGTTGCCATTGCAGTTCAGTTATCGCCTGGGCGTTTCGTTTAAGACTTGAGCCCGCCAGCGATTTATACTTTCGTAACCAGCGATAGCGCAATTGTGCGAAAAAACCTTTAACTAAATTCATCGGTTTAACAACTAACTCCTTCGTTCGTTATAGAGTGGTTACAAAGCGTCCAGTTCTTCTGTAGCCTGTGTCAAAAATACCATAGTACGTTCAAAGAAAGCGAATGCGAGGTAATGCTGAATGGCACTAAGAAGTTGGTTACAGCAAAGTAAAGAGTTCATATTGCGATTTGCGGTATCCAGTCCCGTTCCGGCTAGTTGGCTATATGATGTACCGGAGTCAACCGAAATTGAAGACCTGACCAGCACACCTGAACATATTGAAATTGTCAGTCACTGCTGGAACTATTCGCATTTGTTTGTGTATCAGTTGAAGTCGCTGCTGGATAATGCCCCGGAGGACTTTAAAGTTACGCTGACCGGTTTTTATTGCCCCGAAGACAAAAACACCGTTGCTTTAATTAAAGAGTATGAATCGAAACAGGTTGATAATATCGAGTGGAATTTTATTGCGCTCGACAAAGGCGACTTACTACGCCGTGGTATAGGCCGTAATAAAGCTGCAAAAGAAACGAAAGCCGACTGGATTTGGTTTACCGACTGCGACTTACTGTTTGGGGAAAATACCTTCCCAAGCTTAAAACAGACCTTACGCAAAGAGTCCTGCATTCTGGCGTTTCCGGAACAGGTTTCCCGAACTTCGTTATTGAGCGAAGAGCATGATGTTCTGTGTAATGGTAAAGAAACCTCAGTTGAAGAATGTTTGCAGCAGGCGGATTTTACTACTCATACCTTTTCAAAAGCGTCTGGCCCGGTGCAGATAGTTCATGGTGATACGGCACGTCGCTATGGCTATTGCGAGCAGATAGACTGCTATCAGCAGCCGAAAGACCGGTGGGTAAAAACATACGAAGATCGCGCGTTCCGCTGGTTATTGGGTACGCATGGGAAACCATTAAACATTAAAGACGTTTCGATAATTCGCCATGTAGAGAAGGGACGCTATAAAAAGAACTCGACCTTCTCAGAAATGCGTAAAGCGAACCGTCAGGCCAAAGACAAACTACTGGCGAAATAAGCGCGTCGATAAGTTGCTCTATAACTAGTAAGATAATTCCCTATTGATTAGGATGGATGTCTTACAGTAACCCTACAGGGAGAGCAGCGAGTGAGTGAATTGACCCCCGGCTTTATTGTCGCGCATGGACATCGGCTGGAAGACTTAACCGATGTGGCGGTTACATTCACCCAAAACTACCCGCTGGCGCCGCTGGAGCAGGAAACCGTACTGGTGCAGAGTAACGGTATCGCCCAGTGGCTGAAAATTAATTTAGCTCAGGCCAGTGGCATTGCTGCCATGATAGATGTCACTCTGCCGGCAAGGTTTCAGTGGCAAGCATACAGAGCCGTGCTCGGTGACGACATTCCCAAAACCTCTCCCTTTGATAAAGACCGCTTAACCTGGCGGTTAATGCGCTTGTTGCCCGAGCTTATTGAGCATAACCCGCACTTTGCACCGCTTAAGCACTATACCTCCGACGACAACGACGGCCGCAAGCTGTATCAGCTAAGCGGGCGATTGGCTGACCTGTTTGATCAGTACGCGGTTTACCGCGCTGACTGGCTGGACAACTGGGTGCGTGGTCAGGACGTGCTGGAGCAGGAACAACCAGTTGAAGCAGAACAGTTGTGGCAGCCGGAATTGTGGCGCGCTGTCAGCAACGATATTGGCATAGATGACTACTGGAATAACCGGGCGGAGCTGCATCAGCGCTTTATTGATACGGCAAAGGAGTTAACTGAACGCCCTGCAGGTTTGCCGCCACGGGTGGTGGTGTTTGGTATTTCCTCGCTGCCGCAGCAAATGCTGCAGGTGTTGGATGCCATTAAAGGCTATACCCAAATTCTGTTGTGTGTGCATAACCCATCGCAGTACCACTGGGCGGATATTGTCGATGGCAAAGAAGCCTTGCGGCAGGCGGTCAAAGCGTCTTCGCGCTTAAAACACAAGCCGGAACTGCCCGACGACCCGAACGACGACGAACTGCATCAGCTGGCGCATCCATTGCTGGCCTCCTGGGGTAAGCAGGGTCGTGACTACATTCGCTTACTGGATTTATATGATGAAACCCTGGCCAAACAGGAAGCGTTTAACACCATTAAGCTGGAGCTGTTTGAGCCGCATAACACGGACCATTTATTAGCCCAGTTGCAGGACGACATTCTAAACCTACGCCCAGTTCAGGAAACCCGCGAGCTTTGGCCTAGGCCGAATGTGGGCGACAAATCACTGCAGTTTCACGTCTGCCACAGCCCGCAGCGCGAGCTGGAAGTGCTGCATGACCAGCTACTGGATGCTTTTGCGAAAGACCCTGAGTTAAAGCCGCGCGATGTTATGGTCATGCTGCCCGACGTCAACACCTACGCGCCATACATTGATGCGGTATTTGGTCGGTATCATAACCGCTTTGGCGAACGTGACTCGCGTGCTATTCCTTATACCATTGCCGATCAGGGTGAACGTCATCAGCGACCGTTAATGATAGCGCTGGAATTGCTGTTGCAAGTTGATCAGTTGCGTTTTACTCAGACCGATTTATTCAATTTGTTGTCGGTACCCGCGGTGCAGCAACGCTTTGATATGAGTGACGATGACCTGCCGCAGTTAAAGCGCTGGGTAAAAGAAGCCGGCGCGCGCTGGGGACTTAATGCCGAGCAGCGCGGGCAGTTTTATATGCCAGCAGCGGAAGAAACCAACAGTTGGTGGTTCGGCCTAAAACGTATGATAGCCGGTTACGCCATGGGTGATTTGGCTGACGTTGGTTTAGAAAACGAGTCACCCTGGGCCAATGTCGAGCCTTATACCGAAGTAGCTGGACTAAGTGCCGCGCTGGTGGGGTGTCTGGCGGACGTGGTGCGCACACTGGAACAATGGTGGCAGCGCGCGCAGGGTGAACACACCTTGCCGGAGTGGGTCACTCAGGGCGAGTGGTTGCTGGAACAATTTTTCGAGGCCGAAGAAGACAGTGATCGCTTACTGTTAGCCAAGCTGGGTGACGAGCTGTATCAGCTGCGGGATATTTGCGTAGAGGCGGATAACGAGTCACAACTTCGCCTGCCCATATTTAAAGACGCCTGGTTAGAACGTGTGGATCAGCAGAACCTGAACCAACGCTTTTTGGCGGGGGCGGTAAACTTCGCCACCTTAATGCCCATGCGGGCCATTCCGTTTAAATACGTGTGTGTGCTGGGCATGAACGAAAGTGATTACCCTCGTTCAACACCGCGTGTCGATTTTGATTTAATGACCGACCGGTATCGGCCGGGTGATCGCTCCCGTCGTGACGATGACCGCTATTTGTTCCTGGAAGCAATGCTTTCAGCTCGTGACTGTTTTTACCTAAGCTGGGTAGGTTACAGCGCCAAAGACAATAGCGAGCGGACGCCGTCGGTGCTGGTGGCGCAACTGCGTGACCACCTTCAGCAGGGCTGGAAAGTGGACATTAACAGCCTGACCGTTGAGCACAAATTACAGCCGTTTAACCCGTATTACTTTAGCCAGGAAGACCCGGACTATTTCACCTATGCCAGTGAATGGGCGCAGGCGCATCAGGGCTCGTTGGCTTCTGCGAGCCGCCCGGCTTCGGGAACCTCCCAGGACGACGAGCTGGAACGCACCCTGAGCATTAACGACATTAAGCGCTTTATTGAAGAGCCCGCCCGGCTGTACTTTAACTGGCGACTGGATACTTACTTTAGCCGCAACAGTGAAGATCTGGACGACAGCGAAGCCTTTGTGATGGATAACCTGCAAAGCTGGTCACTGACTACGCGTCTGGTTGACTCGGGCAAGCGGGCGCTGCTGGCAGGGGCTGGTATTGAAGCCTCGCTACTAAAAGAGCTGAACCGCATAAAGCGCGAAGGGGCTTTAGGCATTGGTGCAATAGCGGAGCAAAATGGGTTTCAGTTGCTGGAGCAGTCGCAGGAGATACTGGAAACCTATCAGCAGAGCATTGCCGGTTACTCGGGTGTGAATGAGTTTCCGGAAACGGTGTTTTTTGAGCACAGTGGGCTGATCATTGATGACACCCTAACCGGGCTGCATACCAATGAAAGCGGAGAGCGCCTATGGGTGGTTACCTCGGCCAGCAATATTGCTGCTAAAAACGGTAAAGGCATTAACAGCGGCGGCTGGAAGCACGCCAGCGCTTATTACCTTGGTCTGTTGTTATTGAATTTACAAAAGCCGACACGGCTTTTAATTGTGTCCAAAGGTGGCTGTCAGTTGCAGGTGGCGCCGGTGCCCGCTGAGCTTGCGGTGCAACAACTGGAACAAATACTGGAGCTAGTGGCTCTGTCAGCGCAGCAGCCGCAGCCCATGCATCTGGACGTAGCCATGACCTGGCTAAGCGCAATGGACAAGAACGGCCAGGACGAAATGCTGGCGCATGAAGCCGCCCGACAGAAATACGAAGAAGAAGGCTTTCAAGACCCGGCGCTGGTCACCAAAAGCGATTATTGTGGGCGCGTTGCCGAAAGTTACCAAGCCATTCAGGCATCACCGCACTTCCGCCGCTTTATGGACGAACTTTATGACCCTATGCGCTTAACCCTGGTGCCGGAGGAAAAGTCATGAGCCAGTTACCGTCACATACCTCAGGACATACGCTAGAGAACCCGCTCGATTTTCCGCTGAACAGCAGCCGCTTAATTGAGGCCAGCGCCGGTACCGGTAAAACCTACACCATTGCTGCGCTTTATGTGCGTTTGGTTATTGGACACGGCTCACATAATGGTACGGAAGAAACCGCGTTTGACCGCGAACTGGTGCCGAAAAACATTCTGGTCATGACCTTTACCAAAGCCGCCACCGAAGAGCTGAGTGACCGTATTCGCGCGCGGCTGGCCGAAGCCGCAGCTTACTTCCGTGACCCGGAAGCCGCAGAAGGTGACCCCTTCTTAGCCAGCCTGCGCGACGACTGTGCAGCGCAGGGGCAGAACCTGATGCACTTGGCGCGGCTGCTGGATTTAGCCTCGCAGTCCATGGACGAAGCGGCGGTGAAAACCATTCACGGCTGGTGTCAGTCCATGCTGAAAGAGCACGCCTTTGCCAGCGGTAGCCTGTTCAGCCAGGACGTTGAAACCGACAACGAAGAGCTGCGCCTTCAGGCCGCTGAAGACTACTTCCGGCGTTTTATTTACCCGGCCGACGCTGAACTCAGCGCCCGGCTGTTGGAGGACTTTAAGTCACCGGAAACCTTGTTGGGGCTCACTTACAGCTTAAGCAAAAGCGGGCAGGCACCGGTCAATGGCGACTTGCACAGCCTGCTGAAGGAAGCTGAAAGCGCCCATCAGCAACGAATGGCTGATATAAAGCAGGAAGTTGCGCCTATTGTGCAGGAATTGGTTGATAAAACCTCACAAGCCAAGGGCGCGGCAACCAAACTCAAACAGTTTCAGAAGTTTGCGGACTGGTGCGGCGACTCTGACCTGGTTGAGCCCGACGCCACCGCGGCTAACTGGAAGAATATAGGCACTGACGAGCTACAGAAGTTTGCCGAGGCCAAACTTGGCGGTATGCCCGAAAGCTGGACGGTTTTAGGTGAGCTGCAGGATCGCATTAAGCGCAGCAAAGTGCAGCAGCAGGAAGAACTGGCTAAAGTAAAACAACACGCGGCCTTCTGGGTCAGTAGCCGCTTTGCCGAGTTGCAAAACCAGCGCGCCGAAATGGGCCATGACGACATGTTGACCCGCTTGCGTGATGCACTGAAAGGACCCAGCGGCGAAGCCTTAGCAGCGGCTATTCGTAAGCAATATCCGGTGGCTATGGTGGACGAGTTTCAGGACACCGACCCGGTGCAGTACGAGATTTTTAACCGCATTTATAACCTGGCGGAGCCGCACCTGGGCACGGGTATTTTCCTTATTGGCGACCCCAAACAGGCCATTTACAGCTTCCGTAACGCCGACATTTATACCTATTTGAAAGCCCGGCGCGATACCGAAGGCCGGCATTATAATCTGGCGCGGAACTTCCGTTCGTCGCAGGCCATGGTGGACGGCGTTAATGCCTTGTTTGAGCGTGCCGAAGAGCTGCCGCGCGGCGCGTTCCTGTTTAAAACCGAAGCAGAAAATCAGCTGCCCTTTAACCCGGTGGGTGCAAATGGGCTGAAGCGAACCTTCAAACATTGCCTGTTATCCAGCAATTTAAAAACCGCACCGGCTCTCTTGTGGTCAGTGTCCGGTGAAGAAAAACGCAATAAAAATGACTTTTTCCGGGCTGCCGCGAACCACCACGCTAACTTGATTGCCTCCCTGCTTAATGACCCGCAGGCGGGCTATTACAACGGTGACGATAAGCTGGAGCAGCGCGTCAAAACCAGTGACATTGCGGTGCTGGTGAATAACTTTAACGAAGCCAATGCCATTAAAAAGGCGCTGAGCGATCGCGGACTGAAAAGCGTTTACTTATCGGACAGAGAATCGGTATTTGCGCAGCGCGTAGCGAAAGATTTGCTGGCGCTGGTGAGTGCCTGCGCCGAGCCGCGCGACCCGTCGCTGATACGCAGTGTCCTGGCGACACAGTTGCTTGGTCTGCCGCTGAGTGAGCTGGAACATATTCACAGTCACGAACGCGAGTGGGAACAGCGAGTAGAACAGTTTTTAAGTTACCACGACCAGTGGCAGCGACAGGGCGTATTAGCCATGTTGCACAGCCTGCTGCACGACCATCAGGTGCCCGCCAAGCTACTGGAAGACCGCATTCATGGCGAACGCCAGCTGTCCGACGTGCTGCACATTGCCGAGCTGCTGCAACAGCAAAGCCTGGTACTGGACGGTATTCCTGCCCTGGTGAACCATTTTGCCGAGCAGGTGAATGAACGCCACGGCTTTGGCAGCAACAGCCGTACCCAGAGTGACGAGCAGCAGCTGCGCTTAGAAAGCGACGACGAACTGATAAAAATTATCACCATTCATAAGTCAAAAGGTCTGCAGTACCCGCTGGTGTTTATGCCTTTTGTGGCGTACACCCAGGCAGAAGCCTACCGGATAAAGCCACCGGCGGTGTACCACGATGAAAACGGTGAGCTACAGGTATTGTGGTCAAAAGACGACGACAATAAACAGCGTTTGAGTAATGAGATCCTCGCCGAAGACTTACGCAAAATGTACGTGGCGGTTACCCGCGCGCAATACGCCACCTTTATTGCGCTAGAAGCGGTGAAAGAGCATCGCAACAACCCGCTCTTTTACTTGCTGAACGGTGGTGAGTCGTTAACCGATGAGCTGTACAACGAAGTCAGCGAACGTTGGCAACAGGCGCCGCATACGCAGTTAACGCGATTGGAAGACGACGAGCCTTTAGTCCGTGCGCTGGAGCAGGAACAAACAACGCCTAAACTCACACCGCGCAGCATGCCCGCAGACCGTAAGCTGGAGCGCTGGTGGGTAGCCAGTTACAGTGCGCTGAAGTACGAAGGTGCCGTGACAAAAAGTGTGCAGGCACCGCAGTCGCCCGATGAAATGAACCTGTTAGATGAGCGCGATGATGACGAAGCGGAAGTCGCCAGTGCCGCCGAGCCAAGCCCGGACAGCATCCATCATTTACCCAAAGGCGCGGGGCCGGGCACGTTTTTGCATAACTTGCTGGAAGAGTCCGCCAATATCGGCTTTGCGAAAATCGCGGGTGAAGCTGCCGAGCGTACCGGGCTGGTAGAGGGCTTTTGTGTCAGTCCTTATTGGCAGGAACACCAAAACAGCCTGGAGCATTGGCTGGACGCCTATTTGCACAACGAATTCTCAATTAATGGCAGCGGTGACCGCGTTAGCTTAAGCGCACTGGAGCAATACAAAGCCGAGCCGGAATTCTGGTTTGGTGCCAGTGAAGTTAACGCACAAAGGCTGGACGCTCTGGTTCGCGAACACATTCTGCCGGGGCACGAACGCCCTGCACTGGAACCTAATGTGCTGAACGGCATGCTAAAAGGCTTTATCGATTTGGTGTTTGAGCATAACGGCAAATATTACGTGGCGGATTATAAGTCCAACTGGCTGGGCGAAGACGACCACGCCTACACCGAACAAGCCATGTGCGAGAAAATTCTGCACAGCCGTTATGACTTGCAATACGTCATTTACACCCTGGCACTGCATCGCCTGTTAAAGGCGCGGTTAGGCAGTGAATACGACTATGACACGCACGTAGGCGGTGCCGTGTATCTGTTTTTACGTGGGCACCGGGCGGAGACCGGCGGGGCATTTTGTGACAGGCCGGCAAGGGAACTGATAGAACAGCTGGACGCACTTTTTGCGGGTAATAACCTTTCAGATAAGGAGTCGGTATGACAGAAGTAACCTCAAACACCTTATTTGATGCGTTGCGCGAGTGGCGCGATGCCGGTTGGATACGCTCAATAGACCTGGCCTTTGTGGAGTTTTTGCAGCAAGCCGGCGAAACGCGCAGTGAGGTATTACTGGCAGCCCTTTGTGCCTCGCACGAAGCTGGGCGCGGGCATACCAGCATTGACATAAATGCTCTTCAGAATGAGCCCGAAAGCGTACTGAATTTACCACCTGAAAACCGCTATTCACCAAACTGCGTGAATCCAGGTGAATTGTTTCGCGAATTTGGTACCGATGTTGAAGCGGCATTAACCCAGAGCCATTGCGTAGACGCCGACGGTAAAGGCAACCAGCCATTGGTGTTGAGTGGCAGCAAACTGTACTTGCGTCGCTACTGGCAGTACGAAGCCTTTATAGAGAATGATTTACAGGCGCGCATGAGCGACCGTCCGGTTACCAATGACGACTTACTGAAAAGCACGCTGGCTAAGTTGTTTGCTCAAGCCGGTGGTGAAAAGACTGACGGCATTAACTGGCAACGCGTGGCCTGCGCCAATACCGTGCGTAACCGCTTTAGCGTGATAACCGGCGGGCCCGGCACTGGCAAAACCTACACCGTCGTGCGTTTGTTAACTGCGTTGCAGCATCAGACCTTATTCCTGGGTTTGCCACCGCTGCGCGTATCGCTGGCAGCGCCTACCGGTAAAGCCGCCGCGCGACTCACCGAGTCCATAGAAAGCGAGCTGAATAGGCTGCGGGGTGATGCAAAGCTCGCCACCTTAAAAGACGCCTTAGACTCCATAAAGCCCGAAGGTAAAACCCTGCACCGCTTACTGGGGGTAAAACCGAATTCGCGCGCGTTTAAACACCACGCCGACAACCCACTGCGCACCGACGTGGTGATAGTCGACGAAGCCTCAATGATAGACATTGAAATGATGACCGCGCTGCTAAAAGCCACTCACAAAAACGCGCGGCTGGTGCTCATTGGCGATAAAGACCAGCTTGCCTCCGTAGAAGCCGGCGCCGTGTTGGGCAACCTGTGTGAAGGCGCAGACCAAGGCCATTACCGCACAGAAACTGCCCAATGGCTGCAGCAAGTAGCCGATACGCCGGCCTTCCCAAGTGACTTAATTGACGAAAGCGGCAAGCAACGCCTGCAACATGTGGTGAAATTCCGCAAAAGCTACCGCTTCACAGGCCCTATTGCTGACTTGGCTAACGCCATTAACCAGCAAGACAACGTCGCAACAAAACAGGAGCTCGAAAAAGCCAAAAACGCCGATGAAGACTACCCCGTCAGCCTGCACGAAGTCAGCAGCCTAGACGACCCAGCATTCGAAGCTCTTATCCGGGGTAGCCTGACGTTACACGTCAGGACCAACACCGAAACCACCACCGAGGCCAACAATATCAACGATATCGCCCAAAAAGCCCTGCAAAACCTAAGCAACTTCCAAATCCTGACCGCCCTGCGCGAAGGCCCTTGGGGCGTAAAAGCCGTCAACCAAAAAGTCGGCGACATACTCGGCGTAAACGCCAACACCTGGTACGAAGGCCGCCCCGTTATGGTCACCAAAAACGACTACGGACTGAAGCTGAACAACGGCGACATTGGCCTAACTTTTAAAGACCCCGAACACGGTCACCTGCGCGTCGCCTTTCCCGACCAGAATCAGTCTGAAAACAACGGCGTGCGATGGGTACTACCCAGCCGGCTAACCCACATAGAAACCGTGTACGCTATGACTGTGCATAAGTCTCAAGGCTCCGAATTCAAACACACCGTTATGGTTCTGCCCGACCACGACAGCCCGGTGTTAAGCAAAGAGCTGCTGTATACGGGAATTACTCGGGCTAAGGAGAGGTTGAGTTTGGTGGGGAGGTTTGGCTGATCACTTTATTATAAGCTCTTGTACAAGAAGCAAGAAAAAGGAATTACTCGATTATGAATATATTTTTTTTCACGTTCGACAAGCTCATTAATTGTTTAACTCTTGCTGAAATTTCTTCTAGCGGTATCTTTTTCGGGCCTTTGATAGCGCATTCCCAAATAATAATGATGCGCCAACCGTTAGATATTAGCTGTTGATAAGCACGATCGTCGCGTTCTGTATTTTCAAGTAATTTTTGTTCCCAAAATCGAGTCCGTGTTTTAGGAAGTTTGAAAAACGGACATCCACGATGCATATGCCAGAAGCATCCATTAACAAATATGCAGGTTTTGTATTTTGACAAGACGATGTCAGGGCTTCCTGGAAGGGTATTTACATTTTTTCTGTATCTTAGACCTTCGGAAAAAAGTTGGTGCCTAACTGCAATTTCAGGATTCGTATCGCGAGATTTAATAGCAGACATGTTGCGGCTACGTGTTTTTCTATCATGCACATCTGTCATCAGAGTTAGGTAACCAGTTTTCGACTTATATCTTCAAGAACTCGACCGTCGGTAAAAGCGTTTATGACTTTAATCGGATCAATATACAGGCATGAAATTGCCTCATAATTCTCGTCTGCACTTTTATCTTCACGATTTGCCATGTAAGCATATTCAAATAATGGCCCTGTCCCCGGAAAAATAAAATAGTTTCTCACTTCGGCTCGAGGATAAAGAGAGTGAACAGCTTTGGCATAGAAAAATTGTTTGAGTAAATCACCCCACCCTGGGGCGCTGGTCAGATGTTTTGCATCGTAATATTTTGCATCAACGATGCTATAAAGGTTTTTTTCTGGGCAGTGAACAATTAGATCAGTACGTTGGCCTTTCTTTGGCGCCGTGTGTATCCCTCCTGATAAATCGACATACGTAGGTATTGAAAACTGACTGTTTAGATCTACAGCTCCTGAAATAGTCTTTCTTAGCATATGTTCCCAGAGAGAGTGAAAATTCTGTATCCCAGTAGTAATGGTAGAGTTCTGATTGCCATGGTATTTTTTTAGGTACTGTAGAATGAATTTGAAAAGCTGTACATCTCTGTCTGAGTAAAGTTGCTGCAACTCTGCTTTAATCACCGACTCAAAGTATGACGGATCAAGGCTTCTTGGTGGAAGTAGGCCGTCTTCTGAGTAAGATTTATGCGAAAATAGAATTTCCCCATATCGTTCATCCAGCTTTTTGACAATATATGCGTGGATACGAGAGGCCTCGGTATCAGACTGGTTGTGTGATGATGAGCCGGTGTAGTCAATATAAACAGGGCCTTTAGAAGATAAGTACGGGCTGTATCTATTTATGGTCCGCCCCCAGTTGGGTTTTCCCTTGTTCACGGTGATGTGGGAATCTCTTCTGGTGTATATCCCATTTAGACGGTAATCGGATAAGACTTGATGAATAATTGATAACGGTTCTAATCCGGTTAATCCACTTCCATCATCGTTCGCTTCTCTGAGACTAGATACCTCACGGCTGTATTTTCTTATCGCTTCAAAAAGTTTGGGTATATATTTTTTCTCATGAGGGGTTTGCCGTGGCATGAAAATAAATGACTTGTCTGGTGTATTTATAAGACCAGAGAAAGAAACTTTCTTTCCCCTGACGCTAATTAGTCCTTCTTTTTTTAGGATCTCCTGGACGTTACTCGGCAAAGATGAAATCTGTGCCCTGTCACTAAATATGGCTATTGTGTTAGGTTGCACTGATTGGGCCCTCAGTACTCTATTTCTTCATTATTAGCGTTGTCCGACTTTTTCACCGCCGCCTGACTTAATTTCGATTGCAAATCACTTGTTTCTTCCAAGTGTTTTAGAAGTTCTTGCTCTATATTTTCGTTAAAAATTGCATCATCAGAATTAAGACGTCGTATAAGACTTCCGTATGTTCTAATTCCACTGTCAAAAATTATTGATTTACTACCATGTCTTAATACGTCATCCCAAATGTATAAGAGCAGCTTCCCTTTAAGGCTTTCTTTTGCCGATTCTGGAGTATCAAGTTCTACTGAAGATAAAAACCATGGACCTAATAAGCGGTCTTCAGGAATGCTCTCAGACTCGAGTGCATCATTTATAACTTCAGCTAGTCTAGTCCATTCAACAGCAACGTTATTTCCACTTCTTGTAGGGATCGGGATTGAGCCTGATGGTCCGTTAGAGTTCCCACTTTCTGTTAAAAAGGTGATTGGAATATATTCAAATTTCCAACGACGTTTAAAGGCCGTATCCATAGGCATAACTGCTTGGTCACTACTATTCATTGTTGCATAGATGCTAAGATTGGCTGGTATGCACAATTTACCCGCATCAAGTGAGCCAGGAGCATTTTTCTCTAAGTACTCTTTCATATCTGGGTCTGATATCGAAATTGAATACTTACTTCTCCCGTCGTCTCTCCTGTCTAAAAGTTGAAACAATTCACCGAAAACCGCAGCAGCTGCCGCTCTATTTATCTCTTCTATAGCTAAGATGATGGGTTCATTTGGTTTTTCGCAAGCAAGTTTAATAGCTAGAGTGAAGGGACCCGGCCTGAAAGCATAGACGATATCTTCTCCCGACATACTAGGCTTAAGGCATCCAACGAAATCTGTGTATTGAGTATCTGGGTGAAAGACGGTATGTATAGAATTGGCATCCGTGCATAACTGGTCGATTTTGTAACTCTTACCTACGCCAGGAGCTCCGTAAAAGATGATATTTTCACCTTTGATATTTGAGCTGTTGTAGTTTGTGTGGCTACTACTCAATTCTTCATTACTGTGCTGTTCAAGATCATCGTCATCGAAGTCGTGGTGTACGAAGCTTTTCGAAGCAAAGTAGTTTCGGAGTGGCTTTGAGTTCTCGAACGCTTTGATTATTAATAGCATTTTGGAGTTACTAGCTATAACAACCCCACAAGCTAAGGCGAGTGAAGACTCTGATACATCACTTCGCTCTAGTGTCTTTCCTGAGGATGCTTCGCTTGATCGCACAGGTTTAAACCACCATTCCTTTTCTGAGCAGTACTTAATAAAAAAAGCTTGATCGTTAGGATCGTTTAATACCGAACTAATGCTAGTTTTGAAATCCAATTCAATTTGAGAACCTGTTGATCCAAACCGAGTTGAAGGTAATTTCTTCAAAAATTTAACAATATCAGAGGTTGTGTAACCACTATTTGATTTTAGGTCGTCTTTTATTTCATCGAGGACAGCTTGGTACTCAGTAAGTTGCTCGCTTAATGGCCAAAAGCAATGGGCGTACCATAAAGATGATGATGGGACTGCGGCTCTTAAGCCATTTCTGTTTTCGAATTCGATTGAAAAAGGTTGAATTACATGAGTTGAGCTCTTATCAACAATCCTTAAAGATGAGGCTAATCGAGCACTGAGTTGAGTATCAATTTTTATGTCTGACTTGTAGTCCAACTGCCCGTAGTCATTGCGACACTTATCTATCAAGTTTGATAAGTCTTTTAATCTCAAAATCTTCCCCTCAAAAACACTTGCATGTTTAAATATACAGTGGTAGCCTGGCCAGGATAAAAACCGGATAAGTGTGATGCCAGCTATGAAAAAGAGTAAACCTGATGTTAACGCTAAAGAAATCTTATGTATACGGCAAAAACTAGGCTTAGGGAGAACTGAGTTCGCAAATTTACTTGGACTTGGTAAACAAGGAGAGAGAACAGTTAGAGGATGGGAGACTGGGGAGCACAAACCTTCGCTGTTGAAAGTTAAATCTATATTATCCTTAGAAGAAGAGCTTCTAGCTGCTCGCGGAAATGCTCCATTTAATCAGGGTAATAGTAGAGGAAAATTTAGGTTTATTGACTTATTTGCAGGTATAGGTGGAATTAGGCTGCCTTTTCAGGAGCTCGGTGGTAAATGCGTATTCAGTTCAGAGTGGGACAAGTTTGCTCAGAAAACCTATCTGGCGAATTTTGGTGATGTACCTCACGGCGATATCACGAAGATAAAAGCGGCAGAGATTCCAGACCATGATGTTTTATTGGGAGGCTTTCCTTGCCAAGCGTTTTCGCAGGCTGGGTTAAGAAAGGGATTTGGTGATACTAGAGGAACGATGTTTTTTGAAATCCAGAGGATATTGGTAGAGAAAAGACCCAAAGCATTCTTACTTGAAAATGTAAAACAGCTAAAAGGTCATGATAATGGAAGGACTCTGAAAACTATTGAATCTATTCTGAGAGGGGAGTACGACCAAGAGGTACCAAAAGATGTTCTCTTGAGTGATGAAGCTCGTAAAGCGTTGTCGGAAAACTTGAATTATTGGGTTGATTATAAGATTTTGAGAGCTGCCGATTTTGGGGTGCCACAGAATCGTGAGCGTGTATATATTGTTGGATTCGATAAAGATCATTTCTCCGAGTCAGCAATTAATGAGCTATTTAAATGGCCCGAGCCTCCTAAAACTCCAACAAGAGTTGGGAGTATATTAGAAGATTTGTCGAAGTTGCGTGATGATGAAGATCGATACACTATTTCAGATCGGCTTTGGACTGGTCATAAAAAACGCAAAGAGGAGCATAAAGAAAAAGGCAATGGGTTTGGTTATTCACTATTTAGCCAAGAAAGTGAATACACAAATACAATAAGCGCTAGGTATTATAAAGACGGTTCTGAAATACTTATTGATCAAAGCGATCTTGGGAAGAACCCTCGAAAGCTAACACCAAGAGAGTGCGCTCGACTTCAGGGGTTTCCTGAAAGCTTTATAGTTGACGCTGTGTCACACGGTCAGATCTATAAGCAGTTTGGTAACTCAGTTTGTATTAATGTCGTTCGTGCAGTTGCGATCGAGATAGAGAGTTTTATGGAAAAGGTGAGAAAAAATAAAAGCGCCGCATAGTTCTGAAATGATAAATCACAATAAATTTTTATTGTGCTGACTGTAGCCCTAACATAGAGTCGACCGTTATCAGGAAATAGGTAGCGCGATTAGCTCGACTATACTTAGCCTACAGTGGATAAAATTATGGAGTAGCAGTGAAAATACCTCGTATTTGGTTTTTTGACATGGAAGGTACTATCCTTCGCAAGGATTACGAACTCGACAATGGCAAAGTTGCACCTAGTGCATGGACAGTCTTAGCAAAAAGTCTTGGTGAGGACTGCTATAGGGAAGAGGAAAGAACAAAAGATAAATGGTTAGCAGGAGAATACAACGGCTACCTAGATTGGATGAAAGATACTATTTTAATTCATAAAAAATATGGAATGTCTCGTGAGACATTGGAGTATGTAGTATCAATTTCTGAGTTTCATGATGGAGTTGAGGAGTTGTTTGTCTGGCTTCGAGAACAGGGAGTAATTACAGCACTAATCACTGGGGGGTTTAAAGCGCTTGCCGATAAAGTGCAACGTAAATTAAAAATTGATCACGCATTAAGCGGTTGTGAATACTTTTTTGATGACTCAGGTAATATTGAGTTTTTTAATCTTCTACCATCTGATCATGAAGGTAAACTTAGCTTTATGCGCCAAGTATTATTTGAACATGGTTTAAGTGCACAAGACAGTGTATTTATAGGAGATGGTAAGAACGATGTGTTTTTAGCCAGACATGCCGGAACGTCAATAGCATTCAACGCTCAGCGTGAGTTAAAGGACGTAGCTACGTTTTCAGTTGAACATGAGCAAGGGAAAGAGAACCTAGCCGACATCATTAAATGTTTTTCGGAACGCTCATCTAACTTTTAACTGCTCTACATCGTTTTATATTAGTGAATGTTATTAAGGTTACTTTTCATTATTTGAGGACTTTTTTTCTACTAGATCTAGATTCTTTATGTTTTTCTGTCGTTCACTTTCAAGTTGATCGATTCTTTTTTCAAGAATAGAGAGTTTTTCTGTACTGAAAAATAGATCATAAGCTGGAGCAGTTATTAGCGGTAATATTACTACAAATATTGAAAGTACACCCAATAGCGCCGTAAACTTTCTAACACCAATTATCTGAGCCTTATCGTTAAGTGAATCGTCTATTTTTTTCTTAAGTTTCTCAGGATCGAGGAAATACTTCGGAATATTTGACAACTCTTCCTTTCGGTGAATTTGATACTTTTTAATATCGCAGTGGTCACGTATTTTCACTTTTGATTTTTCTATATCGGACATGTCAATTCCATGAAAAACGATGCGAAAAAACTCTACAGTTTTACCTTCACCAAGCTCTACTCTTTTTGATGACAAATTAGTTATTAATGTAGATATTGGGCCGTTAAAGCCACCATCAATAATTCCTGTATTGAATGCTAGAAGCCCTTGCTGAGAGAATTGATTTTTTAGAAAAACATATGCTACATACCCAGGCGGAACATGAATTGTTTCCTCCGATACTACATAAACAGTCTCCTGAGGCTCTAAACAATATGTTCCGTCTTCTAGCTTTATCCCTTTTTTACCTTCAGAATCTTGATAAATAACTGTGCCGACACTAACTTCAATGCTTGATTTTCCTGCATAATCTTTGTGGTTAAGTATATCGCCGTGTCGCTTTACCATCCCAGAACGGATAGCATTTGTGTTAGATACCTGCATCAGAGAGTCCTATTTTTATTTTATTATTATTTAGTTCTAGAGCTGAAATTACTTTATTATGTCAAATAATCAATAAAACTTTAGACGAAAATACCAAAAAATATACTTTAATAGTTTCAGGTTTTGATTGTGAATGTCCATCAGATCATTAAGTGATAATAGCAACCTCCCAATTGCCCCCATCCCAAATTAGTTCTAATATACCTCCCACGACACAGTAACTTACTGATCTCATGGCCCTTTCCTTTAAAAGCTTAGCCCGTTCATTTACCTGTCTCTTCGTTCTCTTCACCACTGCCAGCGTGCACGCGTCCGAAATCTTCACTATGGAATCTAAGCTCCTTGATGAAGGAGTCACGGCGCGGGTCGCGTTGCCGGAAAGTTATCACCATTCAGACAGTTTTCAGTATCCGGTGCTGCTGGTTATGGACGGTTCAACGCAGTTTGAGCACATAGCGGGTAACGTTAATTTTTTAAGTACGTTTTCTATTGTGCCGGAAATGATTGTTGTTGGGGTCAGTGCGAGGAACCGCTTAAAGCGTTTTACTCACACAAAAATGGAAGCCTACGCTGACCGCTCTGGCGGTGCCGAGCAGTACACCCAGTTTTTGCGAGATGAGCTGATGCCGGCGTTGCAGAAAAAGTACAGAGTATCGCCTTACACTGTGGTTACCGGGCACTCGTTGTCGGGGCTCTATACCAGTTATCTGGCGACTCACCACTCAGATTTTATCAATGCCGCAATATCGGTGAGCCCAAGCCTTTGGTGGGATGACTTTGCGCTTATCAATGACATAAAAGCGGCAGAGCAAGAGGCAGAAAAGCCGGCGGTACGTTGGTTCGTTAGTATGGCGAATGAGCCCAATGAAATGGCTGAGGGCTATGAGCGTTTATTGAAGGTGCTGGAAGCGAAGCCGGAATCGGCTTTTAACTGGGAGTCAAAGCAGTTTCCCAACGAAACCCATGACAGCACGCCACTAATTGGCAATGTCGAGGGACTTAAATCCGTTTTTCGAGGGTTTAACGCGGTGCCGAACATCGAAATTAAGTCGCTGGAACAGTTGCTGGCGTTCTACGCTGATTACGAAAAGACGGTAGGTTACGACTTTCCTATGTCGGTTCACCAGTACAACGTGTATGGCCTAAAAGCCGCTTATGAAGGCAAAGTTGGCTGGGGACAGGCTATTCTGGAGAAAGGCGTTGAGGTATTCGACCAGTCCGAAGTTTTATGGGACAGCCTGGCAACGGTTTATGCAATGAATGACAACGGCACGAGTGCGTTAAAGGCTTCGAATAAAGCTGTGCAACTCGCACGCGAACATCAGTCAAAGTACATCAGTGAAATTGAAGCGCAGAATAGTGATTTGAAGTCACGCAATAAATGATGCAGCCTGCGGCAAGTGATATTCAGACTTGCCGCAGCACATCTAAAATTCCCTGGTCTTTCGCTTTTTCTTTTGCTGATACGTCAAAATAGTCGTTGGCTTTTACTCTATCTTCCCAAAACTTCACAAAATCCATGGGCTCATCCGGGTCTATCTGCTGAGACTCTGGCGTAAAGGTTTTGTGTAAGCTGGTTTTGGAGATTTGAAAACTCATCGCGCTACGCTGCTCACGAGTAATAACGCCGGCTTCAAACAACTGGCTGGCCAGTTCGCTCATGTCGTTAGGCGAAATCTTACGGGCATTAAAGTTTTTAGTTATTGCTATGGGAATATCGGACTGCTTGCCGTTATTGCCTTCTTCGGCCTGGCGACGCATAGCATCTTCGAATAGCTGATCGCGGGCTTCCATCAGGCTGTTAAGCTCGTCTTTTTCTTCCTTAGTCAGGCTGGATTTAATCTCAAGCTCTTCTATTTTTTGCTCAATTTCTTCCAGATGTCCGGTATCAACACCCATACGATTCAACAATATGCTGCGATACGCTTTGTCGATGAATGACTCTTTGTCTTCTCCAGTGGCAACGTCTTTACTGACTGGCTCCTGGGCTTTGTCACTTTGCGTGGTTGTTGCTGCCGGATAACTCGCGTTATTATTCACAGGGTTCATATTCATGGCTTTCCCTTATCCAAAATTGGCATTGCCGGGTGGCAATGTTTTTCCTGTTTAGTGCGTTATTCGCGTCTATGGATAGGAAACAGCAAGAGGTGTGCCATTTATGAACAGGTTTCTCTGGGCAAACCCGCAAAAATTTGTTTTGCTGTGAGTAACTGAAAAAACAAACGAAGACACTTTGCTATGCTCAAACGCCGCTCAGGAAAAACTACGACCTTTAATGCCGCTACGCCGGACAGCGATGCCCAGCGTGACCGGGCGCGTATTATTCATTCGTCGGCGTTTCGTCGCTTGCAGGCAAAAACTCAGGTTCTGGGTGTGGGCGAGAGTGACTTTTACCGCACGCGCTTAACGCATTCTATGGAAGTGGCTCAGATTGGATCGGGCATTTGTGAGAAGTTAAAGCAAAAGTATGCCAACAACGACGCTATTTCGACGCATATCCCGTCTTACTTTCAAATTGAGGCCATTTGTCTGGCGCATGATATTGGTCACCCGCCGTTCGGGCACGGTGGTGAAGTGGCACTGAACTACCACATGCACAATAACGGTGGTTTTGAAGGTAATGGGCAGACCCTGCGTATTATCTCAAAGCTGGGTGAGTAATCCGACCACGACGGTCTGGATTTAACCCGGCGGACTTTACTCGGTGTGCTTAAATATCCGGTTTTGCATAGCGAAGTTAGTACTCCCTCACTGTCTGATGAAAACCACTTAAGTGCTTTTAAACCGCCCAAATCCATTCATGACGACGAACAAGATGTGCTGGACTGGATACTGGAACCGCTGACTCCTAAAGACAAAACGACTTTTCGTTCCACTAAAAAGAAAAGTGGCAAAATGAAAGCGCAGTATAAAGCTTTTGATACCTCCATTATGGAGCTGGCGGACGACATATCGTACGGCGTGCACGATTTAGAAGACTCACTGGCGCTGAACTTGGTCACTGAAAAGCAATGGCGCGAAGATGTACTCGCTGTGCTTGGCGATAACAGCGTCATTATGCAGGAAGAGCGATTTTACACAGAAGCGCTTTTTTCAGGCCAAAGTCGGGCACGCAAGCATGCAATTAGTAAGCTTGTCGGTCATTTTGTGGAGGCGATTGAAGTCACAGAACAGAACCTGTTTGAATCGCCCTGGCTGGATCTGCAGGCGGGCCTTCCGGAGCACATTGAACATACTCTGCAAGCGTTGAAGGACTTTGTGTTTAAGCATGTTATTCGCAGCTCTTCGGTGCAGGTGCTGGAATACAAAGGCCAGATGATGATACTGAAGCTGTTTCAGGTACTGAGCGAAAATCCAGAGCAACTACTGCCGGGTTCTACTCTGCAAAAATACAAAAAGGCAGATAACCCCAAGCGTGTTATTTGTGACTATATTTCGGGTATGACCGATAATTACGCAACCAAGCTCTACAGTAAATTGTTCAGCCCGGACACCGGCTCTGTATTCGATAAGGTTTAATGCTGCTCAAATAAAAAGGGCGCCAAAAAGGCGCCCAAAACGTTTCATTTTACTCATTAAAGGCTTATTGCCACTCGACTAATAAGTCTACGCCTGAGTAGTTAGTGTAGCCTTTAAGGCTAATGTACCAACGGTCTTCAGCCGGGTTAGCAATATTACAAGTTTCGTTATTACCTGAACGGTAAGGACGGCACTCGTAGTTTGACTCGGTTGGCTGGCTGCCCTGACGAACATAAAGGTCAGCGTCGCCGCTTCCACCAGACATGGTTACGTCAAGTGATGACATGCCTGCAGGAATATCTACGTAGTAGTGAGTCCACTCGCCGCTGTTGCCAGAGAGGTCAGTAGCAGAAACAGAGTCACCTCCGCCGCCGCCAGTGCTAGGTTCTGTGAACGAACCAGTCAGGTTCAGACCAGAGAAGCTAGAGTAAGCATTGACCATGACATAGTAAGTACCGGCTTGTACGTTAGAGATAGAACAAGTTTCGGTATTACCGCTTTGGTATGGACGACAGTCGTAGCTAGACTGAGTTGGCTCTGAACCGAAACGAACGTACAGGTCAGCATCGCCTGAACCGCCGTTAATGTTAAAGCTTAAGTCAGTTGCACCGGCTGGAACATCTAAGGTGTAGTACAGAGAGTCGCCAGTTGTTGCGGACAGGTTGCTAACGGTTTGACCGTTCGTCAGTTCGCTGCCTGTTGGTGGCTCTGGATCTCCACCGCCGCCTGAGCTGTCACAGCCATTAGCGTCGATGTAGTCGATAGCGTCTTTGGTTTGTGCTAAACCGTAACCGAATTTAACGTCACGTCCTGCTGCACCTAGGTCCTGCGCTGTGGTGTTAAGAACGCCACGAATTTCTTGTGCGGTACAGGTTGGATGATGTGACCAAACTAGCGCTGCAACACCAGCTACGTGAGGTGACGCCATAGACGTACCGCTCATAGTACCGTAGTTACCTTGCTGGCCAGTGCCTTCTGGGTAAGTTGAAAGAACATCGACACCCGGGCCTGAAATTTCAACTTGGCTGTTTTTCTGCGAGAAAGACGCCAGGTTTTTACTGCTGTCTACTGCCGCAACTGAAACAACGGCGTTGTATGATGCAGGGTAAGACATTGGGTCTGTTTCGCTATAAGCTGAACCGTCGTTACCAGCAGCGGCTATAAGCAGAACGCCCTGGTTATGAAGGTCTTGCATAGCGCTGGCTTCGGTCTGGCTTGATCCGCCACCACCCAAGCTCATGTTAACGACGTCTGCGCCGTTATTAGCACAAGTTTCAATCGCTGAAACCAGTGAAGATGAATAACCCCAGCCGCTTGAGTTAAATACTTTTACAATGTGCAGGTTAGGGTTGCTGCCAATAACGCCACGAACGCCCAGGCCGTTATCTAAAGCGGCAATAGTACCAGCAACGTGTGTGCCGTGAGGGCCACCATTATCATGCCAGTTGCCTGTGCCGCTATCGTTAGTACCGTTGATGGTGCCGCCTCGTGTACCCATGTCTTCGTGCGGCAGCTCTAAACCTGAATCGATAACACAAATTTTCTTACCACCGGCAGATGCAGCTGCAACGCTGTCATCAACTAAGTCAGCCTGAACCTGGCCGATGCCGTAAGGTACGTCTTGAGCCATGAAGCGACGTTTTTGGTCAACTTCAACGTATTCAATGTTAGGGTTTTTCTCAAGGCGCTTTTTCTGTTTTTCGGTAAGTTCAGCAGCAACTGCCAGGTTATGGCGCATGCTGAGTTTTACTTTACCGCCGGCCTTTTTGACCATGTTGTTTGCGCGAGATATCGCAAGTTCAGAACGGCCACGGTTCCCCATTTTCTGTACGGCGTTACCATTATTCTTAAATTTAATAATGTAACGTTGCGGAGCGGCGCTTTCGATTTGCTTCTGGTTATCAAGTAGTGGCTGAGCTTGAGAATGCTCAGGTGGTTTTGCAAAAGCAGATGAAACCGACACTGCCAAAGCAGACAGTGTAAGAACACTTAGTTTTTTCATAACGTAATATTCTCTTTTTGTTTTTATGTGGACTGCAATGAGCCCTTCAAAGAAGGCAGCAGAGGATACGTCGTTTGGCTGCACGAAAATGACGTCGTTTGACATCATTTGTTGCATTTAATAACAAAAAATAAACGATTTAAAGGGTGAGAATGTAAAGATTGTTTAAAGGTTTTACAAAATTTCAACATATGTGACGCTATAACCTAGGTCTGATATGGCCATTGAGGTATTTGCAGGTTTCGGTATTTTTCGTTCGATAAAGGGGTGAAGACGTGATCACCCCCGCCTGTTTGAGTTATAATTCGCACAAATTTCAGCCGCGAAGAGAGAGTTATGGCTAGAAACAAGAAAGAATCCATTGTTTTAGAGACGCCTACGGGCTCTGACCATGTGCTGCTGCACTCTTGCTGCGCACCTTGTTCAGGTGAAGTAATGGAGCGGATGGCTGAAGCGGGCATTAAGTTTACGATTTTCTTCTATAACCCAAATATTCACCCTGAAAAGGAGTATTTGCTGCGTAAAGAGGAAAATATTCGCTTTGCAGAAAAGCTTGGTGTGGACTTTATTGACTGTGACTACGACACCAAAAACTGGTTTGAGCGGGTGAAAGGCCTGGAATGGGAACCTGAGCGTGGTGAGCGTTGCAGAGTCTGTTTTGATATGCGTTTTGAGCGTACGGCGTTGTATGCGCATGAAAACGGCTTTGACACCATTACCAGCTGCTTAGGTATTTCACGCTGGAAGAATATGGAACAGATTAATGATTGCGGTCAGCGTGCGGTTGCGCGTTATCCCGGCCTGCACTACTGGACTTTTAACTGGCGTAAAAAAGGTGGCTCTGCCCGTATGGTAGAAATTGCCAAGCGTGAGCGTTTTTACCAGCAGGAATATTGTGGCTGCGTTTACTCATTGCGCGACACCAACCGCTGGCGCCTGCAAAATGGCCGCGACCGTATTCAAATTGGTGTTGAGTACTACACCCCTGAATAAACTCCCCCATAAAAAAGCCCCGAACGCTGGGAAGAAAGGCGTCCGGGGCTGCACGTGAAACTTACTAAGTCTTAAAAGTTATAACGGAAGTTCGCCATAACCGTGCGTTGCTGGCCATAGAAACAGTCGCCGCGTGCACCACATGAGGTAATAACAGTCCGGTCTGTCAGGTTGTCAACATCCAGGCTCAAGCTGTAGTTATCCCAGTCGTAACCAATCATGGCGTCGAACACCGTGTAACTTGGCGTTTCTAAGTACAGTGGGTTGCCGTTATATACCACGTTACCGTCAGAGGTGTTCCCTACATAGCGAACGCCGGCACCAACTTTAAAGCCATTCCAGTTGTCCGGACGGTAAGTTCCCCAAACAGAAGCTTGATGATCAGGGGTGGCTGACAGTGGCTTGCCGACTTCAGATGGGATGTTGCTCTTGCTAACAGCCGCATCGGTGTAGGCATAGCTGGCGTAAACGTCCAGAGAGTCCCAGGCAAGTTGCGCTTCAAACTCGACACCTTCAATCTCTACTTCGCCTATTTGCACCTGGCCGTCCGGGTTTGGTGCATCAGCATCGTTTACCGGAGTTGCCCGGTTCTCTTCGGTAATTTTATAAGCGGCAATGGTTAACAGGTGCTCTGTACCCTGAGGCTGGTACTTAATACCGGCTTCCCACTGTTTACCTTCTAATGGTACATAGGGATTTTCGTACGCATCCCGGCCAATAAGTGGAGAGAAAGACTCGCTGTAACTAAGGTATGGAGACAAGCCTCCGTCCATAAGGTACATGAAGCCCAGGCGACCGGTTGTCGCATACTGATCGGTAGCGCTTTCGTCTTCAGGATTATTTGTTGCACGGTCGCGACGTAAAGCGGCTGAAATTAACCATTTGTTGTCTATACGCATGTTGTCCTGCACATACACACCCGTTTGCTGGCTGGTTAAAGAGGCATAGTCAACAACATCGGATTCGGTCGGCAAGCCTGTTGCCTGGCCGTACACTGGCGCATACAAATCTAACGGGTTCATGGCACCGTAAGCGTAGTCGTTATCGGTGTAAGAGTCTTGAAAGTCCAGGCCGAAGACTAAGTCGTGCTCAACAGCACCAGTAATAACAGAGCCGTGCAACTGCAGGTCGCTGGTCCAGGTTCTTGCATCAGCACGAGACAAGTAAGAAACGCGGTTAACCGTGCGGTTGTCGTCGGCGAAAACCGGTGGCCAGCCATACATCGTATTGTAGTCGGCATGACTGTCGTTGTAGCGACTTGCTAAGCGCAGACTCCAGTCCAGGTTTATATCGTGTTCAACAATAGCGGTTAACGCGTCCTGCTCAGTATCGTATTTATCGAAGCCGGGCTCTGACACAAAGGTGGAACTGTCAATTTGACCAAACTCGTTCGGGAACAGGGTGCCCTGCCACGGAAAAAACTGTGTACTGGAGCCTGATTCGTTACGCTGAATATTACCGATCAAAGTAATTTTAGTGTCTTCAGAAGCGTGCCAGCTTAAGGAAGGATTGAGTACCAGACTGTTGTCGGGCACAAAGTCGGTTTGGGTGTCGCTGTTGCGGTATAAGCCAACGAAGCGCCCGGTTAATGATGCGTCATCGTTCAAGGCACCGGTAATGTCGCCAGCTAGTTGCTTGCGCGAATAGTTGCCCAATTGTGCCCAGAACTGACCTTCGGTCTCTGCCTGAGGGCGCTTGCTGACTAAATTAATAATACCACCGGTAGAGCCTTGTCCGTATAAGACCGAGCTTGGTCCTTTCAGTATTTCAATTTGGCCTAACGAGTAGGGGTTAATACGCACGTTGTTGTAGTAGCCGAACAACGACTTAAGGCCATCTAAATACTGTACTGGAGAGACGCCACGAATTTGTGCCCAGTCACCGCGGGTATCGACGCCGTAAGGTCCGTTGTATAAACCCGCTACATAACCAATGGCGTCTTGCACTGTTACAGCACCTAAGTCTTCAATACGGGTTTCGGTCAGGACTGAAACCGACAAAGGTGTTTCAATAATCGGGGTGTCAGATTTGGCGCCGGTCGCGCTAACGTAAGAGATAAGTCCACGCGAACTGACTTTGATGGTTTCCATCATCTCTTCCTGAGTCTTTTCAGGGCTTTCTTCTTGTGCGTGAACGTTGGTGGCGGTTAAGGCGGCCAGGATGCTGGCCGCCAGTAAGGTCTTGTGAATGTTCATTGTTCCCCTCAAAAATTAACTGCTGTCTAA
>Ga0115561_1000618_pt1 | contig 26575 bp, 20 predicted proteins | sample COGITO_mtgs_1105_4_FD_87201 | JGI IMG/M metagenome (GOLD analysis project Ga0115561, IMG submission 87201) | Pelagic marine microbial communities from North Sea - COGITO_mtgs_110512 | ecosystem: Environmental > Aquatic > Marine > Epipelagic | place: Germany:Helgoland, sampling site Kabeltonne...
AATACGTGTGGTACAAATTGAACCCGGGCCAATGCCCACTTTCACTGCGTCAACGCCCGCTTCAACCAGCGCCTTAGCGCCTGCGGCCGTTGCTACGTTACCGGCAATAATTTGTAAATCAGGGTAGTCTTTACGAGTTTTCTTAACCCGGTCCAGTACCCCCTGCGAATGTCCATGCGAGGTATCAATAAGCAATACATCAACGCCCGCTTCAACCAACAACTGAATACGCTCTTCCGTACCGGCGCCAACGCCTACAGCTGCACCTACGCGCAGTGAACCCAGCTCGTCTTTACAGGCATTCGGTTTGTTTTCGGCTTTTTCAAAGTCTTTCAGGGTGATCATACCCTTCAGCTTGTGTGCGTCATCCACAACTAAGATCTTTTCAATGCGGTGTTTGTGCATAAGCTGCAGTATTTCTTCGCTTTCTGCGGTTTCATGCACAGTGACCAGGCGGTCATTACCCGTCATTACGTGGCGGATTTCTTTGCTGTCATCGTCTTCAAAACGTGTGTCACGGCCGGTAACAATACCGACTAAATCGCCATTACCTTCAACCACAGGAAAACCCTGAAAACCATGCTCGGCAGTCAGTTGTTTAATTTCACCAATGGTGGTTGTGGGTTGCACAGTAACCGGATCAGAGACCATGCCACTTTCGTATTTTTTCACTTTACGAACGTGCGCGGCTTGTTGCTCTGCGGTCATGTTTTTGTGGATAAAGCCAAGGCCGCCTTCCTGCGCCAATGCAATAGCCAGTGCCGATTCAGTAACGGTATCCATCGCGGCCGAAACCAGCGGGACATTCAGGGTAATTCCACGCGTTAATTGCGTGCGTAAATCAGCGGTATGGGGGAGAACTTCGGAATGACCGGGAACGAGCAAAACGTCGTCAAAGGTCAAGGCTTCTTGGGCAATTCGCAGCATGTGCAACACTCCGTGACTGGATTCATGTTGCGGGTGGATTTTACCCGTTTTTGCTACCGAGCGCAAGGAAAATTAATGAATGCTTGGGTATGTACGGCGGATCTGGCCGGACGCCGTAAACCCATCCATGGGGGCTTACGTAACGCCATCCATGGCGTTACATACCGGCCTGCTCCGCCGTAAATACCATTGATCGCATTCATTAATTTGTCAGCGTTAGGGTATCCAGCAAACGCCACCTTTCAACTGCGGTTCCGGCTCTGGTATATGTTCGCAGGTTGAATAACCCGTTTTTGCCTCTTCTTTAGCTTTTTCGTTATAGCGGTGAATAGCGTCCAGCAGTGCTCTTTCATCAGTCACGGTTTCGCTGCTGTAAACCACATAGCCTTCCGGGCCACCACAAGCTTTCTTGCCCACAGGTAAAACTTTACAGCTTTCAATGCTCTGCGCCGTAGGTGTGCCAATTAAGCTCTTTATGTCGGCCATGGTCACCGGCTCATCCGACGCTGACTGGGCGCTGCTGCAACCAGCCAAAAACAGCGTTGCTGTTAAAGCTACGAATAATTTCATTAAGTCGTCTCCCTTCGTACTAAATGATTGTATTAAATATTAATACTTCCCAGTGTATGCACGCGGCTGATATTTATCCACTAAAGGGACTTCTTTTACATTAATATAATCACTTTATTAGGTGACTATATAAACTCAAGCCTACATTAATGCAATTAATAACCGATACCAGTTAATTTATATTGATAAACACCAAAAACCACCTATAATCACTTAATTCGGTGAATAAAAGGAGGGTGGTATGCCTAAACGCGTTAAAGCAACGGAAGCGCCTAATGTATCTGCAATTACCTGCCCAGAACTATTAGGTCAGCTGATTAAAGCTAAGCGCACAGGAATGAAGCTTAAACTTCGTGACTGTGCTGCATTGTGCGGTGTTGGCGTCAATACCTTGTCGCGTCTTGAGCGTGGCAACCCCAACACCACTCTGGCAGCGGCCTTTTCTGTGCTACAAGGTCTGGGTATTCAATTAACAGTAAAGTCAGACACTTCAACCGAGGAGTGGGTATAAATGCTGCATTCCGTTAATATCCGCTACGGAGAAAACGTTGTTGGTCATATCGGTCTTAGTGAAGTAACCAAACTTCCGGTTATAGAGTACCAACAACACTGGAAGGAAAACGGCTTCCCTATCTCGCCTTCACTTTCCCTAGAGGGCTCTCATACACCAGCTAGTGTCTATAACTACCTGGATAACTTACTCCCCGAAGGAAAAGCCAGGGAGCTACTCGCACAAAACCTTGGCGTCAGCGAAAAGAATGTCTTTGCTCAGGCTTTAGCTCTGGGTCAGGATGTATCCGGAGCCTTTGCATTCACTAATCAGGAAATTCCTTCCCAGCCCATATTCCGTGAAGTTCCACACAACGAGCTCATAGAGCGACTTGAGCAAAAGGAAGATTTTGGACTGCTGCACTGGGACGACAAGCCGCGTTTAAGCGTTGCTGGTGTGCAAGACAAGCTTAATGTTTATATCAGTCCTGATGGTCAAATGGGTTTTGCCGACGGTACCTTATCATCAACCCACATTCTTAAGTTTGAAAAAGCAAATTTGCCACATTTAGTGCTAAACGAATTCATTTGCATGCAGCTGGCTAGGCTTTCGGGCTTGCCAACCGCAGAAACAGAGTTTAAACGCTTTGACAAATTTCCCGCTCTTCTGGTCAAGCGCTTTGACAGGCATTACCACACTAACGCGGAAAGAGTATTGCGGCGTCATGTCATCGACGGATGCCAGGCACTGGATCTTCCCCGCGACTATAAATACGAACGCAATTTTGGTGACAGTCGCGACGTAAAACATATTCGCGATGGCGCCAGCCTCAAAGGGCTTTTTAGCTTCTGCCAGGCCTCAATCAGCCCGGCTCAAAATACCATGCAACTTTTGCAGTGGCAGCTATTTAACCTGATGATCAGCAACTACGACAGCCACGCTAAAAACGTATCATTTTTCTGGGGTCGCAACAGTTGTAGCTTCACGCCAGGCTACGATTTAGTTAACGTCGCCATGTTCCCGCAGTTTAAACAAGCGCTGGCTATAGCAGTAGGTGATGAGTTTGAGCCTGACCATATACACGCCTACCAGCTCGCAGACTTTGCAGAGAGTTGTGGCTTAAAACGCCCACTGGTGGCCCAATCACTGCGTGAATTATCGGCTAAAGTCCTTCATGTAATCAGCACCCAGGACCTGTCAAAAGAGCTTGAGCAACAAAAGCTTATTTCGGCAGAAGAAAAAGACTATATCGCGCAGCTAATTGAACACATCAAAGCTCGCACATTGCATTTACAGAAGTGTGCCAATGATATCGCCGGTGTAACCCTGTAGCCTGACACTTGTGTCAGGTGAGATATCGTACCTGACGTAAACGTCAGGCTACACAACTAAGGTTAGAATTTTTATAACAAAAACCTAACGTAACAAGCATTCAAAATATTCAAAAATTCCTCTGGCATCGCCTAAAACCATCCGCTAAAGTTGAAAATACCGACACTTTAATAAAAGGTGTTTTAGCAACAATGAGAGGTAGTACCATGCGTTTTAAACAGTCTCTTTTAGTCTTAGCAATATCGGCCGCGCTTACAGCGTGCGGCGGAAGCTCAAGCGACCCTACCAGCGACAATACAAGCGGCGATAACAATAACGACGACACTTCAACCACAACAACCACTGTTGTTAGCGAAGGTGTGATCACAGGTTTTGGCAGTGTGTATGTCAATGGACAACGGTATCGGTCAGAAAATGCTGAAATTGCTGTAGGTAACTCCCCTGCTGCAGATGAAGCCCAGTTGAAAGTGGGTATGGTTGTTACCGTTGCCGCTTCTGCGTCAGACGACGGCGAAGACCCGGACGCGCAGCAAATTCGATACGAGGAACACCTGCAAGGCCCGGTCTCATTCATTGACCGTGAAGCAGAACAAATTGAAGTGCTGGGCCAGACCATTCTCTTTGATGACCTGACCGAATTTGATGAAACCGATATCGAGACTTTGTCGGTGGGTGATTTCATTGAAGTCAGCGGCTACATCAACGACGAAGGCAGCTTTTACGCGACGCTTGTTGAGCTGGAAACCGAAGAAACTGAAATTAAGTTAAAAGGCGAAATCGCCAATCTGGATACCGATGCTCAAACCTTTTCTTTAGCGGAGCTGACTATCGACTACTCTGCGGCGGAATATGAAGACATGACCGCGGACGACCTGGCCGACGGCCTGTTCGTAAAAGTAGAAGGCGATGATTTCGACGGCGACACTCTGACACTCACAGCCAGCAGTATCGAAAACAAAGAAGAAAACGACATAGATAACGACGCCGAAGAAGTCACCATTGCGGGTATCGTTAAAGATTACGACAGCGAAAGCGGCGTATTTAGCGTAAACCGTTACGAGTTTACCCTTAACGACGACACCGAGTTTGATGACGGCAGTTTAGACACACTTGCCAATGGCGTTATCGTAAAAGTTGAAGGTCGCTTTGAAAGCGAACAATTAATTGCCGAAGAAATTGAGTTCAAGGCCACTGACGCCCGCAGCAAAACCGAAGGCCAGGTGACTGACCTCAACGCCGACAACGAAACCTTTGTTATTGACAACACAACGTTCAGCGTAACACCAGAAACGCAATACGAAGACGAGTCCGGTTTAGACGAACGCAGCTTTACCTTCGACGACATTGCCGTGAACGACTGGCTAAAAGTCATTTCGCGTCAGGACGACCAGGGCAACACGGTTGCGCTGAAAGTAAAACGTATTGACCAGGAAGACCGCGAAGGCGAAATTAAAGGTCGCGTCTCTGATGTCACCGCGGAAGGTATAACCATAGCGAACGTTGCTGTCGCATTTAACGAAAATACTGAATTTGAGGGTGAAGACGACGACATCAGCGTTGAACGTTTCATCGAGCTGGTTCAGAGCAACCCGGCTGTTATCGTTGAAGTAGAAGGCGAGTACGACGGCGACACGCTAATTGCCGCAGAAGTGGAAGTTGAAACCGTAGGTGGCCAAGACGGCGACGATGATGGCGACGACAACGATGACAGTACCGGCAAAGCCGAGTTTGAAGGCGAAATAGAGTCAATCGAAGGCGACAGCGTTTTCGTCAATGGCAATGAGCTGCGCTTTAGCCAGGACACGGAGTTTGAACTCAACGACGAAGAGGTTGATTTACAAACTTTCTACGATGCTCTTGAAGTGGGCGTTGTTGTAGAAATAGAAGGCGTCTGGGTCGACCAAAGTTACATTCGAGTAACTGAGGCCGAACTTGAAACCGATGACGATGAATAACATCAACGCGCAATAAAATGCGGGTTTAGATAATCCTCTTTTTGGTTATACAGCAGCGGGTCGCCGGCAACAGTTGTTACTTGCCCGCCCGCTGCACTGAGTACCGCATGAGCTGCTCCGGTATCCCACTCACACGTTGGCCCTAAGCGCGGGTAGATATCCGCTTTACCTTCAGCCACCAGGCAAATTTTCAGTGAACTGCCCATAGGCACCATTTCATAAGGCTTGCCTAAAGCATCCAGCCAATCGATGGTTTCCTGCGAAGGGTGAGATCGAGAGCCCACAACACGCAGACTTTCCGGCTCTTTTGTCTCTACCGAAATGGCTTTGCCGTTTAAAAAGGCGCCACGGTCACGCTCACCAGTGTACATAGCATCCAGTACCGGCGCGTAAACCACACCCATAATAGGCACGCCCTTTTCAATTAAGGCAATGTTCACGGTAAATTCGCCATTGCGCTTAATAAACTCTTTAGTGCCATCTAACGGGTCCACCAACCAATAACGGCACCAATGCTTACGCTGCCCCCAACTAATGTCTGACGACTCTTCGGAAATAATAGGGTACTGAGTTTCAAGCGCGCGTAAACCATCACAAATAACATTGTGCGCAGCTAAATCGGCTTTAGTCAGAGGGCTGTCGTCGCCCTTTTTCTGAACATCAAAGTTGTCGCTTTGGTAAATGTCCATAATGGCCGCGCCAGCGTCGCGGGCTATGTTCTCTACGTAACTTTTGACGTTACTAGCAGTCATAGTTAAATCCATTTAAAAATAATAAAAAATTGTAACGCAAAATACATTTAAAAACCGCATTCAGGCAGCACCCAAATGCGGTTTTATCAATACGTGTAGTTATCAGTGTAACATCATCTCATTCGATGAATAATTGCATCCGTACTTTCGTCAAAGGACTCATCGCTTTCGCCATCCAGTACTCTCAGTACGTCCATGGCAATTTTCTTACCTTTTTCCACACCCGGCTGATCAAAACTATTCAGGCTCCAGATAACCCCCTGAGTAAACACTTTATGCTCGTAGGCGGCTATTAAGGCACCAAAGCTTTCGGGTGTTAGTTCATCCATTATTAATAAGTTAGACGGATGCCCACCCGGATAATGGTCACGTGGTGAGGTTGTATTTTCACTGCCTTCCCACATTAAGCGGCGGTGCGCCAGGCAATTAGCTACTGCCAGCCGCTGCTGCTCTGCAAGTCCATTCTGCACGGCTTTCTCAAACCCCGGGGCTTCGCGTTTTAGTACTGCGACAAAGTCCGCAGTAAACTCATCATAGCCCTGATGCAAGTGCTGAAAAAACGCATGCTGTCCGTTTGGTCCAAAACCGCCCCAAATAATTGGGCCAGTTGGGTAATCAATGGCTTTGTTATTTGCCGTTGACTGCTTGCCGTTGCTTTCCATATCCAACTGCTGTAGATAGTTTGGCAACATTCGCAAACGGCCGTCATAGGGCAAAATAGCCAGGTTGTTTATGCCTAATTGTTCACGGTTATACACGCCATAAAGCGCCAGCAGCACCGGTAAATTGTCTTCCAGTGGCATTTCTAAAAAATGTTCATCCAGGGACTTGGCACCTTCCAGCATACGTTCAAAAGGCCGAATACCAGTGGTTAATGCAATGCTTAAGCCTAGAGCTGACCACAAGGAAAAACGCCCGCCAACCCCTTCACCAAAGGTAAACTGCTGAGCCGGTGGTATGCCGTAGTCGGTCATAGCCTGGGCATTAGCCGACACACCAATCACATGTTTTTCCAGCCACTGTTCTTGTGTCAATGTGGAGGCTATCCACTTACGTACGGTGTCTACATTGGCAAAAGTGTCAACCGTGCTAAATGACTTTGACGAAACAATAAATAAAGTGGTTTCCGGGTCAACAATAGGTAACACGGCGTATAGCTGCCCGCCGTCCATAGAAGAAACAAAATGCACCTGCAAGTCATGTAAGGCAGCATCATTCGCGAATTCGCGTAAGGCAAAGGCACCCATTTGCGGACCTAAATCGGAACCACCTACGCCAATGTTTACCACATCGGTAATGGGTTTCCCGGTGCTTCCTAACCAACGGCCAGAACGCAGCTTTTGCACCGTATCCACAAAGCGGGTTTTGCGATTACTTTGCTTAGCTACGGCATGAACAGAGCGGCTGAGTACATGAGTTACCGGGCGATCTTCACTGAGGTTTCGGTACTCACCCCGGCATAATTGCTGACGGTATTCATCAAAGTTTTTGGGTAAGCGCTTGCCAACAGCGCTAATAAGCTCGTTGACTGACAGTTTTTGATAACTGGTGTCTAAGGCTAAAAAAGGTCCATTTTTAATCATTGTTTCATCCATTTCCCATCAGGCAACATCGGTCTCATCATCGCTGCACGTACGGTGTTTATTCCAAATAACGTCACAAATATGGTCATCCAGGGGTTTATAGCCGGTAGGCGCATCTAACAGTAACTGCCGCAATTCATCAATCGCAAAGCGCTGGCAGGCATCATCCAGCAACGTCAGCAGTTTTTCCATTTCATCCCAGCTTAAGAATTGCTCATTAGCCCGCAGAATACGCGGGTGATCGCTGGCTTCTACGTTGTCGCCAATTAAAAGCTCTTCATAGAGCTTCTCGCCGGGGCGTAAGCCGGTAAACTCTATAGCTATGTCGCCGTGCGGATTTTTCTCCGTCTTCTCTTCAAGGCCGGACAGGCGGATCATTTTACGGGCTAAGTCGACAATTTTGACCGAGTCGCCCATATCCAGCACAAATACCGAGCCGGAATGACCCATGGTACCTGCCTGAATGACTAACTGCGCGGCTTCGGGTATGGTCATAAAAAAGCGGGTAATGTCCGGGTGAGTAACGGTTACCGGGCCACCATGTTCTATTTGTTCTTTAAACAACGGAACCACCGAGCCGGAAGAACCCAGTACATTACCAAAGCGCACCATAGAAAAGCGCGTTTTAGGCTGACGCTGAGCCAACCCCTGAAGCACCAGCTCTGACAAACGCTTGGTTGTACCCATTACATTGGTAGGCCGAACAGCCTTGTCAGTAGATATTAATACAAACTGCTTAACACCGGCTGATATAGCTGCTTCTGCCGTATGCCAGGTACCAAAGACGTTATTGCGCACACCTTCAACCATGTTGTACTCAACCAAAGGTACGTGCTTGTATGCCGCTGCGTGGTAAACGGTGTCGACAGCAAAGGTTTTCAGAACCGTTTCTATGCGGTTACGTCGCTGTACTGTGCCTATTACAGGAATAATTTCGGCGCCTATGCCCTGCTGCCGGCAAACCTGTGTTAATTCGCGCTCAATGGCGTATAAAGCAAACTCTGACAGCTCATACAAAACAAGGGCTTTAGGTCGCTGTTTTAATATCTGTCGGCAAAGCTCCGAACCAATAGAGCCTCCAGCACCGGTGACCAGTACAGTTTGCCCGGTAATGTGCTTTTCCATCAACTGTGGCGCGGGAGTCACCGGGTCACGCCCCAATAAGTCTTCAACTTTAACGTCCTGCAACTGGTCAATGGACAAATCGCCATTCACCATATCAGCCATGCCGGGCACAGTTTGTACTTTTACCGGCAAGGTTTCTAAGGCATCTAGTATTTGGCGCCTGCGCGAACGCAAAGTACTGGGTAGTGCCAGCAGAATACGCTGAATGTCTAAATCACGAACGACACACTCTATATCCTTTGGCGCAATAACTTTTAACCCCAGTACCGAGGTGCCCTGTAAGCCGCTATCGTCATCCACAAACAACACGGGGTGAAATTCGTCACCATTTGACAGCGCTTGAGCCAATTGCCGCCCGGCAGAGCCTGCGCCATAAATGGCAACGCGATCTTTCTGGCGGCTCATAACCCGTTGATAGGCTTCACGAACAATTAAACGGCTACCGCCAGTTAGCAAAAAGGCTATCAGTACGTAGTTCACTACGGCCGATACTGGTAAGGCAATACCCATCCATAGCGCGCATAAAACCAACAAAACACCACTGATTATTACCGTAAAAAACACCAGGCTAAGCACTTTAAAGCCAACATAACGCACCACCGCGCGGTAAAGCCCAAAGCGAATAAAGGCCAACAAAGTAATACCCATTACCAAACCAGCCAGAATTAACCACTGCGACCAGCGCAATGGCATAATGGCATCAAAGCTGAGTAGATACGCAGCAAGCATAGCTACAGTAATTGACGCTACATCAATTACAAGGCCAATGCCGCGTTTTACATTGCGCGGTAACTGCATTAACACTTTTAATGCTTTCAAAAAGTGCTCCCTTCTTTTAAAAGCCTGGAAAAATCATACCACATTAACGGTTATAAAAAGGTGATCTGTCATCGGTATAGTCGTACAAACGCGTTCTGCGCTGCAACTGTTGTCCACCATTACGCGACAACGGCACCCAGGTAAAGCCAACACGTTCACGGGTGTTTCTAATGCTCATTAAGTCAAACGGAATGCTAATAAAGAAGCCTTTAGTAAAGCTGCCTTCACCATATTCCTCAGACGAGACATTCGTAAATGCCGCATAAGCACCGGCAACCACACCACTGTCAAAGCGTTTTTGCATCATCACATTCACGCCTCTGTCCCCTGCAAGAAACTGACCAAAGTCGAGCTGAAGTAATGAGTCCGACAACCATGGCATTTGATAATACACACTGGCAAAACCGGTAGTGACTTCGTAATCCAAAAAGCCACCGCCGCCTTCAAAGTCACGCTGTCTCACACGGTTAGCGCGTAAGCCGAAGGCCCAGTTACTGTCCATCGGGCGATACAGAACTTCTGCACCAACACCACCAAACATGCGCTCCAGGTAGCCTGCATAAGCCATAGCAAACCAGTCCTGGCCTAAACGCTTGTGGTAAGTTGCCTGAGCGGAGTCCAGCCAAATATCATTTTGTACATAACGGCGAATGTTAGTACGCACGTCAGGCAAGGCATCCGGGCCGCCGCCTAGAAACTTAAAGTCATCGTAGTTAGTGGCGATGTTAAAGCCCACCTCACCAAACAACTCGACATTGTCGGTTAACCAACGGCGTCCAAAAGCATAAACACCTAACTGGTACGTATAAAAGGTTTCAGGGTTACCAAAGCTCTGATCTAAAAACGGCTTCAAGCCAAAACGACTGGTAAATTTATTTTCCGGATTCAGCATCCAGCGGTCGTCTTCCCGAGGCGGCATATTTGGCGCATTCAGTCGCACAAATAAATCATCGGTGTCATCTACCGCTTTACCCGGGTCCTTATTCAGCACCCGGTCTTTAAACTTATCCGCATTAACCTGTGTATTTACGTTCGGGTCAAACAGCGCCATGTCCACCAGGTTATAGGTACTTACGCTATCCGGTAACTCAGCCGCCATAATGCGCGCCGCTCTGTCATAAGCTTCGCTACTGTCGCGATAACTGAAGTGGTATCCATACAGAGTAACCTCATCGTCTTCTGCGGCAAAGCGCGCTCCGCTAAAGGCCCCCTGTTCACGCATAGCTGCGTTCATGCCCACCCAATTCACGTCATCCAATGACTGTTTACGTTTATCAGGCGTCGGCACGGCTTTATCGGGTGATACCTTTATTTGGTTCAAAGTGCCAAAGTTAGTACGCAGGCTGAAATTAAACATAAAGGTATTGCCGCGCTCGTAGCTTAACTGTACGTCAAAATAATCGGTTACCTGATAATTGGCACCAAAATTCCAACGGCTATCCGCTTTAATGGGTACACCGGCACGCTCAGTCGAGTAATCGTTACTTTCGTACTCAGCCTTCAAACTGAGTGGTTCCCAAGGGGTCTGGTACTCAATACCACCAAAGAAGGCTGCCGGGCCAGTAAACCAGCGGTCATACTCCAGCTGGCCACCTCCCGTTCCATACCCTACTTCGCGATCACAGTAATCATCAGAGAGTTCACAGAACGGGTTGGTAACATCATCGTGCGTACCCAAACGACCAAAGCCCAGCCCTAAACTGACATCCAATGGCCCAAAACGTTTATTCGCCACAACATACTCTGCATCAAATAAGCCTGTACCAGCAAAGTCACGAAAACCAACACTGATTTCCGGAACCCAATAACTCTCTTCCCACAGCCGGGCTTTTATATCGAACCCTTTATCAGCCAAAATGTTATCGCCGCTGAAACCCGGTACATTACTATACTTTCGATTTGGGAATTCGGTATAAAACGCTGTGGTTTCAAGCCAGGGTAACAACTGTAGGTTTACGGTATAACGACGATACTCTTCCATGTCGCTGTAGGTAATGGCAAAAGCCCCTTCTTTGGCCATGCGGGCCGTCGGTGTCTGCAGTAAGCCAATAGAGCCATAGTCATTATAGCTAGGTGACAAATCGCGACGCGACCAGTGCCACTTTGAAGTTGCACTGCTATCAGCCAGCCTGTAAGCAGGTAGATTTAGACTTTCACGTGAAGAGCCTCCACCAATAAAGTGTTTTAGTAAGGCTCGAATATCGGAGTTTAGATCGCGAAACTTAGGTGGCAGCTGGTTAGGTTCAAACCCAAGCCAAAGAATATCCCCTGGAATAAGTTCTGCAGCGTCCTGCTTATAATAGGCCCAGGCGGTTTCTTGCTCATCGCCCTGGCGAACTCTTACTGCTTTACTTTTATCGTACCCTGCAGCAAGACCGTTCGTATTAGCAATACTATTCAGCCAGTCCGATATCGTTTTACCACTGGTAAACTGGTACTCTCCCGGAGCATTAACTACGCCATACACATAAACTGAGTCTGGCCGTTGCGGCGTGTAAAGTTTATATTCCCCTTGCGGCAGCAAGGGGTTATGTTCCAGTTCTACGCGAGCGTTCTCAATGCTTATCTGGCCCCACAGCTGTTTGCCTAGTCTCCAATTTTTAACTTGCCCTCTAAGCAGAGCTGCACTTTCGGCTTTTTTTGTTTCTTTGCGCGACTGCCAGTAACTTTCAAGCTCCGCAAGTTGTACCAGTACCTGCGACCTCTGTTGTTCAATCTTGTTTTGTTCGTCTGCTTTCACTAGCCGAACTAAAGGCCAGTAGGCGTCAGCCAGTACTCCTTTGCTTTCAGCGTCGGCCAGTACCTCTTGCAGTCGCACTGGCCCTTCAAATTCGTAAGAGGGTTGCTGCGCTATAGCCAAAAAAGAGCAAACTGCGCTGAACAATACAGTACCCTGAATGAATAATTTATTAAGTTTCATCATCATTGCGCTTCTTGCCCTTGTTGTTCTTTTTTTGCGCTGCGGCTTTGGGAGTAATCACGACCTATCCAGGTGACTTGTGTCAGTGTTAACTCGTCACCACCAGGGAATAGCGTCTGCTTGCTTTTAACAACATGTCCGTCATCTTCTAACCAAAACTCGTTAATAAAACGCTTACCACTCAGCTCAAACTCTCCTTTTTCAACTACGCGTGTAGTAGCAATGGGGCCTATTGGTAAGTCTAATATTTCATCGCCCTCAACAAAAAAGTCTGAAGTAACTTTGCGACTTAATACTTTATTATTTAGCTCAATATCATACTGCCGCTGCCAGTATGTTTCGCAATCAGCCTGGTTTGTCACTATACAGCTCAAGGGGTCATTACTAAGGTTAGATACTGCTAAGATATTATTATTTAAACTCTGACTTCTTATAATGCGGCCATTACGTAGCACTAAGGTTTCTTTCTCAGCAGTAATAAAGTGCCAGTCATCCGGTTTGTTAACGTAACCCAGAACAATTAGGCTTCGCGGCTTTTCCGCCCATTGCGCATATAATGAGGTATAAGGAAAGGAATCTATCTTTTCCTGAGAAAGCTCCGCATCTTCAGCGTCTTTAAAAGCGTACTCTATAGTTGCACGCACTTCACTGGTTACTGCTGTACATGCGTTTAACATCAGTAAAAAAATAGGTATCAGCAACAAACGGAACATGGTTTTCTCTCACCTTTCATCGGCCAGTCATCAGACAAAAAAATACCGCCATTAGACGGCGGTATTTTATCACAGTAGCTAAAACAAGAAACAAAGAAGCGCTTCTTCATTCTTAGCCAAAGCTACTAATCACTTATTATAAACCAAGTAACTTCTTACTGAGCTGGAATAGTGATTGTATAGGTGTTAGTACCTGTACCAGTAACCGTAACAATTGGGTCTGGATCAGGGCCTGGGCCTGGGCCTGGGTCAACGTCAGGGTTAGACGAACTGTCAGAAACAACAGCTACAGTAGCTGCTGCTGCAACACCTGCAAATACCCAAGCTTCTGTTGACAAGCCGCCTGCGCCGCTTTCAGATGCTTCTGCGCCAGCTGCGCCTTGCTGTGCCATCACCGGCGTTACTGCTAAGCCTAACGCTGCAGCAATTGCTAATGCTAAAGTTTTCATAATATTCACCTCACTCCAGAGATATAGATACATGTATCGCTGTGACTGAAAACATTCCAGTTAACAGCAACTTTCATAGTATGCCGGTACGCCTAAAAATGCAAACGGCATTTACACCAATTTTCAATTAAATACCGTTAATTGCCGCTATAGCCACAGCAGAATTATAAATAATGCCTGTCACTTTAGACCACAACTCTAAACTCTCGCTGTAGGTTGTGTCCAACGGCACAACAATGGTATCACCAGGGGCTAATTCAGTTCCGCTGCCAAAGCTAAACCAACTGCTGCCGTCTTTAAAAGGTACTATCGAGCCATTGGCTTTTACCACGTAAATACGACCTTCGTCCGCTTTTTCCTTCGTACCGCCACTGCGCGAAATATAGTCGTTAACATCAAGCTCGGGATCAAAGCGATAAGAAGTTGCCATCTGAACCTCGCCCATAATGCTTACAGAATCGGCTTTAGAAGGCACATGTAGCGTATCACCGTCTTTAAGCTGAATATCTCGCTCGCCATTCATTGATAGTATTTTCGGCAAATCAAGAATCAGGCGGCCCACAGGCTCTGTCGACATTAAGTCAGCTAATAAAGTACGCATTTGGCTATAAGAAGCACGGCTATCACCAGTGCCGGTAATCATATTACTGGCTATTTCTCGCTGGAGTTCCTCCGCCAGAAGCTGCATGCGCTCTTTTTCGCGCTCGCGCAGTTCTTCACGGGTAAATACAGCGCCCTCAATAAAGGCGTGGTCGGTAAAGCCTCCAGCCCGCTTAATTAAACCGGTTAAGGATTCACCGCGCTTAATAGCATAGGTACCAGGAAAATTAACTTCGCCACGCAAAGTCACTTCGTAAGTATTCTGCCATTCAGGAATACTCAATACGTTTAAGCGGTCACGACCCTGTAACTGAACATCCACTTCGCCATTCAGCACTTTATCCAGCTCCACACTTAAATAGTCTGTTTGTGCTGCACTACGGCCAATATTAACCCGGGTTATTTCCGCGCGCTCAAGGTACGCACTGTCTTTTAACCCACCAGCTGCATCAAGCAGTTTTTCAGCTGAAGCATTTTCAACTAATGGGTAAACTCCCGGGTGGTTCACTTCACCAGCTACGTAAACAAAAGGTGTATTACCATTTTCGGTGCGTTGCCTCTGTAAGCGCTGCATAACTGGTTCAAGTAAGTTCTCCCGTGAATATAGCGCCAACTCTTCTTTCTCTACGCTCATTTCGTCTTCTTCAGAAGAGCCAAACATCTCGCGTAAAGGAACAAAGCGGTTTGCTTCTTTCAGTTCGTCGTCTAGTTCTTCTTCGGAAGACTTCTTCTCTTTCACTAAGTCCTGCAAAAAGGCCATGCGATATTCTTTTAATAGCTGTTTGCGGTCCTTTTCTTCTTTTTCCTGCTCGGTTAAGGTAAATCGCGACAGCTTTTGTTCTTCTTCATCTTTGGTCTGGTATCGGCTAAAAATGAGTATCTGGTCACGCTCTTGCAGAGTCAGATTTTCCTCTGCATCGCCTCGAATAGCAGCGCCAACCTCAAACTGGTGCACCTTTATATTCCTGCGAGCTCCATGCTCACGAATAACAAGGCCATACCCCAAATCAGCCTGTTCGAGCAAGTCGTGTCGGCTATCCCGCAAAATATCATTAACTTTTATTCCTTCTCGCCACTCGTAGTGGCCTGGCCTGCTCACAGCACCTATCAACATGAGGCTACTGTCTAAGGAGTCAGACACCTGACTCAAAGTAAGAACATCGCCCCCTGACAGGCTGCGCTGAAGGTCTGAGTTACTGGTTAAGTCAACGGTACTAATAAGCCGCTTACCATTAACAATGCGCTGCAACTGTGCAGATGAAAGGTAAGCATCGTCCTCTGCTCCTCCGGCATAACGCAGGGCATCTTTCAGAGTCTCATCGCCTTTTAACTCGTAAAGCGCAGGGCGTTTCACTTGCCCTTTAACTGTAATCATGTCGCCTCTGGCAGGAATAAAGACAACATCGCCACTTTGCAGCATTTTGTCGTCAGAGGCGTCGCCATTAAGCAGTAAGTCATAAAGGTCAAATTCTGCGGCGACTTCACCACCGCGCATTAAGCGTACTGAGCGTAACGAAGCAATGTCTGAAACGCCACCTGCAACATATAACGCCTGGCTAATAGTCGACAGTGAACTCACCGTGTACGCGCCCGGCTTGTATGCCTCACCAACAATAAACACCTGAATAGAGCGCAGCTCGCCCATCGAAACAGCGGCGTCATAGCCAATTAAACGCTCATCTACGCGGCTATGAATAAGCTCCTGCATCAGGGTATAAGTTAAGCCGGCTACCGATATTGCCCCTAACTTTGGAATAACCACTTTGCCTTCACGATCAATGGTCAGGTCATAAGTTAAGTTTTCTTTACCAAATAGCTGTACTTTAATGCTATCACCCACTCCCATAAGGTAATTCGCAGGTACCGGCGCATGAGACGTCGGAGCAAAGGTTTTTGGTTCACCAGCAAAAAGTTCATAACCAAAAGGCTTCAGTTCTTTATCTCCGCGGGTAAATTGTTTTTCCACATCTTCAGGGATTATCGGGTCACCGTCTTCATCAAAACGTGTTCCTCGAGGGAAAATAATATCCTCTTGTTCGCTCGCATTTTTGCCTGTTGAAGTTTCACTATTGCCATTGAGCTGATCCAACATAGAAACATCAATACCAAACTGGCGGGCAATTTGTTCCTGTTGTGCGCGAGGTAAATTCTTCAACTGCTCTAACTGTTGCTGACTAGGCATGGTTTGACCGCTAGTTTGCGCCGAAACATCAGCAGATAAAGTAAACAGAACAAAGGAAACAAACACTTGCGTTATAATGAGTAATTTTTTCATAAGTAGCGAGCTTTAACCTATTCAGAGGTTGCAATTAACTTCTATAATTTGAGCCGTAAGATACAGCAATTTATTAACAGAGAAAAGTAACAGCTTAAGCCAAACCGTAAAAGCTGCGATACCATTCAATGGTGCGTTTCATGCCTTCGGTTACTGGCGTTGACGGCTTGTAGCCCATATCGTTTTCTAACTCAGACACATCGGCATAAGTGGCGACAACGTCGCCAGGTTGAATGGGTTGAAAGTCTTTTTGTATTTCAACGCCGGCGGCATCCTCAACGGCCTCTATAAAGGTCATAAGCTCAATGGGTTGACTGTTACCTATATTGTAAATTTTATAAGGTGCAGAGGAGCTGGACGGGTCTGGCTGTTTACCGCTCCATTCACTGCTGGCTTTACAAGGGCTCTCAATAACCCGCACTACACCTTCGACAATGTCGTCAATATAAGTAAAATCACGCTTCATTTTACCGTTATTAAAGACTTTAATGGTGTCGCCATTTAATGCGGCTTTGGTGAAAATAAAAGGCGCCATGTCGGGGCGGCCCCAGGGGCCGTACACGGTGAAAAAGCGTAGTCCGGTGCATTGTATGCCATACAAGTGCGCGTAGGTATGCGCCATCAATTCGTTCGACTTTTTCGTAGCCGCGTATAAGCTTACCGGGTGGTTTACACTGTGCGAAGTTGAGAACGGCATTTGTTCGTTCAAACCATACACCGAAGAGCTGGACGCATAACTTAAGTTTTTAACGCCATTATGGCGGCAAGCCTCCAGCACATTCATAAAACCGACAATGTTGGAATCGATATAAGCATTGGGGTTTTCCAGCGAGTAACGGACTCCGGCCTGGGCAGCAAGGTTACATACCGCGTCAAATTGCTCTTGTTCAAACAGGGCCTCTAGTGCGGGCTGGTCTTCAAGTTTTAACTGCACAAAAGAATAGTCAGGGTATAAATCGGACTGAACCGGTACGCCATATTCAATGTTACTTTGCTTTATGCCGCTTTCTTGTAGGCGCCCATATTTTAGGTTTACATCGTAGTAGTCGTTTATGCTGTCCAGCCCAACTACGATATGGCCTTGTTTTAGCAGCTTTAAGGCCGTGTAAAAACCAATAAAACCCGCCGTGCCTGTTACTAAAACCTTCATTTAACTCTGTCTCCAGAACCTTTGCCGGTAACCGTCATTAAAATATACTGAAAGTAGCTTTTTATATTGAGTGTGCTAATCATTTTTGCGTCCGTCTCTGCTAGCAGCTGTGGTGTGGACATATCTATTTCGTTCACCTGCGCTAACCCAGTTATGCCAGGGCGAACGTTAAACACGCCTTTTGCTTCGCGCGCCTGGGTTAGCTCTTCCTGATTAAAAAGCCCTGGCCGTGGACCAACTAAGCTCATCTCACCCTTTAGCACATTCCAAAGCTGCGGAAGTTCATCCAGCTTGGTACGCCGCAAAAAATGACCGAACCTTGTAATAGACGCGCTACTGGCTAAATGGCTGGCTACAGAGGCGGTGTCCTTTTTCATGGTTCTGAACTTAACCAGAACAAAAGGTTTTTTGTTTTTTCCTACCCGCTCTTGTCGGAATATAGGCGAGCCCGTGTCAAACAACCCTATAAGGGTAAGTAAAACAAGTATGGGGAAGCCAACTATCAGGCCAAAAAGAGAAAATAGAAAATCAAGAACACGAATCATTGAATAGGTTATCACTATTGGTTGTCGGGTTTATTAGAGCTATTCAGCTCATGGTTAACACAGGTTTGTATTGCCTGCTGGAAGCTAACTGGAGGCTCCCAGTTTAATGTCTTTTTGGTGTGGGTTATATCAAGTTGTAAATTACCAAACAGCCTGTCTGCAATGGCTTTTTTACCCAGTATTGTTCCACCAAGGCGCATTAACCCAACCGGACATGGCCACAATTTAGGCTTTTTACCATAAGCACGGGTTAAGGTTTCGAATAACTCTTTGGTTGAAACATCATGATCATCACTAACTAAAAAGCTTTCATTAAGAGGTTGCGGATGCTTAACACAAGTAATAATTAAACTAACCAGGTTTTCTAACGAAACCAGGCTTCTTTTATTTTTTACTGCACCAAAAGGCAAAGGCACATTCTTCTTGGCCAAACCCATTAAAGCTTTAAAGTTACCCTTTACACCCGGGCCATAAACCAATGGCGGGCGAATAATAACAAGTTCAGTAGCAGAGCCTGAAAGCTCCTTTTTCAAGGTCAGTTCAGCATCGCGTTTTGACTCGCCGTATAAGTCTTCAGGTGAATATTCACTTGTGCTTTTATAGGAGCTCCCGGGGAGGGTTGACTCGCCTAAGGCTTTTACTGAACTCAAAAATATAAAGCGCTTTACGCCCTTTTCTTTCGCTTGTTTAGCCAGCCTTTGAGGAGCCACAACATTATACTCACGAACCTGAGAGACAAACTCCCCATTGTCTGACTGCGGTACATGCGCTAAAGCCGCGCAATGAATAACTGTCTCTACGCCATCTAAAACTGGTGACCAGTCCTTTGTGTCTAATGGCATAGCGACAATAGAGTCACCATAAAACTGTCGCGCAGTGCCGTTTACCTGGAACCCGTTTTTACTTAGCTGTTTAAATAACTCGTTGCCAATAAACCCGCTGGCACCAGTAATAAGCAGCTTGCTTGGTTCACTCATAACTAAGTAACTCTTCGTATATAGCCAAATGCTGTTTCACTACAACGTCAATATCAAAGTGTTTTTCAGCGAAGGCCCTGCCAGCTTCGCCCATCTGTTTTCGTTTACCTTCGTTGACCACTAATTCTTCGATAGCATCGGCTAATGCAATATGGTCTTTTGGTGGAACTAACAGTCCCGTAACACCATTTTCAATAGCGTAGTTGCAGCCCGGAGAGTCAGTAGTAATAATAGCTCGACCACATGCAGCTGCTTCTATTAAAGACTTTGGTAAGCCCTCTCCATAATATGAGGGCAGGCAGACTATATTTGCTTTGGCATACTGTGTGGCAATATCTTTGCGAAAGCCTAGAACCTTTATGAAAGGCTTTTTCTTCCAGGACTCAAACTCTGACTCAGACAAACTCTTGGGGTTACCGGGGTCTGGCGTACCAATAAGTTTCATCTCTACCGGCACATTACGCGACGCTAATAACTCAGCAGCTTTGTAAAACTCGCAAACACCTTTCTCCAAGAGCAAGCGAGCAGCCATAACAACTTGGGTTTTATCATTCTCGGGCTCCGGTAACGCCTCATACTCTTTTAGATCAACTCCCGAGCCACGTATCAGAACCGTATTTTTCTTGCTAAGGACTCCGCTATTCAATAAGGTCGCCTTATCATCTGGGTTCTGAAAAATAACTTTCACCAAGCGGCAACCAAGAGCAAATGAATAAAGTCTTTTAATTATAAAACGGCGCAACCTACCTAACAGCGAAGACGATGTGAATACCGTACCAAGACCTGATACTGCACCAACAAGAGGAGCACTAATACTTAAGCGATTGGATAGGCCACCATATAGCATTGGCTTTATAGTAACTAAGTGAATTAAGTCTGGCTTAACATTTCGAAATAACGCCCAAAGCTTACAGACAGCTTTTAGCTCAACAAAGGGGTTTTGGCCGCTTCGGCTAAATGGCACTTCGTGATGAATAAAGCCTCGTCGAGTTATCTCACTTGTTGCTAGGCCTTTACAGGTAGCAACATGAACTGAATATCCATTTCGCTTCGCGGCCTCAGCTAGAGGCGCCCGATGCGAAAGGAAAAACTCTGGGGTATTAACAACGAAAAGTAGTTTTTTTTGCATGTGTTCGACTATGCGGCCCTATGAGAAAAGTAAACTTTTGAATTCGTAATGTTCAATGTAGGAGCTTCCAATATGCCACACAACGAAAGCTGTGATTGAGGTAACAAACATGATGGGTGACGCATAAGTCATAAGGTCATAAGACCTTCGCTTTGCTCGGGTCACTTGCTCCATGACCAGCAATGCAGCTAAAGGTATGAAGTAGTATGAAAACCGATCCGCCAATGTAGATGAGAGCAGCGATGCGGCTAATAGCATTGGTCCAATTAAAACAGTCACCAAGCATAGTCTAAAACGAATTTTATCGAGCTTAAGCCACTTTTTATGATGGGCTAGAATAAGGAGTCCAACTGGAAATAAAAAGCCTATCCGAAGGATTACTCCAGCGTTATCCATTCCTGACTCAAAGTAATATCCGTAAAAATTAAATGCTACCGCCACTAATGGCAAGAAGATAAGAAGCAATGGCGGAACAAGGTATCTTTTCCTAACGTCGATAAACAAAAAAGACAGTAATAAAATAACCGAGAAATGAAACAGCGCAGCAAATAACACAAGGCATGCATAAGTCATCTTTTTGTTCTGCATAAGAAACGTGGCTGCATAAATAAAAATAGATATGGCTATAGATTGACTTGTTAAGTTCATGCCTGAGACGACCAAATGATAAGGAGCGACTAATGCCATGAAATAGAAAGGGTTAATACTTAACCGCATAGGAGCTAAAAACGAAAAAACTAACACCATCAGGGTAGCTACAAATATTACCCCGTGAATTCCAGCGCCAACCGCATCTGAAAGTACGTTTAAATATTTATACCCGATCTCTGGAGTCGTGAAACTAAATGCATTTTCTACGTCTCTTTCGTAAACTCGTATATAGTTAAACCAATCGACTCCTACTTCAAAACGAAATCCATACGTCAAAAGGAGAAGCAGTAACCAAATGACAACTAGCAGTTTGACTGCCGTGGCATTCAGTTTAAGTCGCTCACAAAAGAAAGCAGTGATAAATAACTGAAATATAGTGACGTAATATATAGTCATAGATTAACGTGAAATATAATGAAAAGCTTAATATGCTGAGTGCTTTTTTGTTACCACTTTATTTCTAAATTTATATGAAGCAACTCGGTATAACAAAAAGTATCCAATAGCAAGCAGGAGTTGCCACTCAATTAAATTAGCAACAGCAGAAACAAACAATACCAACATTACAAGTGAGTAATAAAAAACCCTAAATAAATCAACATCCCCTACCAGCTTCCTCATGCAAATGAACCCATACTTTCTTTTGGTACTATGCTCTATAGTTCGACAGATAGGAAAGCTTAATAAAATTACAATCGATTCTTCTAAGGATAAAAATGGAAACAAAGGAAATAAATACTTCTCAGAGGAAAGCAGAAAGTAAGTCAAGACATTCCAACGACTTCGAATCCTGTTATGGCAGTAAAAGGTAACCAACAAAACAAGAAGAAGCAGTATAAGAATAAAACTCCCAGTAATCAGCTGAAAAAAAAGAGCTAATACAACTGAAATAAACAACCTAATGAGCACATGTTTGCCCAGATGGTTTTCAAATTCAAATCTCTCACCAGGAACTCTAATGGTAGGTTCAACTTCCTTTTTGACTGTAACAAAGTCATTATATAAATAGCCAACTTCATAAACAGAAACAAGAGAAAGAAAAGAAACCAGAAAAGGCAGAAAAGGAAGATCATTAAAAGCCCCAAAAAACATCAAAAACAGAGGGTAAATTAAAAACCAACTTACCTTCTCTGCGTTGCTGATCATTCGACTTTTAAGAGTGTAAACTATAGGTATGTAGTTAAACATTAATCACCCTTAAGTTTTTAAAGCCACTTAAAAAACTTAACTCTCTTCGCTTTTTGTTTATATAAAAGTACTTAACAACATAAGATGCGCAATCTAAATCATCCAAGTTATCAGAGTAAAAGGCGAATCTATTACTTTCAGATGTGACGATTTTTTGCTTATTGCCTTTCAGGTCGGTTTCGAGGGTCCCAACACACATCTCATCATCAACTTTTAACTTTGAACTAAAAAACCTGACATTGATTCGCTCAGACATAGCTTTAATAACGGGGTCAATCGACGCGGATATCAATACCACCTCATACAATTCTGGTTTATCTCTATAATCAGATAATATCCCAAATATCTTCTCTATTTTATTTACTTTAAAAACTTTCTCGACATAAATGGAGGCTATTAAATCGATATCGGCTCGATATTCTCCTTTAAGGCTTTTAATAACAAACTTTCTTATCGAAAAGGAAAAAAATCTTTCCAAAACTTTTCCTAAAAGACCACTCACCAATAATAAAGCTAAATATCTAAAGAGATGTTTCCGTTTAAGATGATAGTACTTAACGAAATCGAACGTCGTATTTACGTTAACCAATGTTCCACAAACATCAAAAAAGACCGTTTTCACCCCAATCATTTTCTTAAACTCGACTTAATGAAGAACTTTGGACAAATCAGCATACCAATAAAACCAAGATTCTCATTTCTTAAATATTTCAGTCTGAGCTTATTTTTTTTGACCTGTAATCCACCCATATTACTTGAATGTTTTTTATAAAATACATTATATGCATCAAAGTCTTTAATACTTGTTGTTACTCTTGACTCCTCACTACTAACGTCCATAATATAAGTTTTTTTATTAATTCGTAGCGCTTTACCAAATCTTAATAGCAAACGAAACCACATATCTTGATCCTGAAGTCGCTTCAAAGTTTCATCAAAAAGTCCCGCTTCAGTAATTTTATCAACCGTAGTCAAAACTTGATTTCCCGCTAGATTTTCAAAGGCTAGATGCTTCGGCTTCAGTAACTTTGAATAATTAAATCTACCTTTCAGCTTTCCACTTTTATAAACAAGGTAATTATCACAAACAAAGGCAAATTCATCTTTATATGAGCTTACTAACATCTCAATTCTCTTTGGTAGAAAATAATCATCATCGTCCAAACCTGTATAAAAAAAACCCTTACTATTCTTTATCCCTCGATTTCGACAATAATTACCTCCTTTATTGGAGCTATTAATAAGAACTTTAACCCTCTCGCTACTGTCTTTAAGTTCATTAAGAATTAAGCATGTTTCGGGACACTTCGAGTTATCGTCGACTATTATAACTTCTATGTTTTTATAGGTTTGATTGAGTACACTATCTACCGCTCTTTTTAGTAATCGCCCTCTATTATAACTAGTTATTACGACCGAAACTTTTCTTTTTTCCATAAAGTTGATCACCGCTTAGGGGTTAAGAAAAAACAGATACTTCTATATAGCTTTACTGCTTAACTGTTAATAGACCACCATTCAAATTATAGATTCTCATAAAATCACTAAATTGATCTTTTGGCATTAGTGCTAAAAAGTGGTCATTTTTCTGCTTATACGTTGACTAATCTCATAGCGCCATCATTAATTTTCTTGCTTACTCGCCAAGAGCTTTCTGTACTTCTAATTTTTAAATAAGATAGCAACCACTGTATTTGCTCTGTAAGATAAATAACGAGCGGTTTATGCTAATACGTTCCACACAGGTTAATGGTAACAGAACTAGGGAGAATAGTTATCAGCAATGTGTAAGCGCGCCGTTTAAGGCGCTACAAACAACGAATGTAAAAGTTCACTCTTTGTGATCCGTACGCTTCGTACTAATGCGGTGCAAAACAAGGGCATTTTTTGCCTAAATGCGTGCTAAAGAATATTGCCTAGCGTACTGTAATTAATAGGCTAATCGCTGAATATCAACAATGCTAATTTACATCCTGGGAAGATGTAAGATTTATTTAGCCTGACATAGCTTTAAATAGCGACTGCAGCATGCTATGACCGAATGCTGTAGTTAATATTCAAACCTAAGTTTTGTTTAGCAATTTTCCCTAGGTAAAGATAAGATATTACGTTTAAGAATGCGTATTAAGCTGTTTTTTAATTTATTCGCGAAGCAACGACAGTATCTCATCAGTTTTCAATTGCGTCAGAGCCTTATCAGCCCGGCTTTCGACATTAAGACGAACCACTGGTTCAGTATTCGAGCTACGCAGGTTAAAACGCCAATTCTCAAACTCAAGGCTTATCCCGTCGGTTAGGTCTACGTTGAGTGAATTGGGTTCATAAGCATCACGCACTCGCTGGATTGCCGATTTTGCATCGGCAAGCTTAATGTTAATTTCACCGGGAGAAGGGTAAGCAGCCATGCGCTGTTCCACAAGTTGTTTAAGTGTCATATCTTTTTTAGAAACAAGTTCTACCAAAAGCAACCAAGGGATCATACCGCTATCACAGTAGGAAAAATCACGAAAGTAATGATGTGCACTCATCTCTCCGCCGTAAACCGCATCTTCTTTCCGCATACGTTCTTTAATAAATGCGTGACCGGTTTTTGACATAATCGGTTCTCCGCCTGCTTTTTCTACTAAATCGATGGTATTCCAAGTTAACCTTGGATCATGAATAATTTTAGCGCCAGCTTCTTTTTTTAGAAAAGCCTCCGCAAGCAAACCGACAATGTAATACCCTTCAATAAAACCACCTTCATGGTCAAACAAAAAGCAGCGGTCAAAGTCACCGTCAAAGGCTATGCCCATATCGGCATTCTGTTTTATAACTGCGTCGATAGTATCTTGACGATTCTCAGGCAGCAGGGGGTTAGGAATGCCATTCGGAAAGTTTCCGTTAGGCTCATTATGAACTTTAAAAAACTGAATAGGCACTGAAAGCTTTTTAAATTGAGTTTCTAATGCATCCACAACATGGCCGGCTGCACCATTACCAGAGTTAATTACCAGTTTAAGAGGCTTAATCTTCTTAACATCAATATAGGTGAATAAGTGCGATACATAATCATTCAAAATGTTTACTTGCTTATAAGAACCACGTTCACTTTTATCAACAGGTGCAAAGCTATTTTCTTCGGCTAACCGTTTAATTTCGTTTAAGCCAGTATCGCTGCTAATAGGTCGAGACCCTTCCCGGACTAGCTTCATGCCGTTATAGTCCATAGGATTATGGCTGGCTGTTACTTCTATGCCACCATCAAGACTTAAGTGCGACGTAGCGAAGTAAATTTCTTCCGTACCAGAAAGACCTATATCTAACACATCAACGCCAGTATCACGAAGACCATCGGATAGCGCCATTTTTAGCTTTTCCGAGGTTAAACGCACATCACCACCCACGACGATAGTTTTTGGTTTTAAAAACTCACCATATGCGCAACCAATACGATAAGCAATATTCTCGTTAAGTTCAGTGCCCAGTTGCCCGCGAATATCGTAGGCCTTAAAACAAGTTAATTCACCCATTATATTCCCATTTCACCTAAGCTCTTCCGTACCAATCTTCAAACCGAACGATGTCATCTTCGCCTAAATAGGCACCACTTTGTACCTCAATTAAATCTAGTGGAATTTTACCTGGATTTTCTAGGCTATGAACACTTCCTATTGGAATATAAACCGACTCGTTTTCAGTAACCATTGAAGTTTCATCATCAATAGTGACATTAGCAGTGCCTGATACGACAACCCAGTGCTCAGCCCGATGATGATGCATTTGAATTGATAGCTTTTCACCCGGCTTAACAGTAATACGTTTCACCTGATAGCGGGCACCATTATCAATACAATCGTATTTACCCCATGGCCGATACACTTCACGGTGTAATTGGAATTCGCTTCGCTTATCTTTTTTTAGTGCTTCTACAATTCTCTTAACATCCTGAACTTGGTCTTTTTTAACCACAAGCACAGCATCTTTGGTTTGCACTACGACTACATCATCGATGCCCACAGTAGCAACCATGCCTGTCTCAGCGAAAACATAATTATTGTTCGAGTTGTGAGACATTACGTCTCCGCGATGAACGTTGCCGCTGTTGTCCTTGTCGCTGACATCCCACAAGGATGACCAAGAACCAACATCACTCCATCCAGCATCCATAGGAACAACAACAGCATCTTTTGTTTTTTCCATCACTGCGTAATCTATCGACTCATCTGGACAGCTTAAAAAAGCTTCTTTATTAACTCGGACAAAATCTAAGTCGCTATTCAAATCTTTCATTGCTTGTTCACAAGCTTTATAAATATCCGGCCTATGAACTTTTAATTCCTCTAAATACCGGCTGGCTTTGAACATAAACATGCCGCTATTCCAATAAAATTTACCGCTGTCTACGTATTTTTGTGCAGTATTTCCATACGGCTTTTCTACGAA
>Ga0115561_1000633_pt1 | contig 26314 bp, 24 predicted proteins | sample COGITO_mtgs_1105_4_FD_87201 | JGI IMG/M metagenome (GOLD analysis project Ga0115561, IMG submission 87201) | Pelagic marine microbial communities from North Sea - COGITO_mtgs_110512 | ecosystem: Environmental > Aquatic > Marine > Epipelagic | place: Germany:Helgoland, sampling site Kabeltonne...
ACTTTTAGGGGGGTTCTCATGGTAATTAGCTGGGAAATTGTTTTCGTATTTTACAGGCCAATTTGCCTTCGTGTAATTTTTGGTTTGTCGATTTTTAACTTCGTAACTCATTCTTTTTAACATTTTTAATTGTGCAATTCCTATTTTTTAAACTTCTCATACCCATAATTTTTATCATATTTAATTTTGTAATTTGTATTTTTTAGACTTCTAGCACTAAATAAAATGAAATTAACTTACTCGTATTATTTGGTTTTGAATTTATGTTTATGCAACATAAACCTGGCTTATATTTAAAAACCCCCTCCGTTCATTTGTGGTGTTCGAGTCAAATTAAAAAAAATCTTCTTCTTCTAAGATGATTTTTAGTTAGCGTTAATTTCTCCTCGAAGACACTCTAGTAATCGAACTATCGGACAATTATTCTCAACTGTTTTTTGTTTAAAAAGAAAAGTTGTACTAAAATGATCGATGAACTCTGCTTTAGTACAACTTTTTACTTTGCTTTTGTCTGTCAAATACATAATTAAGTCTTCTCAAAGCTCGTAAAAATTTTAACTACCTAATGTTCAATGTAAACCAAAGTTAAGGGTTCAATCAAAATATGGTGATTTTGGTGTTGAAAAATAGACTTTTTTATTTTCGCAGGCAAAAAAGGTCACAAAGGCATAAAAGATAATTCATTTTAGTAAGCGTACACAATAACGCTTATTTTTTCAACGAGATTAAACAAATAATTGTAATCAACTCCAAGCAGCATTTAGGTTTAAATAATATATCAAATTGTTTAATTATAATCCGCATTAAGACTGAAAAAAATGATAATCGAAAATGTGAATCCTATTGACAATTGTAAATTCGGACAAAGTAAAGATATCAAAAACCAGACATTTGCATACAAATACTTTCGAATAAATTAAATTTTGTAGTTTTTCACTAAATTTCTAGTTTTAATCCTAGCCAAGTTGTGTACTGTTCTAAATCAAGAGCTACTACGCAAATTGGCATAAAACCATGATTTGTACCGCACAATTCACTGCACTGACCATAAAAAACACCTGGTTTTTTAATAAAGAGAGTTGTTTGGTTTAAACGTCCAGGACAAGCATCCACTTTTACACCAAAAGAAGGTATTGCCCAACTGTGGAGTACATCTGCTGCTGTAATTAAAACACGAATGTGTGTGTCGATAGGTAAAACTACTCTGTTGTCAACTTCTAACAAACGTAAATGCCCTTTATCTAAGTCGTCATCTGCAACCATATAAGAATCAAAGTTAATTCCTGTATTCTCTTCAGTTAAATGATTATAGTCCGAATATTCATAACTCCAATACCATTGATGACCAACAACTTTTAAGGTAACTGCTGGGTCAAGCATTTCGTCCATTGAGTACAATAACGCAAAAGAAGGAACCGCAATAATCATTAAAATAATCGCCGGAACGATTGTCCAAACAATCTCAACAGTTGTTGCATGAGTAAAGTTATCAATTTCTGATTTATTTGTGCTTTTACTGTAAAGTGCAAGACATCTACCTAATAACCACATTACAAAAACACCCGTCCCTACCATAAAAAACATGATGTGATTGTGAAAGTTGATAATACCTTCCATTAGAGGTGTTGCTGGAGATTGAAATCCATATTGCCATGGCTCTGCAGCATCCATAAAAACAAAATTTGATGAGAGTGTAATAGATACACTAGACACAAATGTATATAAAATAGAATTTTTAAGATATAATTTCATACTATATAATTAAAATTATCAAATAAAAAATTTAAAGATTCTTAAATTTTAAAAGTTCATTGATAAACAAAAGTAAAGACTTTCGAATAAATCTAAGGCAAAATTCTAATTGTTTTAGAACAAATTATTCGGATTAAATATTTCTATGTAACGAAAATCTACCATTACTCTTTGTAGTAAAAAACACAAGAATTTTATAATTTAAAATAAAGCCTTGTTTTACGTGAAGATACTAAATTCACTCTAAGCGTATTTTTCAACGCAAATCTTTTTTTTCGTTGCAATACCTTAATTTTAATCAAGAAATGTTTTTTTTTTAATTTAGAAAAGCGTTTCATCCTAACATTAAATTTTTGTATTTTGTACAAACTTTTTGGCATGAAAGTAACAAAACCTAAGGAACTCGATTTAAAACCACCGTTCACACGTTTTAAAATAAAAAATCGATGTAATTTTTGAGTCTTAATCAAATTGTTTGAAAGACTAAGTAGACTTTTAAAGTTTTTCAAATAAATATTTTTTTTTTCAAATTTCTTTAATAGAAAAAAATTTTTCATCCTTTCTGAGGACGTAAAGCGAAAAGAAGGTTGGAAATGTTGTTTAAATTGTTTGTTATATACTAACTTAAATTCATCTAAACTAGTTTCAGGATTAAATGTTTGCAAGTAGGATACCGAGTATAAAGTCGGAATATTAAAAAATGATGAAATAGATTTTTTTTCTTTGTTTATATACTTTTTTTTATTTAAAAACATACTATCTTATAATAATTTTTGTTTTTATTGATAATTTATTACCGCCTTTCATCAAGGCTTGCCTAGCTTTAATCAATGGAACACCGTCAATTTCAAATAGGATAGAACCTGTTTTAACTGGAGCGCACCAATATGAAATAGAGCCTTTCCCTTTTCCCATACGATTTTCTGTTGGTGTTTCTGAAACAGGAATATGAGGGAATATGTTAATCCAAATTTTTCCACGACGACCAAGGTCACGGTTCATGCATTGACGAATTGCTTCAATTTGGCGACTTGTTATTCGAAACGAGCCTAAGGCTTTTAATCCAACAGAGCCTCGTTGTAATTTATAGGAACGTGTTTCAATACTCTTCGACAAATACTTTTTTTTAAATTTTTTAAATTTAGTTTTTTTTGGTTGTAATAACATTTTTATTCAAAGATCCAAACTTTTATACTAAAAATCCCGTAGCTTGTTTGCACGTGAACTAAAGAATAATCTATGTTACTTATAATTGTTTGTAAAGGTATAGAACCTTTGGAAAATAAACGAATTTTAGAGCGTGGAGCTCCTTTAAAGCGTCCTTTTATTTGAATTTTGATTCCTTTTACACAATTATCGTTAAATTTCAAGCTACCTAGAGCTTCCACAAACTTTGTAAGAAAAAACAAAAATTTATTTATTTTAGTAGTCCGATGAAACATTTTGAAAAAAAATGCAATAAACTTCGAAATTAAAAAACTCGTTTTTCTAGTACTCTTTAATAAACAAATTAACATAAGCCCAGAATCAAAATAAATTTCTCTTTTGAATAAATCAAACTTTTTTTTTAGTAAGCTATGATTCGAAAAAAATCGAGTTTTTTGTTGTTTCAAAGCAATTTTATTTAAATTTTGCAATACTAATCTTTTAGAACAAAGATATCCAAACTTATTTAGAACGTTTAAAAATTTTTGTGCAAATGGGACTATTGTCTTTTTTTTTTTTACGTTTTCTTTTTTTATATTATTCAGTTTAGATCTTAACGAGCGTCTTAGAACAAAAAAACTAACAAAGATTGTCATAAATGACTTTTCGTTGTTAACTATAACGAAACAATTTTTTATCAAACAACGTTTTTTTTCAAAAAAGAATTTTAGAGCAGTTAAAATAGAAAAATTTTCCTTGAATAATGTAGAATATTCAGAAATATTTGAACTATCCCCATATTTAAAAACTATTTGTGTATTTTTTTGAAAACTATTTGGATTTGATTTTTGACCCATCTTATTTTTTTTTCTTTTTATAAATATGTCGTAATCGAGTTAAAGTAAATTCTCCTAATTTATGACCTATCATAGCTTCAGTAACATTTACAGGTACAAAAAACTTTCCATTATGAACTTGAACAGTTCGACCAATTAAAAAAGGCAAAACAACGCTATTTCTAGAGCTTGTTTTTATTTTCTTTATCTTAGCAAAACGAATATCATTAAAGAGTTTCTTTTCGATAAATGGACCTTTCCATACAGAACGTTTTGACATTATCTTTTTTTTACTATTAATTTATGTGATTTTAACTTTGCTGTTGGTTGACCTTTGGCTACTTTACCCCAAGGAGTTACTGAAGGACGACCGCCAGAACTTTTACCTTCACCCCCTCCGTGTGGATGATCAATTGGGTTCATAGCAACTCCTCTTACAGAAGGGCGTTTGTTAAGCCAACGAGACCTACCAGCTTTGCCTAGTATAACAAGCTTATGTGATGAATTAGAAACAATTCCTAGTGTAGCTTTAGTAGTCAAGGAAAATAAGCGATGTTCGCCGGAATTTAGACGTAGGCGACAGTATTTAGTATCTTTAGATATTATTTGAGCGCTACATCCTGCTGAACGAGCTACTCCACCATTGTTTGAAGGAAATGTAATATTATATACGAAAAACCCTAGTGGTAAGTCTTTTAAATAAAAAGTATTTCCAATTTTGAGGGTCAACTCACTTTTTCCAATTTGTGATCTTATGAAATGACCTCTTTCTAAACCCTCTGGTGATAATATGTAACTATGAGAGTTACTTGTTTCACAAAAAACTCTTGCAATGTTTGCAGAACGATAAGGATCGTATTCTAAATGTTCAACAATTCCTTGAACTACAGCACCTTTATGAAAAATTGTCCGATATTTTTTTTTATGTCCACCTCCTTTGGTAAAAACAGTAATACGACCTTTGTGATTTCGGCCTGCTTTATTTTTTAAAAAACATGTTTTATCTTTTAGAGGAAACTTTTTTTCTAATTTCTTATTCTTTACTAATATTAAGTGACGTTGAGAAGGTGTTACAGGTAATTTTGAAATTAAAAAAGCCATAGGTTTACTAAAGATGAGTGGATTAACCCCTTTTTATATTTGTAATAGAAATAAATGTATTAAATATACATTCTACAAGATTTGAACTTGTGACAAACGGCTTAGAAGGCCGATGCTCTATCCAGCTGAGCTAAGAATGCTTTAAAATTATGATATACTTTTTAAATACTGAAATTCCAGATCAAAAAAATGTGAATATTAGCTTAAGTAAAATATTTGGAATTAGTACTAAGAAATCATCTAAAATTTGTTCGTATTTCGGGGTCTCTAAAAAAACAAAGATGAAATTTTTAACACTTGAAATAAAAAATAAAATACTTATATATATTGAGAATAACATTGTGGTTGGAGATGATTTAAAACAAGTATTAACTCAAACAAAAGAAAATCAAATACGTATTAAAAGCTATAAGGGAATCAGAATGAAATTCAAACTTCCTCGTCGTGGTCAACGAACACATACAAATGCAAAAACAACAAAACGAAATAGTTAAAGATGAAAGTATTAGCAAACATTGTAGTTAATTGCAGTTCAAACAATACAATAATGCATGCAACATTAGCAAACAATAAAAAAATCACACTAAGTAGTGGAATAACTGGCTTTAAAGGTGCTAAGCGAGCGAGTTCTTACGCTGCCCAGAAAGTTGCGGAACTTATGGGATTAAAGCTTGTTGAAAATCAAATAACGCATACCATATTAAGTTTTAAAGGTTTAGGAAAAGGACGAAAGTTTATTCTTAAAGGTTTAAAAAAAAATAAAGTAAACATTATAAAGCTAATTGACAAAACATCTTTAGCACACAATGGATGTCGTCAAAAAAAAAGACGTAGAAAATAAACAATGAAGGAATGACTGAGTGGTTAAAAGTGGCAGACTGTAAATCTGTTAGAGTATTCTTACGTAGGTTCAAATCCTACTTCCTTCATTAAGTATAAACCAAATTCATGTTTGGCTGCATTTAAAAACTAATACATTATAGGTTTGACAAGATTCGAACTTGCAACTTTACCGTTATGAGCGAGATGTTCTACCATTGAACTACAAACCTTCATGAGAAACGAACGCGATTATGCTTAAAAATGATGTATTTTAATGTAAATGAATAGCATCATTTAGATAGATACATGTTAAAATGGTAAAAACATAGGCTTGAATAGCCGCAACTCCCAATTCTAATAACATCAGCACAACTAAAATCGCTAATGGAATTGTATGAGCAACGAGCAAACCACCACCAGCCAGCATCATTGTCCAGGCGAAACCTGCAATAACTTTTAATAAAGTATGACCTGCCATCATATTCGCAAAAAGTCGAACAGATAGACTAATTGGTCTAAAGATATAAGAAACTAATTCAATTGGAACCAATAACAATGCAAGAATCATAGATGAACCTGGTGGTAAAAATAAAGATAAAAGATTAATCCCGTGTTCTCTAATACAAATTAAATTAATTCCTATGAAAGTCATTAAAGCCAAAGCAAAAGTGACAATTAAATGACTAGTTACAGTAAAACTGTATGGAACTAATCCAATAATATTAGAAATTAGGATAAATGTAAATAAAGTAAAAACATAAGGAAAAAAGGCTTTACCAACAGAACCCACATTATCATTTAATAAACCATAAACGACGTTGTAAATAATTTCAACAAGATATTTAATTCTGTTTGGAGCAATATAAAAATTTCCTTTTTCTGATAACAAAGAATATAATACGAAAATAAAGGATGATAAACCAATTCCTAAAATGATAGAAGCATTTGTAATAGAAAAATCAAAAATACTAAGATTTAATGAAATAATGGGGAGGATTTGGAATTGCTCTAACGGACTTAATAAAAAAAACATTTTAAAAATTTTGAATTTTGAAATTTAAGAACCCCACACATGAATAGTGACAAATAAAAACAACGCTACAAGAGGAGTCATTTTGAGAACTCTCTCGAAATTGAAAGTGCACCTTTTTTATATTTAATTTTCTTTAAATTAGAACTAACATCAATACTCTAGTATGGCATACATATTATTCTGATACTATTTTTTTTGCAAATATTTTTTCATTCGTGAAGTAAGTAAACCAGTCGTGGAATCAGAACCAATAAACTTGTTTTATAATATTTAATTAGAAATACCCAAATAGATATTTTGAGTTATTTTTTTTCGAAGTACTTCCCTGTTCTTTCTAAAAGAATCATTACACGTGGCCTTAGATGGAGAAGGAATTACCCATAAATTCTATCTAATTGTATTACAATATCGATTAATCAAATCAATTTAATTAGTAACCCAAAAGAGATCATTTGTCATTTATTTATTTGTAAAAATTTGTAGGTATAATCATATTTATATTAAAATTTATATATATATAAATTTTAAATTCACGAAGCAATTTTTAATTTATGAATTTTTCGTTATTGAAACAGAAGCATCGGCTTTCTAAGCCGTTTCTGTAGCTGTTAGAAATAAAGCAACGAATTGGTATCATCTTAAGTAGTACACGGCTGGAGTCGTAATTAACAGAAAAAAATGCCGTTAAGTCATATGGATAACCTCGTCCAAACCCTTATTAAGGCACTCGGTATAACGTAGTTTCTACCCGCGCTTTAAGAGCCCCACCAATAAATGGTAACGAATAAAAATAACCACACAACGTCTACAAAATGCCAATACCATGCAGCTGCTTCAAATCCAAAATGATGTTCACAAGTAAAATGGTTAAAAAGCAATCTTATTAGACAAACTGTTAAAAAGCAAGTTCCAATAAACACATGAAACCCATGAAAACCTGTTGCCATAAAAAAAGTTGACCCATAAACGCCATCAGAAATACCGAACGGTGCGTTAATATATTCAAACACTTGAAAACCTGTAAACAAAATTGCTAGAATAATCGTAAGGAGAAGGCCTATTTGTGAACTTTTTTTAGCAGCCGCAACAATTCCATGATGCGCCCAAGTAACAGTAGCCCCAGAAGTTAATAAAAGAATTGTATTTAATAAAGGAACTCCCCACGGACTTAAAGTTTCTAAACCCTCTGGAGGCCAAATTCCACCAATCATTGCAGAAGGTTTGATGCTTGCGTCAAAAAAAGCCCAGAAAAAAGCGAAAAAAAACATAATCTCCGAAATAATGAACAGTAGAACACCCTGTCTAAGACCTTGCTGAACTGCTAAAGTATGTTGACCCTCAAACGTACCTTCGCGAATTATATCTCTCCACCAAACGTACATTGTGTAGAGAATAGTTATAAAACCTAGACAAAAAAGAGTCCATCCACCTGAATAGTTATGCATAAACATTACACCCCCGAAGGTTAAACCTAAACCACCAATAGAACCAACAAAAGGCCATGGACTTGGGTCAACTAAATGATATGGATGTCTTTGATCATTTTTTTTTAATGCATTTGTACTCATATTGTATTTATATATTTATTTGTAAAAATTTGTAGGTATAATCATATTTATATTAAAATTTATATATCTATATAAATTTTTAATTCATGAAGCAATTTTTAACTTATGAATTTTTCGTTATTGAAACATAAGCATCGTTAGGGATTTTGAGTAAAAAACTTTTTAACGTAAATTTTGAAAAATTGAGGTAATACAAGCGTCTATATTTTATAATCTGAAAATGCTCTTTTGCTTTTTTATTAACATGAGGCGATTTTAATATGACAATTCTTTTTATTTTTTTTGGCAAAATAACTACTTTAACCTTTTTATTTAGGGTGACAATTAAATCTTTAATTATGGAAAAATTAGCCACATTGGAAGTAGAAATTTTTAACTTATAGTCTTTTTTAATCATGAAAAAGTATCAACTATTTATGAAAATTAATCTCTTTAGGTTCAAATATTTAATAAGGTAACCAATTAAAACAAATTAAGACAGAAGAAGTTAAAATTACCCAGCTTAATGAAATTGGTAAAAACGTTTTCCAGCCTAAAGTCATAAGTTGATCATAACGATATCTTGGTAATGCGGCCCTAATCCAACAAAATAGAATTACGAAAATACAAATTTTAACCCCTAACCAAAAGGGACCTGGAATTATAGTTAAAGGAAAAACGTTAAACACAGGTAACCAACCACCTAAAAAAAGAATAGATGTTACACAACTCATTAACAACATATTTGCATACTCACCTAAAAAAAATAGTGCAAACCCCATTGCTGAATATTCTACGTTATAACCCGAAACAAGCTCTGCTTCAGCTTCAGGTAAATCAAAAGGATGCCTATTTGTTTCTGCAAGTGCGGAAACAAAAAATAATAAAAACATAGGCAGTAAAGGAAAAATGTACCAAATTTTTTGTTGTGCAAATACTATTTCTGTTAGATTAAAAGAACCAGCGCATAAAACAACACTTACTACAATAAAGCCAATCGAAACTTCATACGAAATCATTTGTGCTGCAGATCGTAGAGAACCTAAAAAGGCATATTTTGAATTACTAGACCAACCAGACAAAACAATACCATAAACACTTAACGAAGAAACGGCAAATAAATATAAAACACCTAAATTGATATCAGATAAAACCAAACCTTCTCCAAAAGGAATTACCGCCCAACCCATTAAACTTAAAATGAACGTTAATAATGGTGCTAGAAGAAAAATTCCCGTGTTGGCTGCTGTTGGTAAAATCGTCTCTTTAACAAATAACTTAAGACCGTCTGCTAAGGGTTGTAGTAAACCTAAATAACCTACAACATTAGGACCTCGTCTTCGTTGAATTGATCCCATTATTTTTCTTTCCGCTAAAGTAAAATATGCTACGGAGATTAATAAAGGAACAACAATAATTAAAATCTTTAAAATGTAAATAAAAGTAATAAAAAGCATTATATAATAAACTATATTTTTTAGAAAAGGATGGGATTCGAACCCATGGTATAAGATAAATTTATACGTTGATTTAGCAAACCAATACTTTAAGCCACTCAGTCACCTTTTCGATTAGCGAAAAAGGGATTTGAACCCCTGACATTTGGATTATGATTCCAACATTCTAACCACTGAACTATTTCGCCTTGTTTTATAAAGTATTCAAATCGTATCAGAAAAGGGACTTGAACCCTTACTTTTTAAAAACTAGAACCTAAACCTAGCGTGTCTACCAATTCCACCATTCTGATTTAAACTTTAATCAAGGAAGGGATTGAACCTTCTTTAAGCACCATATTATGCTTTGATTTTTAAATCTTTTTAAAAAGCGAATAAAATAAGGAAAGCCATCATTAAAGCGAATAAAGCAATTGCTTCTGTTAAAGCGAATCCTAAAATAGCTAATTGTTGTAATTCGTCTTTTAGAGAAGGGTTTCTTGAAACACCTAGTACTAAAGCACCAAATACAGTACCAATACCTACTCCAGCTCCTGCTAATCCAATTGTAGCTAATCCAGCTCCGATTAATTTTGCTGATTGTAACATAAAAAAAAATTAATTTTAAATTTTGAACAATGTTTCAGTTCCTTAAAATAGTTTAAAATGCAACAGTTGTTTTTGGTATTTTTTAATTAAATATCCTTTTTAAAATTTACATAATTCTTTTTAAAAGTTGAAGAACATTTACCCATCGTAATGGAATTTTTTGTAATAATATTTGAAGTAAAAAAATTTGATAAGATAGGTTTTAAAGGAGTCTTGAAATATTTCTTTAGAACATTATTCTCTTTCAAAAAAATATTCTTTGAAAAACATTCCTTATTTTTATCAATTGGCAATCCATTAAGTTCAAAATCTTTATTTGAAACTTTTCTTAAATATTTAAAGAATAGGGTATTGATTATTTTTTCATCGTTTCGAGCTAAACTTGGTCCATTTAACACTACTGTGGTTTTTTGAACACGATTTTCTAAATTTAGGAAAATACTTTCTTTTTCTGTAAAGGCCGTCGTAGGTAATACCAAATTGGCTTCTTTAAACCAATCTGCGAAATAAGGACTTTGTACAACAATAAAAGGTTTGTTTTTTGAAATCTTTGCAATAACATCACTTTTAAAGTCTAAACCAACACAATAGATAAATTTTTTATCTGTTAAATCTACCTTATTTTTTGGACTAATTCCAACAAAAGATTTGCCTACAAAGTTAGAACTTAAAGGCAGAGAATTGATTCCAAACCAATCTTCCTTTACTATATTACAGTGTTTTGATAGATTTTTTATTAAAAATGAAATCGGTTCTAAGTCCAACCGTTTTCCGATGCTTGAACCAACTATAACAAAAGGTTTTTTCGCTTTTGCAATTGCTTTACAAAAGGAATGCTTACCTTCTGCAATAGAAATTAAAGTATCTATTGAGTTGCCTATTGAATCATTTATATAAGTGGAGTCATCTGCTAACCCAATAGAAGCTTTAACAAAATTTCCCTTTCTGATTTGTTTTTTTAATCGAACATTTAATAAAGAGGCTTCGAAACGAGCGTTTGTGCCAATTGTTAGACATAAATCAGAAGCTAAAATATCAGAAAAAGTTGTGTTAAATCGAATATCTGACATTAAATTATTGTTCGAATTAAAATAATTCTCACTAACTAAATTAATGTTTAGTGAGTGAGAAATCACTTTTAAAATATTTAAAGTAGATAAATCAATATTATCCCCACAAATGATAAGAGTTTCCGTTTCTTTAAACTTTTGAATAGCTTCCGAAAAAATAGTTAAAGCATGTCTCCATCCTATTTTTGAAAACTTATCATTTATTTGGAAATAGGGTTGTCCAATTCGTTGAATTTTTAAGCCATCAAATGAAAATCTGGTTTTATCAGAAATCCATTCTTCGTTTAAATTATCATTCACAGCGGGTAAAACTCTTAAAATTTCCGTTTCTTTGAAATTAATTTTAATATTAGATCCAACACTATCAGAAATATCAATAGTCTCCGCAGATTTAATTTCCCAAGGCCTAGCCGAAAAAGCATATGGTTTTGATGTTAAAGCACCTACCGGACATAAATCAATAATATTACCTGACAGCTCTGAGTCTAAATTTTTACCAATGTAAGTGCCAATTTCTGTTTCTTGACCACGTAATGTTGTTCCCAAATCTTCTTGGCCAGCAACGTCTTGAAAAAATCGCACACATCTAGTACAATGAATACATCTAGTCATAATTGTTTTAACTAAAGGCCCACAATTTTTATCTTCAACTCCTCGTTTCGAATAAAAAAATCTACTTCTATCCGAACCAAAAACCAGTGTTTGTTCTTGTAAATCACATTCGCCTCCTTGTTACAGTAGCCAAAAAATCTCTTATTTCAGCCCTGATTCAAAACTGTACGTGAAATTTTCACCTCATACAGCTCCTGATATCTCTAGCATCTTTTACACTATCCTCACCTCCCATATTCTTTAACATTATATTTAGACTTTTTAACTCTAGTTTTTATATCATGACAATGAACGTGGGAGGGCTTGTAAATGAAATATCGTATTCTTTTAATCTTCTTATTTAATACTTAGATACAAGTTTATGCTACACCGCACAGCTCAAGAATTCGAAACCAGGTTCTTATTCTTAGTGTTTTTGTGCAGTGTGTATAATTTTGGTTTTTCTTACAATGTGCTTTCGAGCCCGATTGGGGTTAATTCTGTTCTCCTGCGTAGCTTTTTATACTGCAAGACACTTTGCGTAAGGAAGATGAATAAACAGTTTTTGTAATTTATGAACATGCGCACTATCTCCCCAGAATGCTAATTTATATATCTTTCCCTCTAATCTGTTTACAGATACATTGACACAAACCCGGTCTATTTTCTTCTAGTTGGTCAGAGGTTTTTTTCTTTGGTTATTTTTTACTTTATTAAGTATTGTCCTGTTTGTAGGTTTTCATTATTTGTTGTTAAACCGTAAGTGATCCTAAAACCATCTTCGGTTCTCACATATTTATGTTTACTGATTTACACTCTTGTCATGGTACAAAATACTTTATAAATGTCGACATTTCGATAATTATATATAAGATACCTGGGTACGTCAGCATATGCCATCCATTACAATAGGCCCTTCGCTTCTTACTCAATCCTTCGCCCAATAAGCATGCAAATGGTTTTTTTCTTTCCTCTCACAAAAACGGCGAATGGTTAGAAGCATATTGGGATTTCCTTGTTCCATATTATCAATTGTTTTGAGCAGTAAGGTTCATTGTTATACACCGGTGACCATATAGAAGAACGAGAAGACAGCGACCAATATCTTCTCCAGATCACATACTCGATATTCCGAGAGCGGGGCTTTTCCTTCCGGGCAGAACCAAATTACACCCCCGCGTCCTATTCACGATGCTTCAATCACAACGTTCAGATTTTCTTAACCTTCATACACTCTTGCTCGACATTCATATTAGGAATTGGTTTTCCCTACGTCTTGCCTTTACACCAGGCTTCACACGCAAGGTTACCATACCTTACGCATGCCGGTGATGCTTTCACCCTGTTCTTAAGAGGGTCAGACTTAATAGTGTTTTTACCATCTCACTGACATTAATAATATAATTCAACACGCTTAGCTTTTACCCATTATACTAACACGATGTTGGCTAACCTTGAAGACCCAAGACTTAAAAGCTTCGGATAAACTTCAGTTAACAACAAGTCGCACGATCACACACAGGGCAATCTAGTGGATGATTAATTAACAAAAATTCTAATACATTTTCGCGAGCTTTTTTTACTAATGGTGTATCCGTATAAATTCGCATATTAGGTGCTACAGGAAAAGCACAAGAAGCAATTGGTTTAGGTGTTTTCTCGACTTCTACTAAACACATACGACAATTTCCTGCTACATTTAGTCGTTCATGATAACAAAATCTAGGAACTGATACTCCAATGGCTTCACACGCTTCTAAAGCACTTGTATTTTTTGGAACTAAAACACTTTTATTATTAACAAAAACCTTTATCATTATTTAATATTTAATCAAAACTTATTTTCGAGTTTTATAAAAACTTTATATCTTTTACGAGACTCGAACTCGTGTTACTGCCGTGAAAGGGCAATGTCCTAACCACTAGACGAAAAAGACTACTCTTAAGGATTTATATGAGCTACCAAATTATTTACACTCCCGTGAATGACATCTAAAAAAATCTCGGGATAAATACCCATGAAAAAAGTACCAATAATAAGAGGTAAAAACACAAAAAATTCACGAATATTGATATCTTGAAAACTCGTTAAATATTGAATTTTTAAATTTCCATAAACAATTCTGTTAAATAACCATAAAGAATATCCCCCCCCTAGAACCATACCCGTGGCACCTAAAAAAGTAGCGCTTGTACTGACTTTAAAAGCACCTGATAAAATCAGAAACTCGCCTACAAAACTACTAGTACCTGGAAGAGCAATATTTGCCATAGTAAAAATTAAAAATATAATCGTAAATAAAGGCATTGTATGCGCTAATCCACTATAATATTTTACCATTCGAGTGTGATGTCGATCGTAAATAACCCCAATGATTAAAAAAAGAGCACTCGAAACAAAACCATGACTTAGACTCTGTAAAATAGCACCTTCTAATCCTACAACATTAAAACTAAATATACCAATCATCACTAAATTCATATGTGCAACTGAGGTATATGCTACGATTCTTTTTAAATCAGTTTGACGTATTGCCGTTAACGAAGCATAAATGACACCCAAAATACTTAAAGCAAAAACAAAGGGGGTAAAATATAAAGAAGCCTCAGGTAAAAGAGGTAATGTAAAACGAATAAATCCATAACTTCCTAACTTTAACAAAATTCCGGCTAAAACAACAGACCCAGCTGTTGGAGCTTCTACGTGGGCTTCTGGCAACCAAATATGAACAGGAAGCATAGGAACTTTAGAAGCAAATGATGCAAAAAACGCAAGCCAGATTAACCGCTGCTCGTTAAAAGTAAAATTAAACGAGATTAAAGTTTCATAATCAGTGGTCCCAACCCTAAAATAAATGTATAAGATAGAAAGCAGCATTAGAACCGAACCTAATAATGTATATAAAAAAAACATATAGGAGGCACGTACTTTTCGTTCTCTTGAACCCCAGATACCAATAATAATGAACATCGGGATTAAAACACTTTCAAAAAAAATATAAAACAAAAGCAAATCTCGAACACAAAAGACTAAAATCAAAAAGGATTCCATTACAAGAAATGCAATAACGTACTCTTTATATGATTTAGTAATACTATTCCAACTTGCTAAAAGGCATAATGGTATTAAAAGAGTAGTCAATAAAACAAAGAAGATTGAAATACCATCAATCCCTAATGAAAAATTTAAATTAGAAGAAGATATCCAGACAAAATCGTAAACAAACTGAAATCGAGTGTAATTACGATCAAAAAATAACCATAAGAAAAGTGATAAAAAAAAGACTAAAAAAGAAGTAAACAACCCAAAGGAACGAATAAGACCTATATTTTTCTTTGAAAGAAAAAGAACAATAAAGGAACCTAAAATAGGCAAAACTACTAAAGTAGGTAATAAATTTGTAATACAAAATGAACTAAACATTATCAATTTTTTAACTTTTGTGGAGACATCCAGACTTGAACTGAAAACCTCTTGCTTGCAAAGCAAATACTCTACCATTGAGATATGCCCCCGCTTTTTGATTTTATAATGTTTTTATAGAAAATAAAGTTGCTATAAAAAAGATAGCAACTAAACTTGGATCTACGATAATCATCATTAATTCCCAAAACTCAACAAGAATAAGCATAGATAATAAACCTAAAAACATCCATAACGCGTAATCGTAAAAATTTCCTGTTTGTAGATTAGACATTGTTTTTGAATTTCTTAAAACTGTTTTTGATAAACCAAAAGGGCCAACCATTTCGATTAAACCACGATCAATTGATTTATAGCTGACAAAATACCCAAAATTTAAAAAAAATTGATTTATAAACTCATTATAAAACTTATCAAAAAACCATTTTTTATTTAAAAAATTATACATTTTTTTCCCTATAGTAGAAGTTTTCAACAGATACAAATCTTTAGAAAAAAATGTATAAAAAAAAAGAGCAAGTGTCCCTCCAGTAATACTTAAACAAACTGGAAGCAGTTTAAAAAATTGAGGCGCAAATTCCGCGTCGATAATATTTAAATTTGTCGGAAAGATAAAAAGGGCATTGTTCCAAAAATCGGTTCCCAAACCAATAAAAAGATCACGAGAGCAATACCCAATAAAAATACTCGGGAAAGCTAGAACAAATAAGGGAAAAGCCATTTTTATCGGTGAGTCATGTGCTCCCAAAATTATAGGTTTAAATCCATTTGGCTCGGATAAAAATGTTAAAAACGATAAACGCATTGAATAAAAAGCTGTGAAAAAAGCTGCAAAAGTTCCTAATAAGTAAGCAAAATAACCTGCATTACTATACTTGGCAAAAGCAACTTCTAAAATAACATCCTTTGAGTAAAAGCCTGTTAAAAAAGGAAATCCCATTAACGCAAACGAACCAATACTCATAACCGCAAAAGTAAAAGGAACTAAACGCTTTAGTCCTCCCATTTTTCGCATATCTTGCTCATCTGCAACTGCATGAATAACAGAACCTGCTCCTAAGAAAAGTAACGCTTTAAAAAAAGCGTGATTAGCTAAATGAAAAACTCCTACAGAGTAGTTTGAAACCCCACAAGCAAAAATCATATAACCCAACTGACTACAGGTAGAATAAGCAATTACGCGTTTTAAATCATTTTGCAAAAGACCTGTCGTTGCTGCAAAAAAAGCAGTCATTGACCCAACTAAAGTTACAACAAATAAAGCACCAGGCGCATATTCAAAAATTAAAGAACATCTTGCTAATAAAAATACACCAGCGGTAACCATAGTCGCTGCGTGAATTAAAGCTGATACAGGCGTAGGTCCTTCCATTGCATCAGGAAGCCATGTGTGTAAACCTAACTGTGCTGATTTACCAACAGCACCAATAAATAACAAAATCCCGACCAAAGTTAATAGATGGCATTCAAAACCTAAAAAATTTAACACATCATTTTCGAAATATGGAACTAAGGCAAATACGGTTGAATATTCTACTGAATTAAACTTAATATAAATACAAAAAATCCCTAAAGCTAAGCCAAAATCTCCAATTCGATTTACAATCATGGCTTTAATAGCGGCTTTATTTGCTTGAATACGAGTAAACCAAAAATTAATTAATAGATAAGAACATAATCCAACCCCTTCCCACCCAACAAAAAGTTGAATGAAATTATCTGCTGTGACTAAAATTAGCATAAAAAAAGTAAATAAAGATAAGTAAGACATAAATCTTGGTAGATGAGGATCATGAGACATATATTCAGTTGAATAAAGATGAACTAAACTCGAGATAAAGGTGACAACAATTAGCATAACAACTGTTAAACTATCAAATTGAAATCCCCAATCTGCGCATAAATATTCACTGTTAAACCAAGTTAATAGCTTTATATAACAAGGAGCTCCGGAAAAACCTACTTCATAAAATGCAAAAAAAGAAAGAAATAAACTTAACATGACACAAGAAGTTGTAAGTATTCCTGCTCCGTAAGGTCCAAGAAAACGACCAAATAAACCACTAACAATTGAACCCGTTAAGGGCAAAAAAACAATATTTAAATACATTTTTCAATAAAAGTTTTAAGATAGGATAAAGTAGGATTCGAACCTACGGTACTTTTAAATACATTAGTTTTCAAAACTAACACCTTAAACCACTCGATCATTTATCCAAGATCAATATTAAGAAATTCAAGTAAAGAGAGATTTGAACTCCCGTCCTTTGGTTTTGGAAACCAATATTCTACCAACTGAACTATTTACCTTAATAATTTAAAAACAATAAAAGAAATTTCTGAGCAATAACGGACTCGAACCGCCAACCTTTTCGTTGTAAGCGAAATACTCTACCAATTGAGTTAATTACTCTTTTAAATTTTCCATTTTAATAAAGAATTATAATGCTGAAGATGTTCAGGTATAAAGAATTTCTCTTTTATAAAAATTACTTTTAATATTTTAAAATTAATTTCTACAAAATTTAAAATATAAAAATTACGTTCCTGAAGATGCTTAAGTAATCGTTTTTTAAGTAACGTATGAACAGAAGGTTCAAATGAAATAACATCACTTTTCTTTAATAAGTAAGAATAACTTGAGACATAATTATTATTTACTCTTACTTTTTTATGAGAAATTAATTGTTTTGCTTCAAAAATTGTTGAAACTAACCCTAATCTATACAATAAGATATCTAAACGGCACTCTAAAATCGAACAAAATTCAACTTCTTTTAAAAAATATCGAGACTTAAGATTTTTAAGTAACTTTTTTTTAATAACTCTTTTTAGAAGAGATGTTTTATGAAAACCAAAAAATAATTTTAATTTACGATGGTTTGAAATAGCTTTGTTAAAAGAGTGTTCCAATTTGTTTGAGAATTTCGTATTTAAATAGTTTAAATCAGGCGAAAAAAAGAAGTTTTGTTTTTTTGAAACTGCTGCTCCTTTTTTTTTTAAAAGACCTAATCTAATGTATTTTTTTAATTTCGGACGTAATTTATGAGTGCTCATTATTTTTATTCAAACAAACGGAGATTAAATTTAGAATTAGATTTTGAGAGAAAAACGAATTAAAATTTCCGAACACATAAACCGAACTGGAAAATTTGTTCGATGCTAAATCGCTGAATGAGATTATTGGGATTTTCATAAGAATAGACTCTTTTTGAATTAACTCAACTTTTCTTTGATCTAGAAATAAAGTAATAATTACCATGTTCGAAATTTTTTTATTTGTTAAAAACCCAGACGAAACTTCTGACGCTTTTAATAATAAATAGTTTTTATTTTTACAAGTTGTGTGAAATCTTTGAAAAAATATTAAATCTTTTGTGTTAATAACAAAAAATAACTCATAGTTATTCTTAACAAATCCTTCTAAAAATAAAAATGCTGCTTTCAAAGAGTGTTGAACTAAAAATGGATTCAATAAAGAAAATAAAAATCTACGATGCCCTAATAAGTTTGAAAATTGGGTTGGGTCTACGTTTGAAAGTGATGAGCCAATACAAATTTTTGAGAATATTAGAGAGTTTAAAATTTGATTTTTTTTTTTAACTTCCATGTTATTTGTTTTTTTTACCTTCTTTAAGAGTTAGAATTTGGTTTTTATAAAGAATTCCTTTTCCTCTATAGACATCAGGAGATCTAAAAGAACGAATTTTTGCACAAAACACGTTTAATAATTGTTCATCCAAACATTTTAAAATAATTAAAGTTTTTTTTGGAGAGGATATTTGAATGTATGTAGGTATTGTAATAGTTACTAAATGACTAAAACCTAATTTAAGAAGCATAAAATTTTTATTTATTGATTCAACACGAAACCCAACTCCCGAAAAAGAAAGTGAATTTACAAATCCTAAGCTTACCCCAACAATTGATTTTTGCAATAAACGAAAAAATAGTGAGTAATATTTTTTTTCTTTTGAAGAATCGAAATTAGACTTATTTAAGAAGGCGAGATTTAAGCAGATAGTTCCTAAAGGGCCTTTAATAAAAAGTTTGTCTTCTTTAAGAAACAGTTTAACATTTTTAGGAATTTTAATATTAGTTTTAAAAATATTTTTCATTTCTTAAATAATATAACAAAAAGCTGTCCCTCCAACTTTACGTTTTAGGCATTCATGGCTTGTTAATAACCCCTGATTCGTGGATATTATAAAAATTCCAATATTTTGCTCTAATCTTGTGAGTTGAGAATATGACAAATAGCGAATTTTGCTTGATGAAGACACCACTTTTATATCTTTAAAACACGATTTTCCACTTAAATTATATTTTAATTTAACTTTTAAGAACTTTGAGCAAGGCAGTTCGCTAACATTTAGGACTAATCCCTCCGTAAATAGTAATTTTAAGAAGTTTAAACAAAGTACGTTTTTTGGAAAGATAATAAAAGATTTATTTGAGCGCGAAGCGTTTCTTAATTGAGAAATTAAATTACAAAAAAAATTCATTTTTATTTTTATTTTTTATGTCTGGAAGCGGATTTGAACCACTGACTTAAGGATTTTCAGTCCTTCGCTCTACCAACTGAGCTATCCAAACAAGTAGAATAAGTGTGTTGGGGATCGAACCCAAGACCAATGGATTAAAAGTCCAGTGCTCTACCACTGAGCTACACACTTCACAAATACAGGAAAAAGAGATTTGAACTCCTGACTTTCTGTTCCCAAAACAGACACGCTACCAAACTGCGTTATTTCCTGAAAAATTCTGAAATAAAAATTGTGCAAAACCCCACACCTTTGATATTTATAGGATAAATATGAAAATACTTTAGGTTAAAGAAGGAATCGAACCCTCATTATTAAATTTGCAATTTAACACATTGAACCATTATGCTATTCAACCAAAAAGTCGGCGAATAACGGGATTCGAACCCGTGACACTCAGAGCCACAACCTGATACTCTACCATCTGAGCTATATTCGCCAAAATGGAACAAAAGGATTCGAACCTTTGAATGCCCGCACCAAAAACGGGTGCCTTGCCACTTGGCGATGTTCCAAGATATTTAATTTTAAAGTTAATAAAGAACTTATTATTTTAAATTCTTTCCGTTACTCACTATTGGACTTGAACCAATAATCTATTAAAAGAAACAGATTTTAAGTCTGTCGTGTCTACCAATTTCACCAAGCGAGCAATTCAAAATAAGAAAAAAATTTATTTGAGATTCGAATTTTTTACTTTGCTCACAATACTAAAATTCTGCTAAATCTGAAAAACCAATTACACATATAACAAAAGTTTTTAAAGAATTGCTAACATTTTTTGTTAAAGATTTACCCAATAGTAAATTTTTGAACACTTTTTGTCGTTTAACCAGTTTATTGATAAAAACTACTTCCAAACTTTACTTTTTTGTTTCAAAAAAAGCAAATTTATTTGAAGATTAGTTTTGATTTTTTTAGAGTTTTCTAATTAAAGACGTTAATTCTTTTTACAAGATAGTTTTATTAATTCTTCTTTCTTAAAAACTAAAAAAAAAGAAGTGTAATTGACACTGATCTTCAAAAGCCTACGCTAGTGCTAAAGGTTTGATAATTAAAAGCGGGGGGTTAATTAGCCATTAACGATAGGATTACCTTTTATTAGGAAGGTATTTTAATAACGTTTTTTCTCTACGAATTTTCAAAACCAACATTTTCGCCAATAAGCTTTTTTCTATATTTTAACTAAAATTTATTTTTCTATTCTTATGGTTTTTTAGATAATTCAAAAATAGCATGCGTTACCACCCAAACCTTGATTCCCGCGAACAGTATTTAGGCTTGTTTTGACATTTCTTCATGAATTTGGTATAGTTTCAGGAAAGTCTTTTAAATTCACGAAGCTATTTTTAATTTATGAATTTTTCGTTATTGAAACATAAGCTTTGTGTAGCTGTTAGAAATGAAGCAACGTATTCGTATCATCTTAAGTAGTACAAGGCTGGAGTCTTAATTAACAGAAAAAAATGACGTTAAGTCATACGTATAACCTCGTCCAAGCACCTATTAAGGCACTCGGTATAACGTAGTTTCTACGAGACGACGGAACCACAAAATACTTGCGGACGCTAATACTTTTCATCATTAGTTCGGTAACGTATTCTCTACGCGCCCTTTAAAACCCCAATCAATAGCTAATAACGAATGAAATTAACCGCACAGCGTCTACATAATGCCAATACCATGCATTTGCTTCAAACAATTGTATTCCAAAACCAAATGATGATAATACTTTAAGTATTAATTCCCAGTTATTCGTATTGTATCTATATCTTTATTTGTAAAAATACCTCTTTATTTTTTCTTTCTAGTAAAATAAATTTTAATTCCAGCCGCACGTTCCCGTACGCCTACCTTGTTACGACTTCATCCCAGTTATTGATCTCTCTGTGAAAACTAAACCTCTACAAAACAAATTTTATCAAAACAAAATAAATTTTATAAATTATTTAAAGTTTTTTAAAGTAAAACTAACTTCCGGCATGTGACGGGCGGTGTGTGCAAGGCCTAGGTACAAATTCACCGTAACATGCTGATTTACGATTACTAGTGATTCCAACTTCATGTTGACGAGTTGCAGTCAACAATTCGAACTAAGATAATTTTTTACGATTTGCTCCAATTTGCATTATTGCTACGTTTTGTAATTATCATTGTAGCACGTGTGTAGCCCAGCTTATAAGGGCCATGAGGACTTGACGTAATTCTTCTTCCATTTACTCATCATAAATATCTTTTTAGAGTGCTCAAAAGTAGCAACTAAAAATAAGAGTTGCGCTCGTTAAAGGACTTAACCAAACATTTCACAACACGAGCTGACGACAGCCATGCAACACCTGTTGATATTAAATTTAAAATAAACTATAATATAGTAAATTTAATAAAAAACCAAAAGCTGGTAAGGTTTCGCGCGTATTATCGCATTAAACCACATGCTCCACCACTTGTATAGGCCCCCGTCAATTCCTTTGAGTTCCAGCCTTGCGACTATACTCTTCAGGTGGAATGTTTAACGCGTTAGCTTGGCTTCTAAAATGAAAATTCTAAAAACGAACATTCATCGTTTACGGAATAGACTACCAGGGTCTCTAATCCTGTTTGCTACCTATTCTTTCGTCCCTCAACGTCAGTAAAAATAAACTAGATTTTTGCTTTCGCCTTTGATCTTCCTCTAGAGCTCTTCGAATTTTATTTCTACCTCTAGAATTCTAAAATCTTTTTTTATACTCAAGTAAAAGCGTTTTTAAATTTTTTAAAAGAGATTGAGTCTCCCAATTTCATTTTAAACAACCTTAATACAGCCTACGGACCCTTTACACCAAATTACATCGAATAACGCTTGCCCCCTTCGTATTACCGCGGCTGCTGGCACGAAGTTAGCCGGAACTTTTTTTTTAGATTGGTCATTATCCTTTCTAATAAAAGAGGTTTACAACCAGAATAAGCTGTCATCCCTCACGTAGTGTTGCTGGATCAAGCTTTCGCTCATTGTCCAATATTCCTTACTGCTGGCTTCAAAAAGAAGCTTGGGCCTTGTCTCAGTCCCAATGTGGTTGATCATTCTTACAAATCAACTAAAGATCGTCGGCTAGATAGATGTTTACCCTACCCAATACCTAATCTTTTACAAGCATCTCCTTTAGCAATATTAATTTTTGATTATTCAGCATTTAAATTCTGAACTAAAGGGCAATTTCTTGTATGTTACTCACCCGTCCGCTATGTATTCATTCAACTCGCATGTATAAAGCACACTACTAGCGTTCACTCTGAGCCAGGATCAAACTCAAAATATTTGTTTAAATTTAAACATTAAGTTGAAATAAAGCGAATAAAGAGAATCGAACTCTTATCTTCTGCTTGGAAGGCAGATAATTTACCACTAATATATATTCGCGGTGGGATACAAAGTGAAAAGCTCTGCAACTTCTCTTCTTTTTTCATTAAGAATAAGTAAATTAACCAACTCATAAAGCATAAAAAGACATTGGCTTTCGTAACTTTCAAAATGCTCCCTCAAATCGTACGTAACGCTTTCACGCCATACGACTCTCCAGTTTAAAGCAGGGAAAAATGTTTTTCCCTTAGAATTGTCTCCCAGGGAAGGTTAATGTGACGTTTCCCATAACAGTAGCTGCCTCACCCTTGGTATCCAGTCCAATATGAGGAAGGTACACAGCCGGCACGGCAGCACGTATCCTTTCCTCATGTAATAAGGCCAATGCTTGCACTTTTTTAGTACATAACATATGATCCTTATCTACAATGGTAGAAAGATCCAAATCAGCCCCCAGTCCAGCGCTTAAAATGTGCTTCATCAAATACGCAAGCCCATTGTTCCAGCCACAACCCAAACCAGCCGGAGAATTAATATTTAGATAATTCATCGCCCACGGTGGCTCTGCTATTGACCAGTATGCAATTCCATGCGCTACCACAATACTAATTGCAACGTTTTTTATAAGCTGGCCGGCAGTCATTGTCCAAACCTTATTCACAGGTAAATTATAAAAATGAATTATAATCACACTGACAGAGGTTTGGTATAACTAAGAGTAAGAAAACCCAGACACAGAGAATATTCTAAACTGCCAATTAGTGGAGGCCGTGTAAATATATAAGCTACTAAGAAACAAATGGCCACATAATTAACCCGTAAGATTACGGTTAAGTCATGGAAATTTGTTTCCCAATGCTTTTTCACGGTTTTCCGATCTTTTTCTAAAATGCCCAGATACTGTTGAAAAGGCACATTGACTTCCTTTTCGAAGAGAAAGATTATTACTAAGCACGTCCACGAAACTCGCAGTACGTCAAAGTAAAAAAAGAGAATAGATAAACAAACCATTACCGTATAAAATATACTTTTATACGGTAAGATTTGTAAAATCATAAATATTTTTACTGAAAGGAGTTTTTCTTTCAGGAGTAACATCTTTTTTTTAAGATTCATATTCTCTAGATTATGGTTTTTTATTTTAAAAGAATGGTATAAGATAGATTTATACGTTGATTTAGAGGAGAAGTTGGATGGATATAAACGTAAAGTAGACGGAACATTTTGATTAAAATTTAAATTATTTTATGAAGTTGTTAAGTAAATTTGTTTATTTTCAATAAATGAACAAATTGATGAAATGTATAATATGTTTTTAAACATTTAGTAATTTTACAGTTAATTATTACCAATGTTAAACGTACGTTCTATCTAATGGAATTATCTACTCCAGTTTATAAAAAATTGATCTTAGAGTCAGTTTCTCACTTAGATGCTTTCAGTGATTATCTAAAACAAACTTAGCTACTCGGCAATACTTAAAAAACAACCAACACACTAGAGATTTGCGTTTTTCGGTCCTCTCGTACTAGAAAACCATCTCTTCAATTTTTTTAGGCTTACAGTAGATAGGTAGAATCGAAAGACTGTTTTACAACCGCCAAACTCTCTCCAAAACCGTACGTGCGGCTTTCACCACATACGGCTTCTCAATTTTAAAGTGGGAAAAAGTTCTTTCCTTCTATTACTAAATAAAAAAAATAAATTTTAATAAATTCAATTTTTTATTTTTTCGCTACTTTTTTACTCAGGTTTAACCAAATTGTGGTTTTATCTAGCGCCATATCTACTTTAATTTCGACCACTAGGTTAAGTAAAACAAGCAACGAATTGGTATCATCTTAAGTAGTACAAGGCTGGAGTCTTAATTAACAGAAAAAAATGACGTTAAGTCATATGTATAACCCCGTCCAAACACCTATTGAGACACTCGGCATAACGTAGTTTCTACGAGACGACGGAACCACAAAACACTTGCGGACGTTAATGCTTTTCAAATAATTAAGTCTAAGACTCTTCATCATTAGTTCCGTAATGTATTCTCTACGCGCGCTTTGAGAGCCCCACCAATAAATGGGAACGAATAAAAATAACCACACAAAGTCTACAAAATGCTAATACCATGCAACTGCTTTCTTTTATCACTAAAAAAAAGGAAGTCTAATTGACACTGATCTTCAAAAGCCTACGGTAGTGACAAAGGTTTGGTAATTAAAAGCGGGGGGTTTAATTAGCCATTAATGATAGGATTACCTTTTATCAGGAAGGTATTTTAATAACGTTTTTTCTCTACGAATTTTCAAAACCAACATTTTCGCCAATAAGCCTTTTCTTCTATATTTTAACTAAAATTTATTTTTTATTCTTATGGTTTTTTAGATAATTCAAAAATGGCGTGTGCTCCTTTTTTTTGTAAAAATACCTCTTTGTTTTTTATAATGATCTTTTAACAGCTTACCAGGAAATCCGTCGGCCCATCTTTTTTACAGTTATTTTTTCGATATCAATCTTCTTTGTATTGTAAGAGCTTAAAATAAGGCGAATAAAGGGAATCGAACCCATATCCCCTGTTTGGAAGACAGATAATTTACCACTAATATATATTCGCATTAAACATCTTTAATTATTATTTTGTTTTTATTAACTGACTTTCTAAAACCCCAATTAAAGGAATAAGGACTAAAAAGTAAATAAAGTAAAAAGCGGTGCCTAATTGGCCAATCAAGACATAAGGTTGTTCAACAACTTCTTGACCAATCCATCCTAGCAGTAAAAAATCTGCAAATAAAAACCAGAAGACTTTTCTATAAATTGGTCTAAAAGTCGAACTTCTAATTTCAGAAGTATTAATAAAAGGTAAAAATAGTAAAATAATAATAGCACCTCCCATTGCGGCTACCCCCCCTAATTTATCAGGAATAGATCTTAAAATGGCATAAAAAGGTAAAAAGTACCATTCAGGCACAATATGTGCAGGAGTCGACATTGGATTTGCTGGTATATAATTATCAGGATGCCCTAAAGTATTTGGGTAATAAAATAAAATTACTGAAAAGAAACAAACAA
>Ga0115561_1000644_pt1 | contig 25910 bp, 25 predicted proteins | sample COGITO_mtgs_1105_4_FD_87201 | JGI IMG/M metagenome (GOLD analysis project Ga0115561, IMG submission 87201) | Pelagic marine microbial communities from North Sea - COGITO_mtgs_110512 | ecosystem: Environmental > Aquatic > Marine > Epipelagic | place: Germany:Helgoland, sampling site Kabeltonne...
GGATCAATCCAGGGGCAGAAAGCAAGTATTGCTTTTATATTAGGATTCTCAACTGCAACTAACTGAGCACCACCACCACCCATTGACCACCCACCAAGAGCAATTAGGTTGGTATCCAGGTTATTAAAAAGAGGAGAATTAACCCTAACCTGCTCAGCTTTTAAACTAATTAATGCATCTTGTAGGGCTATTTTTCTATCCATCACCTCATCAAAAATACTATTAGTTCCAATAGTCATACACACAATTCCATGAGAAGCTAAAAATGAACCCCAAGCTTGAATACTTAATTGTGGGTTAGCAAACCCAGGAATAATAAGAATACTAGGCAATAAACCAGCAGTGTTTTGGGGGTAATAGATTGTTGACCCATCATAATCATCCCCATCCCTTATTCCATCACTTTCTATATAAGAGGATACATTATAATTACCGTTAGCTGTTGCTGAGGATATAGTTACACCACTACAACCCGAATTAGTTTGACAAAAAGAAAAAACAGGAATGATTAATAAGAGTTGTATAATATAATATCTAGAAATAATCATTTACCAAAAATATAAAAAAAACCCACTCAACGAGCGGGTTTTTTTGTAGAAAAATTAGTTGATTATAATATTACAAATCAAATTTAATTCCTTGTGCTAAAGGTAATTCAGCAGTATAGTTAATTGTGTTTGTTTGTCTTCTCATGTAAATTTTCCAAGCATCAGAGCCACTTTCTCTACCTCCACCTGTTTCTTTTTCACCACCAAAAGCACCACCAATTTCAGCTCCTGAAGTACCAATATTTACGTTTGAAATACCACAATCACTTCCCGCAACAGATAAGAATTTTTCAGCCTCACGTAAGTTAGTAGTCATAATAGCAGACGACAAACCTTGCTTCACTCCATTTTGCATTTCAATAGCCTCTTCTAGCTCAGTATACTTCATGATATATAAGATAGGTGCAAAAGTTTCATCCTGTACAATTTGGAAATGGTTTTCAGCTTCAATAATTACAGGCCTTACATAACAACCACTTTCATAACCCTCTCCTTCTAACACACCACCTTCAACCAATACATTACCTCCTTCTTCTTTTGCTTTTTCAATAGCACTTAAATACATATTTACAGCATCTTTGTCAATTAACGGTCCAACATGATTGCTTTCATCCAAAGGATTTCCAATAACTATTTGAGTGTATGCTTTTGCTAATTTATTTTTAACCTCATCATAAACGGACTCATGAATAATTAATCTTCTTGTAGATGTACATCTTTGCCCACAAGTACCTACAGCACCAAATAGCGCGCCAATAATTGTAATTTCTAAATCAGCATTTGGAGTAATGATTATTGCGTTATTCCCCCCTAACTCTAATAATGATTTTCCGAATCGTTCAGCTACTGTAGCGCCAACAATACGACCCATTCTGGTTGAACCAGTAGCTGAAATTAAAGGTAACCTATCATCAGTTGTCATCATTTCTCCTACCTTATAGTCACCATTTATGATACAAGAAATACCCTCTGGTAAATTGTTTTCTTTAGCTACTTCATTCCAAATATTTTGACAAGCAATTCCACATAAAGGAGATTTTTCTGATGCTTTCCAAACACAAGTGTCTCCAGAAATCCAAGCTAAAGCAGTATTCCAGTTCCAAACAGCAACTGGGAAATTAAATGCCGAAATAATACCAACAACTCCGAGTGGATGGTACTGTTCGTACATTCTATGTCCTGGACGCTCAGAGTGCATAGTTAAACCATGAAGCTGACGAGAAAGCCCAACAGCAAAATCACAGATATCAATCATCTCCTGCACCTCACCTAAACCTTCTTGTAAAGATTTCCCCATTTCGTAAGAAACGAGTTCTCCTAATTCTTGTTTATATGCTCTTAATTTCTCTCCATATTGGCGAACAATCTCACCCCTAAGTGGAGCAGGCTTTAATCTCCAATCCTTAAATGCAGCTGTTGCAGTCTGCATTACTTTTTCATATTCTTCAGGAGTTGTTGAAGTTACTTTTCCAATTAAGCTCCCATCTACCGGAGAGTAAGATTCAATTTCAGCTCCACCTCCAAATGAAATCGAACCAGTTGAAGTACCATTGTTTGTTGCTTTTACACCTAATACTTCTAATGTTTTTTTAATATCAATCATTGTAATTTGTTTTTATAAAATGAGATTGCAAAATTAGAAAAAAAGATGAGTTATGATTTCATATTGCCTTGTTATTCCTGGGCTTTGGTTTCTACTTCCTTTTTGCTAAACAATTCTGTATCTTCTAGCATATATTCTAAAATTGGTTGGCATCTGTTTTTGCAGGCCGGGTAATAGTCTCTGTGTTTTTTTACATTATTTTCAGCAGAACTTCCCCACCAAAACTCAGTTAATGCGATTGGTTTTAGTTGATGTTTAATAGCATATTGTAATAGTTTGGGGGCAGCACATTCACCAGTAGCAGCTGGAGGATTTCCGTGAGCTGAATACTTGAAAATTTCCAATAGATTCTTCTCTTTTCCTGAAAGATTAAGAAAATGATAATTCTCAAAAAGTTGTTTTTGAAGGGCAACTGATTTTTGCTTTCTTTTTCCTTTTAGTAAAATAATTTCAGATGGACTATTGGTGTTTTTAATTTGATTGCTAATTTCACCCAATCCTATCATGCCTTTATTGATAAAAAAATTATCAGTAGATTCATCAAATATGGAAGGAATAAACTTATCACATTTTGTATTTTCAGGTAATTTTCCCGAACTCGTTCCTATATAACAATAGGTATGGTCTTGTTTTTTAACGACAAGAATTCCAAACATTTTCCCTCTTTGTGTGGAAAAATCATAATTCCACTTTTTAGATTCTAGTGTAATGAATTCTTGAAACTCTTTTGTTGCTACTTTTGCAATCTCAGGAATATGTGTGCTAAAAGGATTGTTGAAATTTGATGCTATATAGACATTAGAGATATCCGTTTTAAAGTTAAAAAGGAGTTGTTTATTCATTTAGTAATATATTCGAATTTGAAATTGGGTTGTTCTTTTTCTTCCCCATTACTAGTAAATAGATGCAGTATTATAAAAACTATTTATAATGAGATTTCACTTTCTTCCTCTTCTAGTAAATCATCCTCTTCATATTCCCCAATTTTAGCGAGTTTGTTTTTATTACTAATCATTGACCAAGTCATAATAAGGCAACTTATCAAAATAACAAACAACAACACTCCTTGAAACTCTGGACCAATACTTAATTCTTCGGGTATTGCAAAAAACAGAAGTATTGTAATCAATCCTCTTGGGGCTAAAAATAATTGTGTAACAATATCGCTACCGTTAAACAGGAACAAAACAATTGCTCTTATTGCATAAATAATAGCCAAAATAACCAAGCCAATTCCAATTACTTTAAAACTTAACAATGAACCTAAATAAACTGACCAACCAAAAATTATAAAAAAGAAAGTCCTAACTACAAAAGCAGTTTCGGCAGTTATTACCTTCATATCATCTAGCACCTCATCTACTTTTTCTTCATCCAGTAACTTGAGTAATCTTCCCCTAAAGAACACTTTGTAGTTATTAAGTATCATGCCAAAAATAAGTATGATAATAAGAGAAGATAAATGAAACATTTTTCCAATTGCGTACAACAATAGCAGTATAGCAATCAGTAAAAAAAGCTTTACATGTCCCTTTATATTTTGAAACACATAAATAAGAATATAGGAAATGATAATAGAGATGATAACCGTTAAGGCTAAGCTTCCTAATACTTCACTATACACACTCTCCCCTGCTTTAGAGCCCACCATAGTTAAAACACTATAAAAACCAATAATCCCAATAATATCCGAAAAGGTACTTTCGTAAATCATGAATTCACGTTTGTCTTTATCCAAATCACCTATACTTGGCAGGATGATAGCGGAGCTTAAAATTGATAGTGGAATTGTATAAAGTAGTGCATTTAACACCTCAACTTCTATTAAAAAATTAAGGGCTAATGCAGCTAAATATGCAGTAGCACCCAATCCGATTAAAGCAACCAAAAAGGATTTAACTATTAAACCAATTTTTTCTTTTAATATCTGCAAATCTAAAGCAGCCTCCAGTACAATTAAAATTAATCCCACCACACCTAAAACTTCCAAAATAGGAAATAAATCAGGTTTGGCTATAGCTGAAAAGCGCAGAGCATAGTTGATGCTAATTCCTAGTCCTATAAGCATTAGTACGGCTGGTACTCCTGATTTTTTAGCGTACAAATTGAAAAAATACGAAATAATTATCGTTATCGAAAATATAATTATTAGATGATATGTACTTAAAGCTTCAAACAATTTAGAATAGTTTTAGTATATCGTTTCCGTTAGCAAAAACTAACAGACTTAATAATAATATCATACCAACCCCTTGCGCATATTCCATAATTTTTTCAGGAGCAGGTTTTCCTACAATCATTTCATAGAGTAAGAAAACAACATGCCCACCATCCAAAGCTGGGATAGGCAAGATATTCATAAACGCCAACATTAATGAAAGGAAAGCGGTTAAGTTCCAAAATATCTCCCAGTTCCATGTTGCAGGAAACATAGAGCCAATAGCTCCAAAACCTCCCATTCCTTTATAAGCCCCAGTACTTGGAGAAAGAATCATTTTAAACTGAGAAATATAGCTACCCAACTTCTTAATCGCTTTTTTGTATCCTGCAGGGAAAGCGGCAAAGAACCCATATTTATCTGAAGCTAATTTATAAACTTCTAGTTTTTCTAATTGTTCAATACTAAGATTGGCAGGAGCAAAACCTAAAGTACCTTCATTAGAAACCAATACCGTAAGCTCTACTTCTTTTCCTCCTCTATCCACCATTACATCAATAGTATCTGAAATATGTGTGTTTAGAGCTTCTTTAAATTCATCAAAATAAGAATAAGATATTCCGTTAACCGCTTTTATAATATCCTTTTTTTGCAATCCTCCAATTTCCGCATTTGATCCTTTTTCTACCCTACTAACTATAGTTGGAATTCTAGGGTATAGAATTAGTTTAGTTTTATTATTCAGAAATTTATCAATCAAATCTATTGGCATACTAAGCTCAACCTCTTCCTCACCTCTCAGTACAGTGATTACTTTAGAAGTAATTACTTTTTCTAATATATCAGAGTATCGCTCTACTAAAACTCCATCGGCAGAAATAATCTTATCTCCACTTTTAAAACCTATTTCTTTTGCTAAATCATCTGTACACCAAATACCATCTTTAATATTTTCATTTGGCAAATACTTATCGCCATAAGTATAAAGTGTCATGGAATAAATAAATATTCCTAAAAACAGATTTACAGTAACTCCACCCAACATAATGATTAGCCTCTGCCAAGCTGGTTTTGCTCTAAATTCCCAAGATTCAGCAGGTTTTTCCATCTGTTCCTTATCCATACTTTCATCTATCATTCCTGATATTTTCACATAACCACCCAAAGGAAGCCACCCAATACCATACTCAGTGTCGCCAATTTTCTTTTTTACAACCGAAAACCAAGGATCAAAAAATAAGTAGAATTTTTCTACTCTTGTTTTGAATAGTTTTGCGGGTATAAAATGACCTAGTTCGTGTAAAACTACCAGAATCGATAAACTCATTAAGAGTTGTGCTGCTTTTATTAAAAAATCCATTTATAATAATTCGTTTGCTAATATTCGTGTTTCTTTGTTTGTTGCTACATAATCCTCCAATGTAGGATTTGAAACAAAAGTAATTTTTTCCATACAATCGGCAATTAAATCAGACATATTTAAAAATCCAATTTTATCTTTCAAAAAAGCAGCAACTGCAATTTCGTTTGCTGCATTTAAAATACAAGGCATATTTCCTGCTTTTTCCATAGCATTATAGGCTAATTGTAAATTACGGAAAGTTTCCAAGTCAGGCTTTTCAAAAGTAAAGTTAGGGTAATCCATAAATGAAAAACGCTTGAATGTATTTTTAAGTCTTTCAGGAAATCCTAAGCCATATTGTATAGGTAGTTTCATGTCTGGCACTCCTAATTGTGCTTTTATTGAACCATCTTCAAATTGTACTGCAGAGTGAATGATAGATTGAGGGTGAACAACCACATCAATCTGTTCTGCTTTTAAATCAAATAGCCATTTAGCCTCAATAACTTCTAGCCCCTTGTTCATTAAGCTAGCGCTATCAATTGTTATTTTAGCACCCATCTCCCAATTAGGATGTTTCAGTGCTTGGGCCTTTGTTATGTTAAGTAAGTCATTTCGCAATCTCCCTCTGAAAGGACCGCCTGAGGCCGTTAAATAAATTTTCTCAATAGGATTGTAAGTTTCTCCAACTAGGCACTGAAAAATAGCTGAATGTTCAGAATCGACAGGGTAAATTTTTACTCCATTTTCAATACATAATTTTGTGATTAAATCTCCAGCAACAACCAAAGTCTCCTTGTTTGCTAAAGCGATTGTCTTTTTAGCTTTTATCGCTCTAATTGTGGGTTTTAATCCTGAGTATCCTACCAAAGCTGTAAGCACCACATCGATATTCTCTCCCTCAACAACCTCCTCTAATGATTGTTGTCCCGCAAATACTTTTATGCCTAGCTTAAAAAGAGCTTCATCTACCTCTTTATATTTTTCTTCATTGGCTATTACAACCGTATTGGGCTTGAATTTAATAGCTTGTTCAATCAGTAGCTTACTATTATTATTTGCGGTTAAGACCTCAACTTCAAACAAATTTGAATGTTCACTAATAACCTCTAGTGCTTGGGTTCCAATTGAGCCGGTAGAACCAAGTATTGCGATTTGTTTTTTCTTTTCCTCCATTAAAATACATTTAATTTATCTGCTATTTTCCTGTCATTCGCCAGTCTTGGAACTTTGTTTTGTCCACCTAATTTTCCTATTGATTTCATATAATCTCTAAAACCATTCTTGTTAATTTTTGTAATGAGTAATGGCTTTAAAATTCCCCCACTAATTAAGTCTTTGTAATACGAATTGTGTTTTTGCAAAGTGTTGTCAATCAACTCACTAAAATCAGCCATATTTTCAGGTTCTTTTTCAAACTCTATTAACCACTGATGATAAGGCAATCCACTTTCAGGCTTTACCTGTGGCGCCACATGAAATTCATTAACCTGAGCAGGAATCTTTGTAATAGTTTCCTGTAATGATTTCTCTACTTCTTCAGCAATAACATGTTCCCCAAATGCTGAAGTAAAATGCTTAATCCTACCGCTCACTACGATTCTGTAGGGGTCAATTGAAACAAATTTTATGGTATCCCCAATATTATAACCCCAAAGCCCAGCATCTGTATTTAGGATGATAACATAATTTACGCCAATTTCTACATCAGCCAAAGAAATACGAGTTGGATTCTTGTTAAAAAATTCTTCTGATGGAATAAACTCATAAAATATTCCATGATTAACACAAAGTAACATTCCTTTTTCTGTTTGGGAGTCTTGATAGGCAATAAAGCCTTCAGATGCAGGATATAATTCTATTCCATCCACTTTTTTCCCAATTAGCTTTTCAAAAGTTTGTCGATAAGGCTCGTAGTTTACTCCTCCGTAAATAAATAAGTCAAATTTTGGAAAGATATCTTTAATTAGTTTTCCAGTTCTGTTTTGTAATTTTTCAAAATACATTTGAACCCAAGGAGGAATTCCTGAAATTAAACTCATATTCTCACTCAGCGTTTCTTCTAGAATTTTATCTACTTTATTTTCCCAATCTTCAATACAATTGGTTTCATAAGAAGGCAATTGGTTTTTTTTCAAATAAGATGGTGTGTGATGAGCTACAATCCCCGAAAGCCTTCCCGTAAGTATGTCCCCTGTTTTGCTTAGTTCTGGACTTCCTTGTAGGAAAATCATTTTACCATTAACAATAGATGTATTTTTAGTTTCAGCGATATAATTTAGAATTGCATCACGAGCAGCAGTAATATGGTGAGGCATACTTTCTTTGCTAATTGGAATGTATTTTGTTCCTGAAGTTGTTCCTGAAGTTTTACAAAAATAAAGAGGTTTCCCTGGCCATAGCACATCTTTTTCTCCCTCAATTATTTGTTGTACATAAATTTTAAGTTCTTCATAGTCTCGTACAGGGATATTTTTTTTCCAATCAGAATAATTTGAGATTTCTGAAAAGTTGTGATCTTTTCCAAACTTAGTATTTTTAGCCTGATTTATTAATGACAATAAAAGTCTATTCTGGACTTTTACAGCATTTTTTTTCCACTTGCTATTCATTTTTACAATTTGTCTTGCAAACGGAAGGCTGAGTAATGATTTTAATCCCATTTTTTAAAAAGAAATATAATTTTCAGGGTTAACAGGAGTTCCTTTGTGCCAGAGTTCAAAATGAAGATGTGGGCCAGATGAAAATTCTCCAGAATTCCCAATAATAGCAATATGATCGCCTGCATTTACATAATCACCAACAGATTTTAATAAAACAGAGTTGTGTTTGTAAAAAGAAAGATAGTCATTCCTGTGCTGTACCCCTATAACATATCCCGTTTCATATGCCCAATGACTAATAATTACCGTTCCTTCTAGTACACTTGAGATTCTTGATTTTTCTTTGGCTACCAAATCAATTCCAAAATGTTTTGTTTTGTTGTTATATCCGTCACTTATCAAGCCACTAAGAGGAGTGAAAAACATTAAAGTATTACTACTAACTGGGTTGTATTTTTTGTGAATTGAACTTTTATCTTCAGCCTCTACCTTTACACGAAAGAGGGAATCTTCTTTTGATTTTTCAAATGAAACTGGAATTTGAGTATTCATTTTTTCCGCATAATTTTCTGGAGTTACAAGCTCTTCACCATTGATTATTTTATTTATGTTTTCAAGATAAATACTTCTGTTAGCTAAAATTGCTTCAAGGGAGTCTGATTTTATATTTAACTCAATTAAGCTTTTTTGCACCTCAATAGATGACTTTCCTGGAACATATTCGCTTAATGGAGTATAAGCAATTAATAGCATTGTGCTAAAAAAGCATAAAAACACAAGTGTGCATACAAAAGCAATAACATTTATTCGCGTTAACTTTACGGATAACTTTTCTTCAAAAGAACTATCTTTCATTATCACAAAACGGTATTTGTGAAATAATTTAGACCAGTATTTTTCTCTACCTTCTTTATCTTGCATAATGTTTGCAAATATCATAAAATTATAAGCATATTTGCGAGAATTTTACGATTAGCGGTAAAATAATTTTAATTAAAAGAAGTTTAGTAACCAAGTGAAGGTAATTACACAACATATAATAAAGGTTTTTTTAGCGGTATTGCTTTTGTTTTCTGCAGGCTGTTCTACCAAAAAAAAATCTTGGGTTAATCGTCAGTTTCACAATACAACAGCTAAGTATAATGGATATTTTAATGGAAATGAAAGCATTAAAAGGGGAATAAAAAAATTAGAAGAAAGTTTTGTTGATGACTACACGATTATCCTACCTGTTTTTAAAACGGGTGATTTAAAAAAATCAAAGAATACCCATAGTTACATGGATAAGGCAATTAAGAAAGGGTCTATTGTTATTCAAAAACATTCCATGAAAATTAAAGGAAAGGAATACTGTAAGTGGATTGACGACAATTACCTTATGGTTGGAAAATCATATTTCTATAAGGGTGAGTTTGAAGATGCAATAAAAACGTTTAGCTTTATAAAAAACGAGTACAAAAATAATGAAATTCAATTTGATGCTTCGTTGTGGCTAATAAGAGCTTTAGTTGAAAAGAAAGACTTCATGACAGCTGATGTCGAATTAGATGAGTTGACGAATAACCGTAAGTTTCCTAAAAAATTGGATGTTGACTTAGCTAAAATAAGTGCAGATTTTTATTTACAACAAGCTAATTACCCATTAGCATTAGAGCAGTTAGTAAAAATTGATAAGTTAATAAAAAGGAAAAACAAAAAAGTACGCTATAATTATATTATGGCACAACTTTACCAGCTGCAAAGCAATTTTAGAAGCGCCAAAAATAAATACGAGCAAGTCCTTAAGTCCAACCCAGAGTATGAGATGGTGTTTAATGCTAAAATGAATTTAGCGCGCTCACTAGAGTCAGGAAGTCGAGATACTCAAAAAATGCGTCAGAAGTTGCTGAAGATGACCAAGGATGATAAGAATAAAGAGTACTTGGATCAAATATATTTTACTTTGGCTGAAATGGATATTAATAACTCTGATACGCTTGCTGCTATTGATAATTATCTACTCTCAACTGTTAATAGTATTGAAAATAATACTCAAAAATCATTATCTTTTTTAGCGCTTGCCAAAATTGATTATAATAGATCTTTTTACAAGGATGCTAAGATTAATTATGATAGCACTTTATTTTATATGGATGAAGATTTTAGAGATTATGAGTCTGCAAAAGAAAAACATAAAATCCTTCAAGAGTTAGTTTATCATTTGGATGTTATCTCTTTGCAAGATAGTTTACAAGCTTTAGCGGCACTTCCAGCATCTGAGCTTTCTCAACTTATTAGCCAACTAATACAGGCTGAGGTTAAAAAAGAAAGTGAGGCTTTAGAGGTTGAGCGCTCCAAGCAACAAATGTTGTTTGAAAACAAAAGAAATGGAGGAAAGGGTGAGCAATTTGGAAACAATACATCTGGAGGGAAGTGGTATTTTTACAATCCTGCAACCTTAAGTTTTGGACTTTCAGAATTTAGAAAAATATGGGGAAAAAGAAAACTAGAGGATGATTGGAGAAGAAAAGACAAAAAAATTGTAAATGTGTTTGAAATAGATTCTATTGCTATAGACAGTGGTGAGATAATAACTCAAAATAAAAAAGACCCTAATTATTATTTAGAAAAATTACCTAAAACGGATAAAGATTTTGCTAATTCAGATCAAATGATAAAAGAATCTACTTGTCAGGCTGGTGTAATTTATAAGAATGATTTACAAGAGTATATTAAGAGTTCAGCATTGTTCATGAATTTGCTTTCTCGTTTTCCATATGACAAAAATTATGCTGCTTTGTCTTATTATAATGTTTATATCAATCATTTGGAAGTAGGAAAGGATCAAGAGGCAGAAGCAATGAAAAATTTATTACTTCATAACTTTCCAAAAAGTGTATATGCTCAATTACTGACTAATCCTAATTTTCAAGATCAGTTGATAAACTTACAAAATGAGGATGAATTAGCTTACCAAGGCGTATACCAATTGTATGTTGCTAAGCAATATATGCAGGTAATTGAAAAATGTAAGCTAGTTTCTGATGATGATTACCAGTCAAAATATTTATTTTTGAAAGCATTATCATTTTCAGCTTTAAAGGATTCGGCCGAATGTATAAACATTTTGGATAAAATTATAAGTATTGATAATGATCCCCGAATTATAAAAGAGGCGATTTATCTATTGGAGGCGATAAAGAATCCTGAAAAAGTAAAAAAAGCTAATGAGCAGGCATTAACAAATTCACCCTACTTATTTAGAAGCGGAAACACTCATATGTCGCTATTCATATTACCAAAAGAAGGAGTGGATATAAATTACCTAAAAATATTAATTTCTGATTACCATTCTAATAATTTTGAGAATGATGTATTCGAAATTAGTGCAATGCTAATGGGTAAAGATATGCATCTTTTAATGATAAAAATATTTGATAATTCAAGTGATGTGGTTGATTACAATCAGTTGATAATGGAGAATATTGATATTGTTAATCAGCTCAATAAATCAGACTATAAGGTGTTGGCTATTTCGTTTGAAAATTTCAAATATTTTTATAAAAATAAAGATGTTGAAGGATATTACAAATTCTTTAAAAAGAATTATTTAGACAATAATTAAGCGATTGTAATATTTTATATATTTTTGTACTAACAAATACCAATACAAGATGTTTACAAACAAAAACGAAACCATGAAAAAAAGCGAAACGACAGCTTCCGTTAATATGATAGGAGCTGGAACAATCATTACTGGAGATATAATTTCAAAAGGAGATATTAGAATAGATGGAACCCTTAAGGGCTCAGTAAATACTGAGGGTAAAGTAGTTTTGGGGCGTGAAGGTATGATTGAAGGAGATGTAATTTGTAAAGATGCTGATATCTCAGGAACAATAAAAGCCAAAATTACAGTATCGCAATTACTTTCTTTAAAAACTACAGCAAAGTTAAACGGAGATATAATTACAAATAAATTATCTATTGAGCCAGGAGCAGCATTTTCAGGGTCATGTAGTATGGGGGCAGTAATTAAAGATTTAAATGATGCCGGAAAAATCGACAAAAAAACAGCTTAACAAATATGTTTCTCTTACTTCTATCCCTTTTCAAATAGGATCTGTTGTTTATTTGGGTTCTTATTTCGGAAAAATACTTGATTTAAAGTATGGCTTTGTGAAAACCCCATGGATGACACTTATTTTTGTCTTATTTGCAATAGCATTATCTTTTTATAGTATTATAAAACAACTCCAAAGAATTAATAAGAATGAATAAACAATTACTTAACTTTCACATTTTACTATTTTTTATTCTAGGAATTTCATTTTTTTTTCATAAATGTAGTATAGATAATACAGACCACTTAACTTTTCTTTATGCGATTAACGCTTCAATTGCAATTCTTGTTTATTGGATTGTTTTCTTGTTAAGAAATAATAATAAGGGATATTTAGGTTATTATTTTTTGTTAGGTACTTTCATTAAGTTTTTCATTTTTTTCATTTTTGTTTTGCCTATTTTTAAAGGCGATAATATTGTTTCTAGAACAGAGTTTTTTACTTTTTTTATTCCATACTTTTTATCATTGATGGTAGAAACAAAATCCCTTATTTCATTACTAAATAGTGAGGAAAATTAGCTTAATATATAGGCTATGTAAAATTATTGTACAAATACATTGTTAGACTCATTGAAATATATATTTTTGCACCGATTTTAAAAACGATAAATCAAGCTAATAATATGATGTTAAACAGAACACTCTTCACTATATTTATTTCTATTTTTTTTATAGCAAATTCTTTTGCTAGTGAATCAGGTGAAAGGACTATGAAAGAATCTATAAATCATCATTTATTAGATGATCATGACTTTACAATTACTCATGGTTTTAGTTTTCCGTTACCTGTAATCTTGTGGGATAATGGACTGCAGGTTTTTATGTCTTCAAAATTTAAACACGGAACTTCTGTTGCTGAAGTGAATGGAAATTTTTATAAAGTTGACCATACTAATGGGCAAATTAACAAAACTGATTCAGAAGGAACCTTTATAAATCGAGTGAGGTTAGATTTTTCAATAACTAAAAATGTTGTCTTTATAATGATCTGTTTTATTTTAATGATTTTTATGTTTATTAGAATGGCTAGATCATATAAATATGATCATCTTCCTAAGGGATTTGGTAGGTTGTTAGAGCCAATTATCCTTTATGTTAGAGATGATATAGCAATCCCAAACATTGGAAAAAAACACTATAAAAGATATATGAGTTTTTTACTCACTGTTTTCTTCTTTATTTGGATTATTAATTTATTTGGATTAACTCCACTTGGTGTTAATGTAACTAATAATATTTCAGTTACATTTTCTCTAGCACTTTTAACGTATTTAATTACTACTTTCACTGCAAACAAGAGTTATTGGGGTCATATATTTTGGATGCCTGGCGTTTCAGTTCCTATGAAAATTATGTTAGCGCCTATTGAGTTGTTAGGAACTATCATTAAACCCTTTTCTTTAATGATTCGTTTGTATGCGAATATTATTGCGGGACATGTTGTCCTAATGAGTATTCTTGGCTTAATTTTCATATTTCAAAATTGGATTGGCGGAGCGCTTTCATTTGGATTAGCATTTGCCTTATCTTTATTAGAATTGTTGGTAGCTGCATTACAAGCCTATATATTTACAATGTTATCTGCTCTTTATTTCGGTGCTGCCGTAGAAGAGCATTAAAAATATTAACTAGAATGTTTAATTTAAATTAATTTAATTATGGAAGAAGTACAACAAATTGCGGCGATCGATTTAGCTCCGCTAAGAATTATTGGTGCTGGACTGGTTGTAATCGGTGCAGGTATTGGTATTGGTAGAATTGGTGGATCTGCATTAGAAGCGATGGCAAGACAACCAGAACTTACAGGTAAGATTCAGACAGTTATGCTTATTGCTGCTGCACTTATTGAAGGTATTGGATTTGCTGCATTATTTGCAGTGTAAAGCTATAAATCAATACTGCAAGGGTTGCTTGCAGTATTGATTTTATTTAAAAAAAACTAACACAGAAGAAAATAAAATGGAAAACTTATATAAAGATTTTGAAGTAGGATTGTTTTTTTGGCAATCATTACTTTTTATTGCATTAATTCTTTTATTAAAGAAATTTGCTTGGGGACCAATATTAAGTGCCGTTGAAGATAGAGAAGAAGGAATTAAGGAATCGTTAAAATTAGCAGAAAAAGCAAAGGAAGAAATGCAAGCGCTTAATGCTGACAACGAAAGAATTTTATCAGAAGCTAGAATACAGAGAGATGTTTTGTTGAAGGAAGCAAGAGAAATGAAGGATAAAATTGTAAATGAAGCTAAGGATCAGGCAAATACTGAGGCAGACAAAATTTTACTTTCAGCAAAAGAGCAAATCAATAATGAAAAACTAAAAGCAATTACGGAACTTAAAAATCAAGTTGCTGATATGTCAATTGATATTGCTGAAAAGATTTTAAGATCAGAGCTTTCTGATGTAAATAAGCAAAAAGAGTTAGTTGCTCAAGTATTAAAAAGTAACGAACTTAACTAGCATATAATGAGGCATTCAAGAGTAACAATAAGATACGCAAAAGCTTTATTGCAATTAGCAATTGAGCAGAATATATTGGAACGATCCTATGCAGATATGGTATTGCTAGATTCTGTTTTTAAGCAGAATAAAGACCTTTCTTTATTGCTAAAAAGTCCTATTGTAAAGACTGATCAAAAACTAAGCATATTCAAGCTAATTTTTGACACAAAAATTGGAGAAGTTAGTATGGCCTTTATTAACATAATTACAACTAAGAAAAGAGAGAGCTTACTAGCGTTAATTGCAAGTAGTTTTATTAGTTTATATAAAGAACATAACAAAATTGAAACTGCTTCAGTTATTACTGCAACTCCTTTGGATGAAATATTAAGAGCGGAGGTAATTAATTATATTAAAAAACATGGTAATGATAATGTTGAGTTGACCGAAAAGGTTGATGAAAATATTATTGGTGGTGCAATCATTAGGATGGGAGATAAGCAATTAGATGCAAGTGTGTCGAAAGCAATTTCTGAATTAAGACAATCATTTAACAGTAACCTGTATTTACAGGACTTCTAAAAAAACACAAAAAAATGGCAGAAGTAAAACCAGCTGAAGTATCAGCAATTTTAAGACAACAATTATCAGGATTTAAATCCGAAGCAGAACTACAAGAAGTAGGTACTGTATTACAGGTTGGAGATGGTATTGCTCGTATTTATGGGCTTACTAATGTTCAGTCAGGTGAGTTAGTTGAATTCGAAAACGGATTAAAAGCAATTGTATTGAATCTTGAACAGGACAATGTTGGAGTTGTACTTCTAGGCCCATCAAAAGGGATTAAGGAAGGCGATACTGTAAAGAGAACAAAAAGAATTGCATCTATTAACGTAGGTGAAGGTATGCTTGGCAGAGTTGTAGATGGAATGGGTAATCCTATTGATGGAAAAGGACCTATTGCTGGAACAACTTACGAAATGCCAATTGAAAGAAAAGCACCTGGTGTAATTTATCGTCAACCTGTTGATGAGCCTTTACAAACAGGATTGAAAGCTGTTGATGCCATGATACCAGTAGGAAGAGGGCAAAGAGAGTTGATTATTGGAGATAGACAAACAGGTAAAACAGCTGTTGCTATTGATACAATTATCAATCAAAAAGAATTTTATGATAAAGGAGAGCCTGTATTCTGTATTTATGTTGCAATCGGACAGAAAGCATCCACAGTAGCAGGTTTAGTTGATACTTTAGAAAAAGCAGGAGCTTTACCCTATACTGTAATTGTTGCAGCAAGTGCTTCTGACCCTGCTCCAATGCAGTTTTATGCACCATTAGCAGGAGCATCTATTGGTGAGTTCTTTAGAGATACTGGTCGTCCAGCATTGATTGTATTTGATGATTTATCAAAACAAGCAGTTGCTTACCGTGAGGTATCTTTATTGTTAAGAAGACCACCGGGACGTGAGGCTTATCCAGGTGATGTATTTTATTTACATTCCAGGTTATTAGAGCGTGCTGCAAAAGTGATTAATGATGATACTATTGCTTCTCAAATGAATGACTTGCCAGAATCCCTAAAAGGAATTGTGAAAGGAGGTGGTTCATTAACAGCTTTACCAATTATTGAAACACAAGCAGGTGATGTATCAGCTTATATTCCTACAAATGTAATTTCAATAACAGATGGTCAAATTTTCTTAGAATCTAATTTATTCTTATCAGGTGTTCGTCCTGCAATTAATGTAGGTATTTCGGTATCAAGAGTTGGGGGTGCAGCACAAATTAAGTCAATGAAAAAGATTTCAGGGACTTTAAAATTGGATCAAGCACAATATAGAGAGCTTGAAGCTTTTGCTAAGTTTGGTTCCGATTTAGATGCGGCAACTAATGCAGTAATTGAAAAAGGAAAGCGTAATGTTGAAATTTTAAAACAGGGACAATATTCACCATTAAGAGTGGAGGAGCAAGCTGCAATTATTTACTGTGGAACAAACGGATTGTTAATGAATGTCCCGGTAAATAAAATAAAAGAATTTGAAGGAGAATATCTTGCATTTTTGCATGCTAAACATCAAGACGCGTTAGACGCTTTAGCTGCAGGAAAATTAACAGAAGAAATTAAGTCAACTTTAGAATCTGTAGCTGCTGATTTGTCTTCAAAATACGCTAAATAAGCAATGGCTAACTTAAAAGAAATAAGGTTAAGAATTAATTCTGTTGGGTCAACTATGCAGATTACTTCTGCTATGAAAATGGTGTCTGCAGCTAAGCTTAAAAGAGCGCAAGATGCAATTATTCAAATGCGACCTTACGCAAATAAGTTGACTGAATTATTGAATAATTTAAGTGCTAGTTTGGATAGTTCTGATGGTGGAGTATATACTCAGGAGCGTGAAATTAAGAATGTACTTTTAGTAACCGTTACTTCTAACAGAGGTTTGTGTGGTGGTTTTAACGCCTACATCATGAATAAAGCAAAATCCCTGATTAATGAAGAGTATGCTAATGCTAAGGTGAGTATTTTATCAATTGGTAAAAAATCTTCTGAGCATTTTACTAAGAATGGTTTTAATGTCGCAAGTACACATGACGCTTTGTTTGGAGACCTAACATTTGAGAATGTCTCAATTGTTGCTGAGGGGATTATGGAACAGTTTGTTGAAGGAGATTATGACAAAGTTGTGTTGGTTTATAATCAGTTTAAGAATGCGGCAACTCAAATTATTATGACTGAAAATTTTTTACCTGTTCAGGCAGCTGATAATGACTCGGAAGTTGTTGTTGATTATATTTTCGAACCAACCAAACAAGAGATTGTTGAACAGTTGATTCCTAAATCATTAAAAACTCAATTGTTTAAAGCGGTTTTAGATTCTCATGCTGCTGAACATGGAGCAAGAATGACTGCAATGCATAAGGCTACTGATAATGCATCAGAACTTAAGAAAGAGTTAACTTTAACATATAATAAAGCGCGTCAAGCGGCTATTACTAATGAAATCCTTGAGATTGTAGGGGGGGCTGAAGCTTTAAGTGGATAAATAATATTGAAATAGAATTGTTAAAAACCCTCTTCCTTGCAAGAGGGTTTTTTTATTTAAACTCATTTGAATCTGCTATATTTGTAAAAACTTAAAATCATGATTTACAATAATATATTAAGTGAGAATAAAGAAGGTATTTGTTACATCACAATCAATCGCCCAAAGCAACTGAACGCTTTAAATGGAGCTACTATTAATGAATTAAACCAAGCTATTATTGTTGCTGAAAAAGATACAGGTGTAAGATGTATTATTTTGACTGGTGCGGACACTAAGGCTTTTGTAGCGGGTGCTGATATTAAAGAATTTGCTGCTTTTGATAAAAATGCAGGTGAAAATTTAGCTAGAAAAGGACAAGAATTATTATTTGATTTATTAGATAACGCTTCTACCCCATCTATAGCTGCGATTAATGGTTTTGCGCTTGGTGGTGGATTAGAATTAGCTATGGCCTGTCATATTCGTATTGCATCAGCCAATGCTAAAATGGGTCTTCCTGAGGTTTCTCTGGGTGTTATTCCAGGTTATGGAGGTACGCAAAGGTTAGCGAGTTTAGTAGGAAAAGGAAAGGCTATGGAAATGATAACTACAGCAGGCATGTTATCGGCTAATGAAGCAATGGAATGGGGATTAGTAAATTATGTTTGCTCCCAAGAAGAGTTAATACCACTGGCCGAAAAATTGGCTTTAAAAATTAAGCGTAATTCCCCTATGGCAATTGCTAAGGCAATAAAATCGGTCAATGCTGGTTTTACTGACGGCGTAAATGGTTTTGATGTTGAAATTTCAGAATTTGGTTCTTGTTTTGAAACGCTAGAGTTTATTGAAGGAACTACTGCATTTATGGAAAAAAGAAAAGCAAAATTTTAATTGAATCCACTTAAAAAATTAGCAAGTCAAACTGCAATTTATGGTTTGAGTAGTGTGGTAGGTAGGCTATTGAATTACCTACTTGTGCCTATTTATACTCGTTATTTTTTACCAGCTGAATATGGTGTGGTTACTGAGCTTTATGCTTATGTCGCTTTCTTGGTTGTCTTGCTAACTTATGGAATGGAAACTGCATTTTTTAGGTTTTCCAAAAAGGAAGAAACAACTAATGTGTATAGTACAACATTAATTTCGTTACTAATATCTTCTGTTATATTTATAGGTTTAATATTTCTGAATTCAAGTGAAATTTCTCGATGGTTAGGTTATGCTAATCATCCTGAATATATTCAGTTTTTTGCTTTAATTATAGGAATGGACGCTGTTGCCTCTATTTCATTTGCAAAATTAAGAGAGCAGGATAAAGCAATGCGTTTTGCTTTTATCAGGATAGTAAATATTATGATTAATATTGGACTGAATTTATATTTCATAGTCTACCAAGAGTACGGAATAGCCTATATTTTTATTGCAAACTTAGTAGCTTCAGTTATTACACTGCTAATGCTTTTCCCCCAAATGATAGGTTCATCTTGGGTATTTGATAAAAAGTTATGGAAAAAAATGATGATTTATGCTTTACCTCTTCTTATTGCGGGTTTAGCTGGAATGACCAATGAAACGATTGATAGAATTTTATTAAAACATTTGTTACCCAATACTGATATAGCAGCTTCAGAATTAGGATTATATGGAGCTTTTTACAAACTTTCCATTATCATGATACTCTTTATTCAAACCTTTAGGTTTGCGGCTGAACCTTTCTTTTTTGCACAAGAAAAAGAGGGAAATAGCAGGAAAATTTATGCTGATGTCTTGAAATACTTTACTATTATTATGGCATTTATATTTTTAGGTGTTACCATTTTTTATGATGTTATAAAAGGATTTTTGGGTAGTGAATATCATGATGACAGAGGATTTCTAGTCGTGTCAATTTTATTGTTGGCTAATCTGTTTTTAGGAATTTATTATAACTTGTCTATTTGGTATAAGCTTACTGAAAAAACAAAATATGGCGCTTACCTTTCTATTTTTGGTGCAATTATTACGCTTTCCCTTAACTTTACTCTTATTCCTGTGCTTGGTTTTGTTGGCTGTGCTTGGGCTACTTTAGTTTGTTATTTTAGCATGACAGTTGCTTCTTATTATTTAGGTAAAAGACACTTTTCTGTTCCTTATCAAGTAAAAAGAATTGCTTTGTATTTGTTTGGCATGCTTTGCATCTATTTCTGTATTTATTTCACCAATTTAAATATGTGGATTAATTCCTTATTCTTATTAGGATTTATCATATTTGTCTATCGTTTAGAAAAACCCAAATTAGCATTAAAATTATGAATGTAAAAGTTATCAATAAATCAAAGCATGCATTGCCGCATTATTCTACTATTGCTTCAGCAGGAATGGATTTAAGAGCAAATATTGATGAGTCAATTTCTTTAAAACCATTAGAAAGAACAATTGTTAAGACAGGGATTTTTATTGAGCTACCTTTAGGTTTTGAAGCGCAAGTTCGTCCTAGAAGTGGTCTGGCATTTAAAAATGGCATTACTGTACTAAATTCACCAGGAACAATTGATGCTGACTATAGAGGAGAGATAGGTGTTATTTTGGTAAATTTATCAGCTGAGGAGTTTATGATTCAGGATGGTGAGCGTATTGCTCAAATGGTAATTGCTAAACACGAACAGGCGCAGTGGATAGAAGTTGAAGCATTAGAAAATTCAGAAAGAGGTGCTGGCGGTTTTGGTAGCACTGGTGTAAAATAAAAAATATTAAGATATGAAAATTATAGTTCCAATGGCGGGTAGAGGATCCCGATTAAGACCACATACATTAACTATTCCTAAGCCATTAATTCCAGTTGCAGGAAAGCCAATTGTACAAAGATTGGTAGAGGATATTGTAAAAGTATGCGGAAAAGAAGTTGATGAAATTGCATTTATTATTGGTGATTTTGGAAAAGAAGTAGAAGATAATTTAGTTAAGATTGCGGAAGGTTTAGGAGCAAAAGGAAGTATTTATTATCAAGATAAACCCCTAGGAACAGCTCATGCAATTTTATGCGCACAAGAATCCTTAGAAGGGAATTGTGTAGTTGCTTTTGCTGACACTTTATTCAAAGCTGATTTTACTTTAGATAGCAGTAAAGATGGTATTATTTGGGTAAGCCAAATTGATGATCCATCAGCATTTGGAGTGGTAAAACTTAATGATGAAAATATAATTACCGACTTTGTAGAAAAGCCAGATACTTTTGTTTCTGACTTGGCGATTATTGGAATCTATTATTTTAATGATGGTGAATATTTGAAAAATGAATTACAGTATTTGTTAGATAATAATATTAAAGATAAAGGCGAATATCAGTTGACAAATGCGTTGGAGAACATGAAAAATAAAGGAATTAAATTCTCTCCGGGAAAAGTAAACGAATGGTTGGATTGTGGAAATAAAGATGCAACTGTTTACACAAACGAAAGAGTATTAGAGCATAATGGAAATATAATTTCAGCTACTGCCCTAATTGAGAATTCTGAGATAATTGAACCTTGTTTTATTGGTGATAATGCTGTGATTAAGAATGCTAAAATAGGCCCTCATGTTTCTGTTGGAAACAATACTGTAATTAGTAATAGCGCTATTAGTAAAACAATAATTCAAAATGAAAGTTCAATTGTTGATGCAAAATTGAATAATTCTATGATTGGCAATAAAGTAACATTTAATGGAAATAACATTCATCAAGAAGTAAGTATTGGTGATTTTTCAGAAGTTAAATAATGATGAAAAAGGCAATAATAGTTATATTATGTCTATTGAATGTGCAGGCTTTTGCACAATGGAAATCATATTACCCTGAAGGAAAAAACAAAAACAACAAGGATGTTAAACAGGAAATAGACAAAAATAATTCCATTTTTAATACTCACTTATTTGATGCTTTAAAAGAAAAATCTTTAGAGAATTATGAAGAGGCTTTAGAGAAGTTTCAGAAGTGCATAAAAATGGATGATAAACAAGCCCTTCCATTTTATGAATCCGCACTGATAAATAAGCGTTTAGGAAATTTGAATTTAGCAGCTGAACAAGCTAAAATTGCTGCAGAAATAGATGGAGATAACAGGTGGTATCAACTGAATTATGCTGAGGTTTTATTTGCTAATCAGGATTTCAATTCAGCAGCAGTTGTGTATAAAAAGCTATTACTTAAAGAGCCTGGAAATAGAGAATTGTACTTTCTGTTATCCGACATGTATATTTATGCTAAGAATTTTATGAAAGCGATTGAGGTTTATGATGATCTAGAGCAAATAAGTGGGATTGATAGGATGGTTTGCATGCAGAAGCATAAGCTGTACATGCAATTAGATAAAAGGAAATATGCAATAAAGGAGTTGCAAAATTTATTAGAAAAATTTCCAAATGAGATTGATGCTTTAGAGATTTTATCAGAATTATATTTATTAAATGATGAAAAAGAAAAAGCATTTGATATTTTTAAACAATTAGCAATTATAGCACCTGAAAATGGGCGAATTCATTTAACCTTAGCTGATTATTATCGTGATAAAGGGGATAACATAAAATCTTTTGAAGAGTTAAAATTAGCTTTTAAAAGTAGAAAATTAGGTGTTGATGTTAAAGTAAGCATCCTTGCGTCCTACTTTCAATTGATTGCTGTAAATAATATTATGAAAGAGCAGGCTTATACTTTAGCAAAGCTGTTAATTGAATCGCACCCTAATCAAGTAAAGCCTAATGCTGTTTATGCTGATATACTTTACACTGATAATCGTTTTACGGAAGCTAAAGAGCAGTATTTAATTGTTTTGGAAAAGGATAAAACTAAAAGTCAGGTTTGGAGTCAAGTATTATTTATTCAGGCAGAACAAAATGATTTTGAGGGAATGCTTAAAACAAGTGAACAGGCACTAACCTATTTTTCAACTGACCCATTATTTTATTATTTTAATGGAGTTGCTAATAAATGGTTTAAAAACTATGATCTTGCTATCAATTCTTTAAATATGGGAGTTGAATTTGTTTTGGATAACAAGATGTTATTGCTAGAATTTTATTCTTCATTGGCTGATTCCTACCATGTTATTAAAGAGCATAAATTATCTGACGAGTATTATGAAAAATCACTTGTAATTGATTCTAATAATGTTTTAGTCCTTAATAATTACGCCTATTACCTTTCACTTAGAAAGATAAATTTAGAGAAAGCTAAAAAAATGTCGTACAAGTGCAATGAGTTGGAGAAAGACAATGGCACTTATCAGGATACTTATGCTTGGATTTTATATGAGTTAGCAGATTATGAACAAGCAAAAATTTGGATGCAAAAATCATTAGCTAACGGAAGTGATATGAGTGCAGTTGTCGTAGAACATTATGGCGATATTTTATATAAATTAGGGAATATTGAAGGTGCAATTCTTGAATGGAAAAAAGCAAAAAATTTAGGAGAAGCAAGTAGGTTTTTAGATAAAAAACTTAAGGACGGTAAGTTGTATGAATAAGGTAGCACTATATTTTTTTTGTATTGTGTTTGCTTCATCCTGTGTTACGAAAAATGTTACAGAGCTTAGTTTATCTATACCTCCAAAAAATTCAAAAGAATTAATTGCAAAGGTAAATTTAAAGAATAAATTTCATGAGTGGTTGGCGTTAAAAGGAAAGGTTAGGGTAGTGCTTGAAAAGGACAATGAAGTTTCATTAGGAATTTCAATTAGAGTTAGAAAGGATAGTCTTATTTGGGCCTCTGTTACTGCACCTTTTGGCATTGAACTCTTCAGAGCAGTACTAACTAAGGATTCGGTATATTATATTAATCGTACAAACAAGACTTATTTTGCAAAACCAATTGCTCATATTTCTAAAATAATTAAAACAGATATTGCTTTTAACGAAATACAGGAAATGATAATGGCTAGTCCAAAAATTGTAAAGAATAAATATTCTTTTGATAAGACTAATGATGATTTCTTGTTAAGCACACAAGATTATATCTATACTATTTCTAATTTCTACAGAATAAGGCAAGGAGTTCTGATTAATAAAGAAAATAGTTTAATGTATACTTATAGTAACTTTAGTTTTGATAATGATTTCCCCGAACAGTTAGAGCTTATAGTGAAATCATCTTCTAAAAATGTATTTAATCTAAAATTAAACTATTCCAAAGTAGTCTTTGATCAGCAGCATAAAACGCCTTTTAAAATACCTAGTTCTTATGTTGAGGCAAAATAAATATATCTTTTTATTTTTCGGGATTTTCCTGTGTTTTTCAGTTTTTTCACAAACTAAGGATGAACTTAAAAAACAGAAGTCAAGTATAGAAAAAGAGATTAGTTATACTACTAATTTATTAAATAAAACAAAGGCTAATAAAAGCAAATCCTTAAGTTATTTGCGAGTGTTGGATATGCAAATTAGCAATAAAGAAAGCTTATTGAAAACCTTGAATATCGAGATAAGTTTACTTGGTAATCAAATTAGAAAAACGGAACGTTCTATTATTAAAACACAGCAATCCATTGTTGATGAACAGCAAGAACTTGTCTTATTAAAAAGTGAATATGCTAAGATGATTTATGCTTGTTTTAAAGAGAAAGGAAATCGTAATGATTTGATATTTATTATTTCTGCAGAGGATTTTAATCAGGCCTATAAGCGAATAGTATATTTAAAACAATACGCCTCTTTTCGTGAAAATCAGGTTGATAAAATTATTGAAAGTCAAAAGAAATTAGCCATTAAAGAGGATGTCTTAACCAAAAAAAATAATCACCTTGTTTTGGAGTCGGCATCAAAAATGAATTTAATTGGAGCTAAAAAACTAGAAATAAATTCTATTAGTGACACCAAACAAGAAAAGCAAGAATTGGTTAAAAAGTTAAGTAAATCCGAAAAATTATTTAAGAAACAATTGAAGGATAAGCAAAAAAAAGAAAAAGCTTTGGATGAAGAAATTCGAAAGATAATTGCTGAAGAAATTCGTAAAGCAAAAGAAGAGGCTGAAAAGAATAACAAGGGTTTTGCCCTAACTCCAGAGGCATTGGCTTTGTCATCAGAGTTTAATAATAATAAAGGAAAATTACCTTGGCCATTGGAAAAAGGAGTAATTATACAAGGTTATGGCAAGCAAAAGCATACTTTTCTTGCTGGAATCGAAACATTCAATAACGGTATTGATATTGTGACAGATGAAAATATGAATATCAGAGCTGTTTTTGACGGAACAGTTAGCAGAATATTTTTCATTAAAGGTGAGGGAAAAGCAATTTTGTTAAATCATGGTGAATATTTTACTGTCTATTCGGGGCTAAAAGAAGTCAGTGTTAAGGTGGGCGATAAGATGCTAGCTAAGGAGAAGATAGGAATAGTTCTTACACAAGAAATTGAAGAAAAAACTGAACTCCATTTTGAAATTTGGAAAGGTTATGATAAACAAGACCCTTCTAAATGGTTATTTAAGGCTTATTAAATCAAATTGCATAGATTTGCATATTCAATTTAACAATTAAAATTATGACATCAGTATTATTATTAGGAATGATTGGCCCATGGCAAATTGTACTTATTGTATTGGTTTTTTTATTAATGTTTGGTGGTAAAAAAATACCAGAATTAATGAAAGGATTAGGAAAAGGAATGAAAGAATTCAAGGAGGCAACTAAAGACTTGAAAGAAGATAATAAGAAAGATTAATTCCTTTAAAATTTGACAACTTTTCGTTCATTTAAACAAGTGCAAAGCGCTCTCTCAAACCAGTTAACCACATGTGTTGAAATAACCAATTCTTATCTGCAAAAAATTGAAGAGCACAATCACTTAAATGCTTTTGTTGAGGTGTATGCTGATGAGGCCTTGAATCAGGCTTTAGCTGTGGATAACAAATTAGAAAGTGGTAGTGCTGGTAAATTGGCAGGAATGGTTATTGGAATAAAAGATAACCTGTGCTATAAGGGTCATAAAGTTTCGGCTTCTTCCAAAATTTTAGATGGCTTTGAGTCTTTATTTAGCGCAACTGTTATTGACAGATTATTAGCTGAAGATGCGATAATTATTGGTAGACTTAACTGTGATGAGTTTGCAATGGGTTCAGCTAATGAAAATA
>Ga0115561_1000672_pt1 | contig 25384 bp, 26 predicted proteins | sample COGITO_mtgs_1105_4_FD_87201 | JGI IMG/M metagenome (GOLD analysis project Ga0115561, IMG submission 87201) | Pelagic marine microbial communities from North Sea - COGITO_mtgs_110512 | ecosystem: Environmental > Aquatic > Marine > Epipelagic | place: Germany:Helgoland, sampling site Kabeltonne...
AACTTACCCAGCGTATTGAGTATGGCGCCTGCCATAGCGGTAAAACTAATAAACCATAAGTAAGGAAAAGTAATGCGGAGTAAATCGCTGGCCAGTACAAATTTGTCCCCTTGCGGCCCATCGTTCCACCAATCTAAAAACCAACCCATACCAAAAAGCGCGGCCACAACCGGGGAAGCGACCACACCGAAGATTGTCACTACAGTCACAATAGTACCTAAAGTACCGGATACCCGAGCTATCAATAACTGTTGCTCAGGCAGCTCTTTACCCTGCTTATACTCCGTCAGCACCGGTACAAACGCCTGCGCGAAAGCACCCTCGGCAAAAAGCCGGCGTAAGAAATTAGGAATTTTGTTGGCAAAGAAAAACACATCCGCTGCAGCACCGGCGCCCATCAGGTTAGCAATGACCACATCGCGCACCAAGCCCAATACACGCGATATAAGAGTCATAGCACTGACGATAAATCCTGAACGGAGCAAAGCTTTTGACAAGAGAGATCCTTTCGGCTGACAGCTAAGTTTCTGTTTTTGATTGTAACTGAGACCAATGGTGGATGCTATTTTATCAAAACCTGACTTAAAGCGGTGAGTTTTTCCCTTTTCGCTGTTGACTTTTACAGCAGAAAAGGCATAATCTGCGGCCTTTATAAGAGAAGCGTTCTGTTAATGAATTTAGGAGTTCACCTTGGCTAACATTAAGTCTGCTAAAAAGCGTGCGATTCAGGCCGAGAAAAATCGCCGCCACAATGCAAGCCGTCGTTCAATGATGCGTACTTACCTTAAACGTGTAATCGCAGCTATTGAAAAGAAAGACAAAGATGCAGCAAACACTGCAATGAAAGACGTAACCCCAATGCTGGACAGTTACGCAACTAAAGGTCTTATCAGCAAAAACAAAGCGGCACGTCATAAGAGTCGTTTGAATGCTAAGATCAAAGCACTGTAAGAAGAATTACTGACCTGGGCTTAGGCGCAGGGAAAGAAAAGCCGGCTTTTAAGCCGGTTTTTTTGTATCTAGTGTTTATTTGGTAAAGCTTCCATTAGCTCCCCAACCTTTATACGCACTTTATTGTCTCTTAACTGCAAGGCTAAGTTCAGGTTACTGACAAGCTCTGCGTGCTCCGCTAACTGCTTTGGAATTTTCTCATAGCTGGCCAACCACTCAGCCACTTCACTCCATTGCCATAATGGCTGTTTACCTGTTAAACGATACAAAGGCGATGGAAAATCACCACTCCCTCTCTTACCCTCTTTTAACAAAGAAATAGACTGCTTAGTTAAGTCGCTTCGCTCCGCAATATCACTAATACCGACGTAACCACCGGCATCAACGGCCGTTACTCGACAGTCGCTCAATGATTCCATCTGTTGAATGGCCGACAGCACCGCGTCCTGAAAGCTTTTCGCTTCCCGGTCGAACTGCAAATAAACTGTTGAGCCATAGAAGCACACCAATGCATCATCACAACCCGCGCTATAAATCTTGTCTTCCAACAGCGGAGTGCGGTTGGAAATACCACCTAAGACAAGAGAAAAATTGTAGGTGTTCATTTAGTTAACTCCTCGCAGGCAATGACTTGTCGAACTATTTGCTTGGCGTGGTTATATGGGTTTCGTGGCGTTGACCAAACACTAATTTGGTGTTGCCGATGCCCCTTCCCACACTTTAAGCGCCCAAAAGCATGACCTTTACTCAGCTTAAACGTCCAGCCATAGACTAAAGCGAAGTCAATGGCTGCCTGAATTTCCTTATTCGGGTGTTTTTTGATACCAGACTCCATATTAATCAACCGTTGACAATTGTCAACAGTCTAAAAACAGTTAATAGTCTAGTTCACATTCAATGAGTGGGGAGTAAATTGTGAAATGGCTTATGTCTATATGGGACTATTTGGTATAAGCTCGGACGCCTTTCTTGCTTTTACCGATTTTAGTGATAGCTGCGCTGGTTTCTTCAAGGACTTTTTCTAGCTCGGGTTGTACTTCATTGAGGTAGCTATCAACTTCGGCAACTACAGTCACCCATTCGCGAGACTCTGTCCAGCCATCAGGTAATTGCTCTAAAAAGGAAAGTATTTTAGGAAGTGTGTCAGCCGCAGACTCATACTCTGAGTCTGCCACTTGTCGTTTTAGCTGCTCGTAGAGCGCACTTAACTGTTTAGGTGAGCGTGTCTCTTCAGACAATTTAAGCCCCGGCGGCCTGCTGCATTTGGTTCATCGCAACGTCACGCTGGTCGACAGGAATTTGGTCCCATGCGCCTTTAATGTCCAGCATTAAACGTGCTACTTCATCAATCGCATCAACATCCATATCAATAGAGGCGTCAGCAATACGCGTACTCATGTACATATACAATTCGCGTAAGTTGCCAGTTGCCTGTGCTCCTGCAGTGTCATCCAGGCTGTAACGCAGAGAATCAACAATAGCCTGCGCTTTACTTAAATAATGGCTCTTTTTCTCAAGGTCTTTACGCTGAATCGCTCCTTTGGCGTAATTCAGGTTCTCTAACACACCCGCCATCAGCATTTGTACTAGCTGATATGGGTCTGCACCCGCAACACGGGTTTCTAGTGAGCCTTTAGTATAGCCTTTAAGCTTCATATTCATACGTAATTACCTCTAATTAATCATTGTCCCGAGTAAATCCAGGGAGGTTTGCAAGCTGAGCACTGACTGCATTACCACGGTTTTGTAATTGACCGACTAACGAGTCCAATGCCTGATATTTTGAGTTCAGTGTTTCGCGCAATGATTCCATGCGCAATGCCAGTGACTCTCTGCTTTCTTCGACACGATCCAGGCTTTCATTGATAGAGTCTCGGCGCAGTTGCAAGGAGCCACCAGTTCCAACATAACCCTCGAGTAAAGTTTCCATACGCGAAGCTAAGCCGTTTTCACCGCCTATCACATTCTGCAAGGCCGACGGATCAGCCGCCAGAACATCCTTGACGTTAGTGACTGGGTTTTCTTGCTGCAAGCGGCCATCGTTGTCTAAACCAAAGCCTAAATCAAACAAGGTTTGCCCTTCACCGAAAGTACTGGTCAGCACATTGTTAAGCTGACCTTTCAGAGTTCGAACCGTTGCATCGCCTTGCATCATGCTGTCTTCGCCGCCAATCTGACTGAGCAAATCAACCGTGCTGTTATAGGCTTTTACAAAGCTGTCTATGGACTTTTGAACACCCGCATCGTCACGAGCAATCGACAACTGAGCTGTTTCCGTGCCTTCAGACTCTTTCACTGCCGTAATGGTCGAGCCCTGAATAACATCAGTAAAGGTGTTGGTGTCATTGGTCGCCTGAATACCATCAATCTCAATAATGGCGTCTGTGGCTTGGTCTTTAGCGGCTATAGCCATACCGCCCGCGCCGCCGCCATTAGCTTGAGTTGAAATAGCATCAAATTCAGCGTTGTCGTTAGTAACGGTTAAGTCATTACCCGCACCAGTCACATTAGATCGAAAGACTAACTTCGCTTCAGTACCCGTGTTGATAATATCAGCAGTTACGCCAAAGTTATCATCAGCTGAATTCACCGCATTTCGAATATCTTCCAACGTTGAGCCCGCTTCAATATTTAACGTAAAGCTCTCATCGCCGGCTCCAAAAGTTAAAGCCCCTGCATTGGTGTTAACTTCGTCATCCGCACTGGCAAAAGCGCCATCTGCAGACACTGCGCGGCTGCCTTTTGCGAGCTGTTGAACAAACAGTTCAAAGTTACCTGCGTTAGCATCTTCTGAGCTTTCAACACTAACTATGTCGCCAGAGTCTGGTTGAGTAACTGACGCTTTCATGGCACTAAATAAACTACCTTCGGTCAGTTTTTCTGCGCTTTCCTGAAGTTTTGATAGTGCCGAACGCATTTCACCAACAGCTGATAGCTCCACGGTTAAGCGGCCTTCCTGTTGGTCCAAGCGGTTTTTCTTAGGAACACGCTCGGCCTGTAATGTCGCATCGATGATGCCCTGCAGGTCTAAACCTGAACGCGCACCCGTTGATGAAATTAATGGCATATCAACACCTCACTTAAATCTGGTTGTCGAATAAAAATCCCATCCGACTGTTCTCGTTATCGGCCATTTCTTCAATAGCTTTAGATAACTTCACAACCAATTCTGACGGAATTTGACGAATCATTTCACCGTTGTCGGTATCAATAACCTTAACCACCGGTGGTTCGCCTTTTTCATCGAACACAAATTGCAAACTGGTATTGCGAATAGTCGATGACTGATTCATTTCTTCTACCGTGTCTGCAATACTCTCACTGCTTGCCTGCTTTTCCACTTTATCAGCGGTGCGTTCCTGAACCTGACTAACTGCGTCCATGACCTTTTGGTCCTGCGGCCGCTCTGCCTTGTTCGATGAACCACTCGCTGCACTGCTTAAGGGATTTAACGCGCGGCTTTCAACTGACATGTCTGCCATAATACTCACCTTTTCCGTAGTTATTGTGCAGTTTAGCACTAAAACAATTATCCATGTATGTTATCGGCAAGCCTTGCTGAAAACTTTAGCGTTTAATTGAAGTTTTTTTAAGCGGCATCGATTTTATTGTTAAGTCGCTGAATTACAGACATAAAAAAACCGGAGCCAAAGCTCCGGTTTTTAGTAACGGTTAAGTGAGTTGAGCGATTAGCCCAGTAACTGTAGTGCCGCCTGTGGACGCTGGTTCGCCTGCGCCAAGATAGTCTGTGAAGCCTGCTGCAGGATCTGAGCCTGAGTCAATTTCGCAGTTTCAGCAGCAAAATCAGCATCTTTGATTCGAGACTTAGCACCTTCCAGGTTCTCTGCGATATTCGATTGGTTACGAATCGTCGCCTGGAAACGGTTCTGAACCGCACCTAAATCTGCACGCTGTGAATCGATTGCAGCTATTGCTCCATCAATGATGCTAATCGCATCCTGAGAACCACTAGCCGTGGTGATATCGATTTCAGAAGCAGAGCTCAGTTCACTCGCAGTTGTAGCACCAAACAGTTCTGCAGTGACTCCAGCAGTAACATCTGATATATCAAATTCGCCACTAGATGATAGTGAGATTCGTGAGAAAGCAGATGCAGCTTCATTACCAGCAGTGCCCGAGTCGGCAGTAACTGTTGTTCCAGCGTTTCCATCTTCATCCAAATTGGTAAAAGCTACAGTGGAACCAGCCGACAACTCAATACCAATATTATCAACACCTCGGGCTTCAATATCAATCGTTTCTCCATCAACTGTTGCAGAATAACCCAGTTTGCCTATTTCCTCTGCTAGTTTATCAGCATCACCACCAAACTTAGCCAAAGAAATCTCATCGTCACCGATTTTCAAAGTGCCTTCGACGTCAGCAGCAATATCCCCCAAGCGGACAGAAGCTACCGCTTCAGCTCTAACACCCGTGCCAGCATCGTTAATGCTATCGACTACCGCTGTTGGCGTACTTGTAGCTGTTACAGTGATATCTTTTGTTGCTGTTGGTCCTGAAATTTTAAAATCACCAGCCGTAGATCCTGTGGGGGCTGCCGGGACAGTAGCAGATAGTGCAGCTGCTCCACCAAAAACAGTGCCGGTATCATCAATTTTCTCAACACCAATTTTGTTCGCTGACACGTCACCGATAGTCACATTAATTGTTTCGTTCGCATTTGCGCCAATTTGGAAAGACTTCGACCCGAAGTCACCATTAAGTAACTTGTCACCACCGAATGTCGTACTTTCTGCAATTCGAGTCAATTCAGCTTGAAGACTTGAAACTTCTTTCTGAAGCGCAGCTCGGTCTTCTGCTGAGTTAGAACCGTTAGCTGACTGAATAGACAACGTACGCATACGCTGCAAGATGTTGGTTGACTCGTCCAACGCACCCTCTGCAGTTTGCGCTAAAGAAATCGCGTCATTTGCGTTACGGTTACCTTGGTTCAAACCATTGATTTGCGAACCCAAACGGTTTGAGATTTGTAAGCCTGCAGCGTCGTCTGCAGCGCTGTTAATACGGAAGCCTGACGACAAACGTTGAAATGCTTGGTCAAGCTGGTTACCTGAGCCCATCAGCTGACGCTGTGCGTTCAGTGAGCTGACGTTAGTGTTTACATATAGTGCCATGATATTGCTCCTCAGTTTCTAGCCTAAGCTTGGATTCAATCGTTGTTGCCAAGCTGGAGGAAGTGTTTCGGCTTCGTGTTTCGCCTGGTTAAAATTTCCTCTCACAAAGGGTATCGGCAGGGGTTTGGGGAGCTTTAGTATTTTTTTGAAAAAATTTGAAGTTTTTTTAATTGGTGTGAGTTCTGGCGTACACGATGGGGTGCATCTCACCTGACGCAATAGCGTCAGGCTACATCACACATTATAAGTAATCGAACAGACTCAAACGGCTGATACGAGTAAACACTTGCTGAGCGGCTGAGTAAATTGTTTCATTTTTTACCAAATCGGTTACGGCTTCTGAATAGTCCACATCGGATATATCCGCACGTGCCTTTTTATTCACTATTTCAATATCAGCGTTGCTCAGTTTTGCGTTATCCATAACGTTTAAACGCGCACCGACAGACGCCTGGGTATCCGTCAAATCACTAATCACCGTATTAAAATCATCCAACGCAAAACCAATTTCGCTTTCATGGAAGCCTTTACTGTCTGGACCCGATGCCTCCAACGCATCAGCTAAATCCCCAATTTGAGTCAGCAGGTTACGGGAGACTGGCTCGCCTATACTGTAGCTAAAAGAATCTCCCGCTGCTGGTAAGTTGTCAGGATTAAGCTCCAGTGCCATACCGTTGTATTCAACCTTACCTTCATTCACTGTGCCGGTCACTACCGGATTTACACCATCATCAATTTCATAAGTGTCAGGCCCGGTAAAATTAACCGTAAAATCGGTCGGGTCACCAGCATCGAGGCGCGCTTCAGTATCCGCAATTAACGCGTTTCTGTCGGTAACTTCTACTTTTTCAATAAAGTTGTTTCCGCCCGTTAGCTCAAAGTCCACCCGCTTAGACACATTTGAAAACGCGCGGCTACCCGGATCGTTAGCGGGCAGGTATAAGGTCGGTGACAACTGAATTGTACGCTGCCCCTGGTCGCCTACATATTGATACGACTGGGTGGCATCATCAAATTCCATCGGCTGGGTACGGTTTTGGTACCCGGCAAAAATATACTCGCCCGACTCATCTTGCGCATTGGTTAAATCAAAGATCGAGGTTTCAATATTTCGTAGCTCTGACGCTATGGCTTTACGGTTGGTTTGATCATAACTACCATTCCCCGCTTGCACCGCCAAAGTGCGCGCTTTCTGAATCGCATCAGTAATGCTACTTAATACACTTTCCTCGCGGCGCAGATTATTTTCCAGCGTTACCGAGTTACGTTCAAACTGTTCGTTCTGGCCAATTTTTTCATTCAGTGCCAGTACCTGAGAGTTGCCAATTGGATCATCTGCAGGACTTAGAATTTTGGTTTGCTTAGTCAGCATTTGCTGAATTTTATCCAGCTGATTCTGCGAGGTTTGTAAACTGTCCAGACCACGCTGGAAAAATAAGTTGGTACTTAAGCGCATAATAATTACCTCAGTGAATTCAGCAGCGTGTCAAAAATGGTTTGCGACGTAGTGATAATTCTGGCCGAGGCCGTATAAGCTTGTTGGTACTGAATTAAGTTCGCAGCCTCTTCTTCCAAGTTCACTCCGGCTTGTGAGTCATACAGCGCCTCAGTTTGTGACTTAATAGCTTCAGCCGAGTCGCGTAAGACACGATTTTGGCTCACGCGGCTACCGACATCAGATACCAAACGACCGTAACTTTCGTTAAAAGTCATTGTCGGTTCTGCTTCTTCACCACCCGAACGACGAACCAATTGCTGACGTTGTAAGTCGGCCATAGACTGCCCGTTGCTATTATCGTCAAAACCATTGGTGTTGTATTCAATAAAATACTCATCACCAACGGCGGGCTCACCATTAATATCGACTTCGTAATCCGGATCGGCTAAGCCAGCTTGACCCAAAATACCATTAAGGTCTGTGGTTCCGGCAATGGAATTTATAAGGTTACCGTCTTTATCAAATACATCCAGGTCATAAGCATTGCCGGTCTGTCCCGTCACCTCGATACGCGCAGGAGCAGTGCCTAGCAATGTATTGTTTGTCGTGTCGTAATAATCGTCAGGCGTATTAATAGCCGCTATTTCAATACCGGCCGCGCCTTGGTTATTCATACCATCTTTAACCCGAATAGGGTTTGCTAATGCAATATCTTCCGGGCGGCGAATGGCCAAACTGATTTCTGACGCAGCACTTTCCGCTGGTTTTGCTAAGAACTGGTCACCTGCATTTGCAGCACCAGTCAAATCGAGAGAGATACCCAGCTCAGTAATATCAACCGTCCCCGGTGAGGCCTGAGTAACCGTAATAGTATCGGCACCACTGACAATCGTACCATCACTATTTATCGGTACAATTTCGTATTCGTCGGGGTTTCCGGTTTTGGTAATACGCAGGTTTTCTGATGGAAACGACTTACTGTCCCCCTCTAAAACGCTCACATTAATTTCGCCGGTACCACCATTGTCAGAATAAGGAATGGCTTCTGACTCGGTTTTTGACAGGTCAAAAATCTTCCGGCCCAGCTGGTTATCTAAGTCCATGCCTTTTTGGTTTTGTGTATTCATCGAGTCCGCAATACGTATTGCCAACTGCCCTAAACGCTTTTGCGTTGGCATTAACACTTCGTCCCGGTACTCGAGATAACCACCCACAGAACCACCAACTTCATCCGTTGGCACATAAAACTCACTTGTCTTACCGCCGCCATGCTCTTTTTGAAGCACCATTTCTAAACGCTCGGTATCAGGGTTACTTTTTACCGCTACCGCATTAAATCGACCGTCTTCTAAAACCAATGGCTGTCCGTTTTTTAAGTTGACCGCAACCGCGCCATTTTTCTGCTCAACCGTGCTGAACTGAACCAACTCCGCAAGCTGACGTAATTGTTCATCGCGTTTATTCAGTAAAGCGTTGATATCGCCGTTGTCACTGTTCTTCCCATTAGACGACTGAATTTTTGAGTTCAGTTCAGCAAGGTTTTCTGAAATTGAATTAATGCGATCGGTCGATAAGGTCAGACGGTCGTTAATAATACTTTTTTGTTGGTCGAGGTACTGGGAAAAGTCATTAAATTTGGTCACCATGGCGTCGGCTTCAGCCAATACCAGTTGGCGCGCAGTCACTGAACCAGGATCATTATTCGCATCTTGCAACGTGTTAAAGAAGCTCTCTACAGAAGAAGCAACGTTCGTCGTGCTATCGCCCAGCAAAGTATCGAGCTGCTCAGCTTGCTCCAGATTCGCTTCATAGTAACTGACTTTAGAAATGTCCGTTCGCAGCTGCCGGTTTGCGAACTGATCAATCATGCGTTCGACACGAACGCGCTCTAAACCTCCGAACTGACTTTCAAAGTACTCGGTACGCTCGCGAACATAACTCGGTGTGTTCGTATTATTAATATTCTGGCCGGTCACTTGCAGGCTTTGCTGGTGCGCCAATATGCCGTTTTTCCCGATATTTAATAAGTCAAAACTCATCGATGATTCTCCAGTTACTCTATGACCGTTATCGGCACCGAGCGAATATTATTTAGCCAACACGGCAATTTTTTGCCGCCTACTGCCTTGCTAAATCTCGTTATCTGCAAAAGCCGGATTGTTTAACACCGACTGAATCTTTTGTGCGTATTGCGGATCGGTCGCGTAACCGGCGTCCTGCAGTGCTTGCGTATACTGCTTCGGATCATCAGCGACTTTTAGTGCCTGCTGGTAACGCGGATGTTCTTTTATAAAGTTTACGTAGTCTTGCAAGCTCTGTTCCACATTGGCGTAGGAACGAAACGCTGCGCGCTCTTTGCGGGCGACTTCACCGTCAAACTCTAGGGTGCTGACATGAGACTTATCGCCGTCCCAGCGCGTATCCGCTTTAATGTTGAACAAGTTGTTACTGGAACCGCCGTGACGCCCTGGTACCAAACGCTTGCCCCAGCCGGTTTCCAGTGCCGCCTGCGCCATCAGAACATCCGGATTTAAACCGGCTTCTTTGGCGATTCTCTCGGCATGAGGCTTTAGCGCAGCAATAAAGCTTTGCGGAGAGTTAAAGGTGGCATCACCATCGCTCAGCTTGGCGGTATTCACTCGCTGATTCCCGTAATACAGGCCGGCATCAATGCCCCCCTGATCACTGACTTTCTGCGAGGCGCTGTTCATGTCCGCGCGGTTTTTCATGCGCGGGTCATCAAGGTTCGCGCCATTGCGGTTCATTGACGCAGGAACATAACTGTCGTCACCGCCTAACTGCTTTACCATCAACTCAGCCAAGCCCAGGGTTCCCTGGCTGGACAGTTCTGAAGTCAGCTGCTGGTCATACATATCGCGGTACATATTGGTGTAACGGTTATCCAACAAGTTGTCTTTTTCAAACACGGCGTTGGCCTTTCGCATACTGCCCATCACCATATTCAGAAATATGGCTTCAAACTGCTGCGCGGCTTCCATCAAGGCTTCTTTGTCATCGGGCTTGAACGCACGCTTCCGCAGCCCGTCAAGGCTGTGGGTATCCATGGCGTGCTGCGCTTGCTTTAGATGAGAGTCTGAAACCGTCATAGTTTAAACCGCCGCTAGATTACAATAAGCTCGCCAGATAACGCTCCGGCTTGTTTCAATGCTTCCAGGACAGCAATCATGTCGCTGGGAGCTGCCCCAATTTGATTCACTGCGCGAACCAAATCATTCAGCGTGGTTCCGGGCTCGAAAACAAACATACGGGCATCATCCTGATTGACGTCAATTATCGACTGGGGTGTAACAACAGTCTCTCCCTGACCAAAGGGGTTTGGCTGATCCACATTCACGTTCTCGGCAATGGTCACCTGCATGTTGCCATGTGCAACCGCAGCAGGACGCAGTTCAACATTCTGACCAACCACAATAGTTCCGGTACGCGAGTTAACAATAATTTTCGCGGCGGCGGCAGCTTGCTGCACTTCAAGGTTTTCCAGTGTCGACATGTAGCTGACCCGCTGATTCATATCTCGAGGTGCCCTCACCCGCACGGAAGTCGCGTCTACCGCCTGTGCTGTGCCTTCACCAACTAAGCCATTAATGGTTTCTGCCATACGCTTGGCTGTCGTAAAGTCTGACTGGTGCAGGTTAAAGGTAAAGTAATCGGAAGAGCCAAAACCGGACAGAACCTCACGCTCAACGACGCCACCATTCGGAATTCGACCGACCGTCGGCGTGTTAATAACAATACGGGAACCATCATTACCTTCGGCGCCTAAGCCGCCCACAATTAGACTGCCCTGCGCAACCGCATAAACTTCACCATTGGCACCTTTCAAAAAGGTTTGTAACAAAGTACCGCCGGTCAAACTGTCTGCGCTACCTACAGAAGAAACCGTCACATCAATCTTTTGACCGGGTTTAGCAAAAGCCGGTAAGTTGGCATGCACAGCAACGGCCGCCACATTATCAATTTTGGGTCGTTCATTAGCTGGAATATTAATGCCGAAATTACCCAGCATGGTGCGGAATGTCTGATCGGTAAACGGCGTCTGTTCACCCGTTCCCGGTAAACCGACTACCAGACCATAACCAATAAGTTGGTTGTCACGAATGCCCTGTACCGAGGCAATATCTTTTATACGCGAAGCTTGCACTGGCGCTACCAGCATTGAGAATAAACTCAGTAACAGCGCCAAAAGTTTAACCGTTCTCATGCCTTACTCCTTAGAATGGCCATACTGGGCTATTGAAGAACCGAGTTAACCAACCCTGCTCCTGAACTTGCGCCAGACTGCCTGTACCCGAGTACTCTATGCGCGCGTTCGCCACGCGAGTGGATGGGATCTGGTTAGCTGCAGTAATATCCTGAGGCCGGATCATTCCGGTTAAACGAATGTACTCATCACCGGTATTTATGCGCATCCACTTTTCACCGCGGACAATCAAGTTGCCGTTCGGCAGTACTTTTATAACCGTTACGGTAATTTCACCATTTAACTGATTACTTTGATCGGAGCTGCCATCGCCATTAAACTCACGAGTTCCGTTTATACCCGCAGACAGCGGATTGCCGCCTACGGTAATGTCACGCCCAAACGCCGTTGGCGCTGCTAGTTCTGCAGTGCTCTCTTTTGACGTTTCCGTCGTAGCCGTTTTACTGGCGGTAGTCTGCTCCTGCAACGTCACAGTAATAATGTCGCCTAGTCTGCGCGCTTTAATATCCGAATACAGGTTGTCTGCGTAAGCGTCCTGAAACAAAGAACCTGTTGGTACAACGGGCTGCGCACGCTCTTCCGGTAATACGGGTGCGTAGTATGGGTCATCCGGCATCGGTTTATGCGGCGTTTGCGCACAACCAGCCAGAACTAACGCTGCTAAAGAAAAAAGTAAAAAACGCATAGACTCACCCGCTATTTATTCAATTAAAGCTGCTGATTCACGTAGCTCAGCATCTGGTCTACAGACGAAATCACTTTTGAGTTCATCTCGTAACCGCGTTGGCTTTCAATCAGGTTCACCAGCTCTTCAGTTACATTCACATTTGAAGTTTCCAGCGCGCCCTGAATGGTATTCCCCATTCCATCAACACCGTGAACGGCTTCTAAAGGCGCTCCGCTAACGGCCGTCTCTTTATATAAATTCTGACCCATAGGCTGTAAGCCCGCCGGGTTAATAAAGTTAACCAGGTTCAGCTGCCCAACAACAACGTTGTCCGGGTTGCCGGGTTGAGTAACCGTCACTTCACCTTCTTGCGAAATGCTGACCGACATTGCGTCTTCTGGAATCTGGATAGCCGGCTCTATGGTATAACCGTTACCTGACGTTACCATTTCACCTTCTTCGTTCAGTGAAAACTGGCCGTTACGGGTGTAAGAAATGTTCCCATCCGGCATCAACACCTGAAAGAAACCTTTACCGTCAATCATCACATCCAGTGAGTTATCCGTTGTCTGAACATTACCCTGGGTATGTGCCTTTTGCGTCGCAACCACTTTAGTACCGGCACCAAGCATCAAACCATTAGGTAACTCAGTGTCCTGTGCCGACTGTCCGCCTGGCTGGTTAATGTTTTGGTAGAGTAAGTCTTCAAATACTGCGCGACTTTTCTTAAAGCCAACCGTGCTGGAGTTCGCCAGGTTGTTGGAAATGACTGAAATATCGCGCTGCTGCGCATCCAGTCCGGTTTTACTTATCCATAATGCTGGGTTCATAGTGTTTCTCCTCGGGCTACGATTAGCTCATTCTCATCAGCGATTCAGAGCGCTGTGCGTTCTCATCGGCCGTCTTCATTAATTTGACGTTCATCTCATACTGGCGCTGCAGTGCAATCATATGTGTCATTTCTTCGACACTATTGACATTGCTCCCTTCCAAAGCACCAATTTGCAGTTTCACGTTCGCATCGGCAAAAGCCTGCTGGTCATCTTTTAGCTTAAACAGACCATCATTACCTTTTTCTATATTGCCGTTCGGTGGGTTCACCAGTTTAATTCGGTCAACCACTTCCATAGCATCTGCGGGGGCACCCATAGGGCGTATGGACACATTGCCATTGGACCCTATAACCAAGTTATCAATTGGCATGGGCACAAAAATAGGGCCATTGTTGCCTATAACCGTTTGGCCATTAGAGTTTTTCAACATGCCATCGGTGCCAACTTCCAGACTGCCATTTCGGGTATAACGCTCATTGCCGTTACCGTCGTCGACCGCAATCCAGCCCTGGTCTTTAATCGCAACATCCATGTTACGTCCGGTCGCCTGTATTGCCCCACTGGCAAAGTTTTGCCCCGGGCTTTCTGTCATCGAAAAGACCCGTGTTGGCAAACCTTCGCCAAAAGCCTGCATAGCTCGAGCTTGTTGTAAGTCGGCTTTGAAGCCTGTGGTATTGGCGTTAGCTAAGTTATTGGCGCGTACGGCAACGGAGTTCATATTCTCCTTTGCGCCGCTCATCGCTACCCATAGCATCTTGTCCATAGCTGACCTCCAGCCAAAATTTTGTCATATGCGTTTGATAATGCAGATTTCATGCCAGAAACAAAAAAAGACGCCCGAAGGCGTCTTTTGTTTTACATTTCCGAGTTAACTCAATTATCGAATCTGTAGGATAGCCTGGGTAATCGTGTTATTCACTTCCAACGAACGCGAGTTTGCCTGGAAGTTACGCTGTGCGGTAATTAAGTCCACCAGCTCTTTAGTGAGGTTTACGTTAGAACTTTCTAACGCTGACGCTTCTATACCACCAAAAGTCCCGGTATTGGCTTCGCCTGACAGCGGCTCACCTGAGTCAATGCTCTCACGCCACTTGGTACCGCCAATTTGGGTTAAGCCCTGCTCGTTAGCAAAACGAACAACCGCCACCTGACCTAAATATTGCACATCACCATTTGAGTAGGTTGCCGCAATAAGACCTGACTTGTCGATATCGACATTCGTCAGGCGTCCGACAGTACTACCATCCTGATCTAGGTTCGTGACCTCGAAGTCTGACGCAAACTGGGTCGGAGCGGTAGTACCGGTTAAATCCTGGAAGTTAAATTGAATAGTCTGTGTCGAGGCTCCGTTGTCGAGGTAGGGGCCCGTTGGGCCAGAACCAACAAGATCAATTGTTCCTGGATTAAAAGTCACTTGGCCTGCTGGTACATCAGGCTCACCACTACCTAGGAAGTCTAACTGCAATCCTGTAAAGCCATTAACCGAATTTGTTGCTGAGGGTGTCGCACCGCCAGTAGTATTTAAGTTTATTTCCTGACCATCGAAAGTAGCGTAAACATCCCATTCGTTCCCCGCTCGTTTGACGTAGTAAGTCGACAATGTGTGTGATTCACCCAATGAGTCATATACAGTCGCCGAAGTTGAGCTGTGATACGTACTCGGTGTTTCAGGGTCAAAAGGGTTAGCCGTTCCATCGATAGGTGAACGGCGTGCATCTACGTTAAACGCGGTAAATACATTATTAGTGCTTTGCGGAGCACCCGCCACATCTGGTATACGAATAGGCTGTGTTGTAGCTAAAGCAACAGACGAATTCACACCACTGTTTCTATCGACCTGATACCCTTGTAAGTAGTTACCTTGGTTATCGACAATAAATTTATTGTCATTCAATTTAAACGCGCCTGAACGCGTATAAGTCATATCTCTAGAGCCTAGATCATCTGTTGTTGCAAAGAAACCGTTGCCTGAAATCGCCATATCCAATGAGTTTTCAGTGAGTTCTAGCGCGCCTTGACTAAACTGCTGAGCTACCGATGAGGTCAAAACGCCGTCCCCAACTTTGGTATTACCGGCATTAAAGATGCTTGTCGCATAAACGTCAGCGAATTCAGCTCTAGATTGTTTAAAACCCGACGTCTTGACGTTTGAAATATTATTAGCAGTTACATCTAAATCTTTTTGAGATGCATTGATACCGCTGAGTGCAATACTAAATGACATAAGTCACCTCACTTGTTAACTAATTTCAGAGACATCAGAAAGCGTGATGCCACCTAATCCTTTAAGATTCAGAACAACGCCACGTTCACCGCCAGTACTGACGCTCTGAACACGCGCATGCATTTGTAATGGAAGCTCTTCGGTTTGTCCGCCAACGGTCGCATTCACTGAGAATGTATAATTACCGGCCGGCGCTTGTTCGCCCGTTGTCGTGGTTCCATCCCATTCAAACTCTTTGGTGCCTTCCGGCATGTCACCCAAGTTCAGGGTTTTCACCACAGCGCCACTAGAGTCTTTGATGTTAATCTTCACATTCTGCGCCGTTTGTGGCGTCGCTATCATGCCCGAGACGCCAGCTCCCTCTTCCAGGTTAGCCTGGTCAGTTGGCACTAACACTTTACGTCCAACCATTGTCGACGCCTGCAACGCCTGGTTTGACGTCATATCTTCTGCAAACTGGTCAAAACGTTCTGACAGCCCGGTGATACCTTCCGCCATGGTGAAGCTGGTCATTTGCGCAATCATTTGATCGTTCTCGACCGGCTTAGACGGGTCCTGCATATTCAGCTGTTCAGTGAGCAGTCTGAAAAAGTCTTCTTGCTGCAGCTTTCCCTGCTCGTCTGGATCTGCATATCTGGCATCGTCTTCTTTTTTCCACTTCATGCCGTCGATGTAGGAATTATTGCTTACGCCTTCCATTTGTTATCTCCTGCTTTACCCTTGACCTAAGCGCAACAAACGCTGTGTCATTGTTTTGGCAGTGTCCGCTACCTGCACGTTGGTCTGGTAGGAACGCGAAGCCGAAATCATATTGGCCATCTCTTCCATGGTGTTGACGTTGGGGCGGTAGATATAACCGCTTTCGTCCGCCATGGGATGGTTTGGTGCATATTCAATTTGCAGTGGGTCATCGCTTTCGACAATGCCCAGAACTTTTACGCCCGCCGCTTGTCCAGCTTGGGTCTGGTTCGTTAGGCTGTTGCCGCGATAATCACCTTTAGCGTCGGCCAATGCGGTAGCAAAGACAGGATTTCGAGCACGATAAGTTTCATCGATACTGCTACTAACTGAGTTTGCATTGGCCAGATTACTGGCTGTGGTGTTCAGTCGTACTGACTGGGCACTCATTGCCGAACCGGTCACATTAAAAATATTAAACAGACTCATGACTTATTATCTCCCTTGTCCGCCCAAGGCTTTCTTCACGCCACTAATACGGCCGTCGAGAAAGTTCATGGTCATTTCATATTCCAGTGCATTTTGTGCATACAAGTTTTGTTCCAACTGCACATCAACGGTATTACCGTCACCGGTATCCGGCTGTGATGGAACTCGGAACTTCTCTGTACCCTGAGGTTTTATCTCAACGCTGAAGTGTTTTTCGTGGGTGCGTGCCATTTTATGGTTTTCCATACCACGCTGCGCTTGTTGCAACGCTTGCTGGAAGTCCAGACCTTTCGCTTTGTAGCCCGGGGTGTCGGCATTGGCGATATTATTGGCAATAAGCTCCGCTCGCTGAGTGCGTATACCCAGCGTGTGTTGCTGTATTCCCATCAGTTTATCCATGGAAAGTGCCATATTTTTGTCTCCACAGTGTTCGATGGTGAAGACAATGCAGGAAGCGTGCCAGTTTAATTACAAGAGGTTTCTAACAGGTATTCTCTGCGGCAGGTTATTTTCTTCTGTAAATAATGCCGGGCTGGCAGCGGATCATTTCAAAATCGTCGGTGAGTCCGGAAATAGACTCTGAGGCACCCAGGAAAAGATAGCCACCGGGGTTTAGTGATTGCCGGAATTGGGCAATAATTTTCCGCTTTACTTCCGGGGCAAAGTAAATAAGGACATTGCGGCAAAAAATTACGTCAAACTTACCCAACAAAGAATAGCTGTCCAATAAGTTCAGATGGCGAAAGTGAATGAATTGCTTAAGTTCATCTTTTATTTTCATAGAACCAGGCTTACTTGCGGCGTCGGTGAAAAACTTTTTACGTCGCTCTGCTGACAAGCCGCGGGCCAAAGCAAGGCTGTCATATTCACCAATACCACACTGCTCCAGAACCTTATTCGAAATATCCGTAGCCGTTACCTTTATTCCGGCACGCAATGCGCCGGGACTCTTCGCCTTATACTCTAAATACGTCATCGCAATAGAATACGGCTCTTGTCCTGATGAACAGGCAGCCGACCATATTTTTAAAGGTCCGGAATGATTTTTATATTCGGGGAAGATTCGGTTACTCAGAATTTCGAACGGATAAGTGTCACGGAACCACAAAGTCTCGTTGGTGGTCATTGCGTCAATTACCGCAGCACGTAAGGCACGTTCACTAATTTTCATTGAACGTTTTACCAGTTCAGCTAAAGAGTCGACATTAAAACGCCCCATCAAAGGGCCTAAACGACTCTTCACCAGGTAGAGTTTGCTCTCACCCAGTACAATTCCGCACTGATGCTCCAGAAACTGACGAAATTCCTGATATTCCGATAAACTTAATTCGCGATTCAACACGTTATATAAACTACTTCCATTTCGGTTTTTGTTTCGTAGCCTGACGTTCACGCCAGGTCCGATATCTCACCTGACGTAAAACGTCAGTCTACAACCGTATTAAGCCATTTTTGAACAGCGGTCGCTAGTTCATCCGGATGAAATTTTGCAATAAAATCATCGGCTCCAACTTTCTTCACCATAGCCTGATTAAAGACGCCACTCAATGATGTATGCAAAATAACGTGAACATCACGCAAATTTGGATCAGCCTTAATTTCTGCGGTTAAGGTATACCCATCCATGACAGGCATCTCAACGTCAGAAACTAATACCGGAACATGAGGATGCACCAGCCCCCCAACCTCTTTGGACTTCTCTTTTAAATAATCTAAAGCTTCTTTACCGTTCTTTTTAATCTCTAACGAAATACCCAAAGACTGCAGCGCTCGTTTAATCTGATTACGGGCAACTGATGAGTCATCAGTAATTAAAATGGTTAAATCTTCTTTAGCCACGTTGATTGGCGCGTTGGCAACATCGTCGCTGACGTCCATATTGGTTGGCATAATGTCAGCGAGGATTCGCTCAACATCGATAATCTCAACCAGCTCATCTTCAATTTGAGTAACGGCTGTTAAGTATGCCCCCCGGCCAGTGCCTTTCGGCGGTGGCATGACATCTTCCCAGTTAATGTTAATAATGCGGTCAACCCCACCGACCAGGAAGCCCTGAATGGTTCGGTTGTACTCCGCAATAATTACAAAGCGATTTTCAATACCGGTTAACTCAGGTCCACCAGTCGCCATACTTAAGTCAATAATGGAAATAGCCTGTCCGCGAATGTGCGCAACACCACGAATGAGAGGATTCCGCCGAGGCATAGCGGTCAGTTTTGGGCAAGGCAGAACTTCACGCACCTTAAATACGTTAATGCCAAACCGCTGCCTGCCATTAAGGTTAAACATTAAAAGTTCCAGCCGGTTTTGTCCGACCATTTGTGTGCGCTGATTCACTGAATCAAGAATACTGGCCATTATTCACTCCTGTTATATGGCAGGGGACCTCTACTTCGGCACGGTACTTGCTTACATCAACAACAACCATACTGAAACCATCGAACTGCCGAACTTTTGACGTTATACCGTTTTTTTCGGCACTCGACCAGAGAACCTTAACGAATAACATCAGGAATTTTTATGATAGTACGTAAATCGCTACTGATCAGTTCGCTTTTTATTTTCGCTGCAGTGTTTACCGGTATAGACTCGGCTAACGCGGATGAAACCAGTAAAAAGCAGAACCTACGCTTTGATTATAAAGCTCTACAGGAGTTGGCTCACAATTACGTAGAGCAAAGAGTATCAGCACCTGATAACGGACGCGTGGAAGTTGTTGCTAATAATCTTGACCCTCGCATGACGCCAAAAGTCTGTCCACAACAACCTAAAGTTGATTTAGCCAATAACGCGACTTTAGACAGTTACACTACGATTGAAATTGAGTGCCCTGCATCGGCGCACTGGCGAACTTACGTACCTGTCCGTATATATCACTATAAAAATGTTGTTACGGCTGCTTCGCCAATGTCGCCGGGGCAAATGATAAGCGAGAGTGACTTAGTTTATTCTGAAGTTGACCTTAATCGTGTGCGCTCCAATGTATTCACCGACATGACTGCTTTAGTGGGCGCTCGCATTAAAAAACGCATTAGCGCAGGGCAAGCCATAAGCGCCAGCGACACCTGTCTTGTATGTGAGGGCCAAAGCGTTACAATAGTAGCTCAGGATAAAACATTGCGAATTACTGCTGCCGGAAGGGCGTTGGCTGATGGCCTTAAAGGTGAATCTGTGGTTGTTGAAAACGCACGGTCGAACAAATCGGTACAGGCTGTTGTCACAGGATTAAATGAAGTGACCGTCAATTTATAAAATTGTTAAAATATTTACTTAAGTTTTTTTGAGTACGGTCGATAAGTAACCGAGAGACTTTATCTAGCGAGGCTAAACACAATGCCAATTAATATTAACAATGCCGGGCTGAAAAATGCCAACATTGACAGCAAATCCAGTAATCGCCAAGTGCAGAACGATGCTCCGGGTAAGCCTGCATCGGTTTCGCAAAAAGGCGGAGACGCCGTTTCTCTAACAAGTGAAGCGCAGCAACTGGGTGGCTTACAAGAAAAAGCCATGAACAGCAGCGGAATTGATCAAGCCAAAGTTGACAAGATCAAAGCGGATATTGAAAGCGGTTCATACAAAATAAATGTTGAGCAGTTAGCGAATAAACTGGCTCAGTTTGAATCTGACTTGTTCAGTAACGGCAATAACGAATAATGACCGTGTTGGCGCCTGTCAATGAGCTCCTTCAGGAAATGGCGGACTCGCTAGATACCCTTGCGTTGCTACAGCAACGTGAGCTAAACGCCATAGTTGACCGCCAACACGCCGATGTAAATGCTATTACAGAGGCAAAGGAAAAAGCCCTGGCCAGAGTTAATCAACTCGACCAGCAGCTTGCCGAACACCCCGATAAAGAACAGCTCAAAGATGATCCCGATTTAGCCGAAGCCGTTGCTGCAATAAAAAGCACCCTGAGTAACGTTCAGCACCAAAGCCAGGTCAACGAGCAAGTGGTGCAGTCAACATTGAATAGCATCGACCAGTTGAAGCAAACCATTTTGCAGTCTGCACGAAAAGACAGCCTCACCTACGATAGTAAAGGCAAAATCCGCTAAAGATTTCTGCCATTCAGCCGTTACAACCATAAGTACTTTGTTCTATCAGAGGTCGTTATGGCTAAGCATCTACTTTCTTTCGCGTTACTCGCATCTACACTGCTATTAAGCGGATGTAGTGCTTACAACAACTTAGCGTATGATCAAAAGCACGTTGAGTGGGAAACTCAGACCCCGGATGAATTCCCGGTTCTGAATGCGGTTGGTTACGCTCCTATCGAAACTCAGCAAGGCGAAAACGCTCAGCTGAAAGATCTGAACGCTATGCGTGCCTCCAAACTTGCGGCCTATCGCGAACTTGCCGAACAAGTGTATGGTCAACGTATTGCCGGTGGTAGTTCAGTTGAAGACTGGGCGTTAAACCAGGACAGCTTTCAGGCTTCCGTTGACGGTGTTATTCGTGGTGCCGAAGTGGTAAAAACCTACACGGTTGGCGATTATTACGCGACTGAACTACGTCTGGATTTTGAGAAAGTACATCGCCTGTATCAGAGTACAAACCGCCAGCAAAAAGTGAAGCGCGTTGTTTATTACTAGGTTCTGACTCCTCTTTCAACATGGCAGGGTTTTTGCAACTAATTCCAATAGCAAAGTAACGACTAAAAACTGACACTTGGGATGCATAACACCATGAACTGGAAAACCCTGCTGCTGATCACTTCTGTTTTCTTTATCGCTATGCCGAGCGAAGCACGTTGGGTAGAAGCCCAGGGTACCGCCCGCATTATAAACGGCGATACCGATGCAGCACGTCAAAAAGCCATCGAAAACGCGCTGCAGCAAGCGCTTCTGACTTCTGGTGGCAATATTTCCAGTATCCAACAAGTGGTTGACGGCGTATTACGAAACACTGAAACCCAATGGAGCAGTCAGGGTAACGTGGACCAAGTCACTATTGTTCGCGAAGAAGTTCGTGACGACCGCGTTATTGTCCTGCTGCGAGCTGACATCTGGAACCGCGAAGGCGATTGCACTCGAAGCAGTTACAAAAACTCCGTTACTATCGTCCCGTTTGAATTGCGCGATCGCGCCCATGGGACCTGGGGACAAATCTGGGAAATTGGAGAAGTTGCCGCAGAGCGTTTAGCGCGTGAGCTTGGCGGTGTCGGCAGCCAACTACATATTTCTCATACCTTGCAGCGACATGCGGGACTCGGGCAAGCACTGAATGGCCTTAACCTGGAAGAGCTGGGCCGCATGGCTCGTAGCCTCGGTTTAGCCAACGACAGTCAGTTTGTTGTCTTTGGTATGTTTGACGACTTAGCCATGATGGACACCAGCTCTAACTGGTTCTGGTCCAGCGATCCAAACCGCCACTACGCCTTAACGCTTTACCTGCTGGATGCGACAACCGGACAACTGGTTACCCGCGCACGAGTCGAAGACACTCAGCCCTGGACTTTTGATCGCAACATCGATGTTGATGTTGCCACAGCACAGTTTTGGAACGAGCCCTTCGGTGCCGCACTAGACAGCGGCTTGCGCGATTTAGCCTCTGGTGTGAAAGAGCAGGTAGTTTGCAAACCGGTACGAGCCAGAATTATTGCCGTCGATGAGAAAACGCTTCAGTTTAATTTGGGTGAAAAACACGGCGTAAGCCCCGGCGATAAGCTTAAAGTTGTTCAGCCCATTCACTTTACCGATGACCAGGGCCGTTACCGTCAGAAATGGCAGGTGAGTGAATTTGAGGTGGAAGTTTCCCAAGTGCAGCAATCTACGGCTATTGCTAAGCTGACGAAGGGAAATATGTTACACAATATTCAGGTGAACGACTGGGTGGTGCCGGTTAACTGAGGGTGAAACCCGCGACAGCTTCTGGCATAATCGCGGGCACGTCCTCGTAGCTCAGCTGGATAGAGCATTCGCCTCCTAAGTGAAAGGTCGCAGGTTCGACTCCTGCCGGGGACGCAAACTGTTTCTTACCGTCTGCCGTAACACCTCGTCATCCCAGGGTTTATCTAAAAACCGATACACTTCACTTTCATTAATTGCCTGAGTTAAAGCATCCTCGTTTCTATAAGCAGTCAGTACAATACGGGCGGCGTCGGGGTACATATTTCGCACGTTCGAGAGAAACTCTAAGCCTTGCATATTCCTCATCCGTTGGTCAGAAATCACAACATCCACCGGCTCATGCGCCAATATATTAAAAGCCTCTTCAGCATTAGACGCCGTAAAAATATGGTAGCCGTCTCTTCTCAGCAGGCGCTGAAGCGACTTCAGGACATTTTCTTCATCATCAACAATGAGAACAGCCTGACGCTCGTGCTCTTTGAGTTTCTCATTGATGTTACTGCGGTAGTCTTGCAGAAAGCTCAGTACTTGCTCTTTGGCCATTGGCTTCGCGAGCAAAAAGCCTTGCATCGCATCACAGTGGCATCGACGTAAGTATTCTTGTTGCGCGCTGGTTTCAACCCCTTCGGCTAATACTTCCAGTCCCAGATGATGGGCCATAGAAATGATCCCTTCAATAATCGCCGAGTCATGGCTGTTTGAAACCATGTCATTGACAAAGCTACGATCAATTTTTAGCAAGTTCACGGGTAAGTTTTTTAGGTAACTTAAACTTGAGTAGCCTGTGCCGAAATCATCCAACGCCACTTTAACACCCAGCTCAGAAAGCTCATGGAGTTTACTAATGGCCAGCTCGGGGTTCCGCATAAAGACAGATTCCGTAATTTCCAGCACCAGCTGTGCCGGCTTAATTCCAGTTTCTGTAATGACCTCCCGCACCGTATCAACAAACTCAGACCGCAAAATATGAACCGTAGAGATATTCACAGACACCGTAGTAAGTGTACTTCTCTTGGCAGCCAGCAGAAGAAAGTCTTTACAGGCCTGCCGTAAAATCCAACCACTCAAAGGGACAATTTGACCCGTATTCTCTGCAACTTCGATAAAATCATCGGGTGAGACCATGCCCAGCTCCGGATGATTCCAGCGGATCAACGCTTCCACCCCCGTAACTTCGCCATTAGAAAGGTAAAACTGTGGTTGATAAAACAACTCAAATTCTTGCTTCTCGATACCAGCCTGCAAAGAGTTTCGTATCTTAAGGTTCTTAGAAACCTGGTTATCGAGCTTCTGATCAAACCATTGATAACTTCCATTTCCAAAACGCTTGGCTTCGTACATCGCGATATCCGCCTGCTGTACCAGCTTAAGCGGGTCTTCATTGTAGCTGTTGGTTATTGCAAGCCCCGCCGTTGCCGACAGGTGCAGCTCACTGTCATCAATCATAAACGGACTTTGCATCGCCTTAATTAAACGCTCGGCGACTACCACAGCGTCACTTGAGTGACTCAGCTCAGGCAAAACAGCAACAAACTCGTCGCCATCCATGCGGGCTAAAGTATCGCCGGGCCGAAGGCACTCGTTCAATCTCTCGGCAGCTGCCTGCAGCAGCTTGTCGCCAATTGTGTGACCCAAAGTATCATTAATTGGTTTAAACCCATCGAGACCAATAAAAACAACCGCCAACTCAACGTCGTTACGTCGGCACAAGGTTAGGCTTTGTTGCAGTCTATCAGCTAACAGAACTCGGTTAGGCAAGCCTGTTAAAGTGTCGTGGTTAGCAAAAAAGGCCACTTTCTGTTCAAGCTCAATACGGTTGGTTATATCCTCAAAATGCACTAAGCGAACTGGCTGTCCTTGCCAGTATGTCTGAATGCTATAGTGTCGCACTCGTTTTTGCTTACCATCAGCTAAATTGAGAGTGGCTTCATGACTAAAGGCATAGTTGCTGCTGTACTCTAAAGGCAACTTGCGTCCGCGAAGCTCTGCATTGCTTTGCAAAAGAAGTTTCTCTGCCGCAGGGTTCGCATACATAATCACCCGGTTGTGATCGGCTAAAACAACCGGTTGCAAGCTGTCTTCCAGCAAGTATTCGAAAGTCAGCTGACTGTCTAATAAGTCTCGCTGGTAGTTACGCCGCTCCAATGTGTAATAAATGCTTTTCTTCAAAGCCAACGGCGTGACTTCGGATTTTTCCAGGTAATCTTCTGCACCTAACTGAATGGCTCTTTTACTCAGGTCATCCGTGCCCTGCCCGGTCAGAAAAATAACCGGAGTCTCTACATGGTTCTCTCGCAAGCACTCAATAATTGCCTGTCCGTCATCTGCTCCAAGGTGAAAGTCACACAGAATGACATCGAAGTCTTCTTGCTGAACTTTTTCTATAGCTTCTTGCTTCGACTTCACCCAGCTAAGCTGGTATTCAGGCGCGCCTTTTAATAACAAATCACGAGTCAAAATGTAATCGTCTGCGTCATCTTCTATCAGCAGAATATTCAGTGCTTCCGTTACGGATAAATTCATAATCATTCCAGCAAAAGTTACTTCGGTAAAACGAGCTTAAAGGTCGTCCCCTGGCCAATATGGCTTGTTAAACTGACTTCTCCGTTATGTAGATCGATAATTTTCTTAACAATAGCTAACCCCATTCCCGTTCCGGGTACCTCACTACGAGAATGCAGCCTCTTGAACGGACGGAAAACCGATTGATGGTAAGTTGCTTCAATACCAATACCGTTATCTGAACACGCAATAGTGACTCTATCGGCACTTGTTGCTGTAGAATATAGCTCTATTTTTAACTTTCTATCTTTTCTGGCGTATTTTATTGCGTTGGTCAATAAATTATCGAACACCCGCGCAAGTAATTTAGCATCAGCGGTTAGCCTATGCCTA
>Ga0115561_1000688_pt1 | contig 25005 bp, 26 predicted proteins | sample COGITO_mtgs_1105_4_FD_87201 | JGI IMG/M metagenome (GOLD analysis project Ga0115561, IMG submission 87201) | Pelagic marine microbial communities from North Sea - COGITO_mtgs_110512 | ecosystem: Environmental > Aquatic > Marine > Epipelagic | place: Germany:Helgoland, sampling site Kabeltonne...
CCTAGCTCATTAACTGCACCGAATCGGTTTTTTTGTCCTCGCAACGTCCTAAAACGACTATCCTCCGATCCCTCCAACAGAATTGAACAGTCAATCATATGCTCCAGCACTTTTGGTCCCGCCAGACTGCCATCTTTAGTCACATGCCCCACCAAAAACAACACGGTACCTGTTTGTTTTGCATACCGGGTTAAATACGCAGCGCATTCGCGAACTTGGGATACACTTCCGGGTGCAGAACTCACATCTTCCGTATGTGCCACCTGGATCGAATCAACGACTAACACCTTCGGTTTCAACAATTCCGCCTGACTACAGATAGCCTCAACACTGGTTTCTGACAACATATTTAGCTTGTTGGTAGGTAGGCCCAAACGACGTGCTCGCATAGCAACCTGTTGTAGGGATTCCTCTCCAGTAACATAGAGCGCCGGCATAGATTCAGCCAAATAACACATGGTTTGCAGCAGCAATGTACTCTTTCCGGCCCCGGGATGACCGCCGATAAGAATCGCAGAGCCGTGAACCAAACCCCCTCCAAGAACGCGATCAAATTCACCAGCGCCACAAGGGATCCGCGGTAAGTCTTCCAAATTTATCTGATCGAGTGTCTGTGCTTTCTGATTATTGGCAGCGCCCGCATAACCTTGAAATCGAATTTCTTTCGCGGCTGCAGACGATGACGGTAATTTAATTTCCGTCAATGTGTTCCAGGCGCCACAATCCTTGCATTGACCTTGCCAGTTCGAGTAATCCGAACCGCAATCATTGCAAACATAAGCCATTTTTGGTTTTGCCATTGCTTTTCCAGCCATTCTCTTCAGGGACTAACCGCGAATTAAAAGACTGTATGGTAGCGAGTTACTGTATAAATTAACAGTGTCTATTTTTGCACCTACCCCCCCATGCGCTGGTAAACTAATTGATATCTAATCAACAGCGCACGATCAAAGATACACCCAGCGCGCTCAACCCTATACAATCTAACTATGTCATCATTGATTCCAGAGCGCCCTATAGTAATCTCTCCTTCATTGGCCAATACGATTGGCCTGGAAGAGTCCGTACTACTGCATGTGCTCAATGATATATGCTCACTAACCAATGGTGACAGCAGGCAGGGCTATCTTTGGTTCAGCATTTCAAAGGCTGATTTAGAGCGTAATATGCCGTTCTGGGATGTCGGTGAACTGCAGCGAATTAGTAAAAGCCTGAAGGATAAGGGCGTTATATTGATCGAATCACCGCCACTGCAACAAGGCGAACGCCTGTCCTTTGCAATGAATGAGACGGTGAACAGCACTGAAGCTCTTGAACGTGCTTCAACAACGACTAGGACTACAGAGCAGGCTGTTGGTCAACGCTCCTCCGGCGCAAACCTGCTGGCGAAAAATTGGCATCCTCCGGACGATCTGTTGCAGTTACTGGAACTTAATCACAATATCTCCAGAGATTTTGCCCTGCAACAACGTGAAGACTTTCTGATATATTGGCAAGACCGCCAACAGGTATCGCACTCATGGCCTAGTAAATTTCGGCAACACGTACTAAAACAATGGCGCTTTCACCAGAGTCGAGTCGCCGAGGTAGAAACGAGACAGGTGCAGTCTAACGCGTTAAATAGTAGCTGGCATCCCAGTCAGGACGCTTTAGACATTTTACACCGGGCAGATGTTAACCCCGACTTTATTACTGACGCCATTCCCGAATTTGTTTTGTATTGGCGCGAACGCGGCGAAGCTCACAGCACCTGGAATTCAAAATTTATCGCCCACATCCGTCGACAATGGGCTATCTACACCAAAACGATGGAGCTGGATTACGAACCTAGGGAAATAGCTGCAAACTGGCAACCAAGCGAAGATGTCTACGATATATTAAGATTGGCAAATATCGATATTGCCTTCGCCCGGGGCCTTGTTGCAGAGTTTGTTCTTTTTTGGCGCGATACTCAGCAAATTCAGCGTTCATGGAATACCAAATTCTTACAACATGCCAAGTACCAGTGGGCAACACGTCATCAAATGGGTCAACACTATGCGGGACAGCAAGTCACTGATCGATCAGCTCAGTCGGAGCGTAAAACAACCTTCGAGCACCTCACCGACCGAAGCTGGGCACAAAACCTCGTCGAGGGCAGCTGAGATGAAAACTCCAGATTACTACCGACAAAAAGCAGCCGACAGTATACCGACTGAAGATCACGTTACTGCGATCAACCAGATGTTTACCGAATTCCAATTGGCTTATCACAACCAATTCCACAAGGCCTTTTCCGATGATCAAAAAATCATCATGGCAAAACAGCTGTGGGCGAAAACATTAAGCGACTTATCACCTGACCGCATCATTTCTGCCACTCGCCGCGCTATCAAGGAATCAGAGTATCTACCCACTTTACACACCATCAGAAAATTCAGCGAGCCTGTGCTAGAAGAAATGGGATTGCCTGACGCCTACAATGCCTATCTAGAAGCTTGCCGTGCAGCCACGCCAAAAATCGAGCAGCGCTGGACCCATCCGGCCATTTATCTGGCTGGCAGCGCCTCGGACTGGTTTTTTCTGGCCAATAGTATTGAAACCAAAGCGTTTCCTGTGTTCAAACGCAACTATGCGATATTGTGTGACCGGGTTATGCGGGGTGAAAGCTTGGAGCTGCCTATCCACAAGGCAATACCGGAAACTATCAATCATTCGTTATCTAACGAAGAGCGTAAAGACCGTTTGCATGCTCTGCGACAGGAGCTGGATATTTGAACCATCGTCGAGTCTGGCGCCCATATCTCCCAGCATAAACGGCAGTATCGCCGTCTATCACCAAAGCGCGTTATAAGCCACCGCCAGCAATGGATTTTATGTGGGGAACCGCTACAATAGCAGCCTGCCTATCTTACGTATTCACAAGTAGATCACCGATGACAAAATCACAAACCGACTCCAGCAGCACTCATTTCGGCTACAAGACTGTGGAAAAAGGTAACAAGGAAGAAATGGTTGCTGGCGTATTCCACTCCGTAGCGGCCAAATACGACCTGATGAATGATCTCATGTCTGCTGGCGTGCATCGTATTTGGAAACGCTTCACTATAGAGCTTTCAGGCGTAAGGCCAGGGCACCATGTTCTGGATATCGCTGGAGGAACTGGTGATCTAGCCGCAAAGTTCAGTAAAATTGTGGGGCAACATGGCCGCGTGGTGCTCGCCGACATCAACGAGTCTATGCTGCGAGTGGGTCGAGACAAAATGACCGACAGCGGCATTGTCGGCAATATAGAATACACAATGGCAAATGCAGAGTGCCTACCCTTTCCTGACAATACTTTTGACTGCATCACCATCTCTTTCGGTTTGCGCAATGTTACCGACAAAGACGCCGCCTTGCGATCAATGAACCGCGTGCTAAAACCCGGCGGCCGTTTGTTGGTATTAGAATTTTCCAAGCCCGGTAATGCCTTATTAAGTAAGGCTTATGATACGTATTCTTTCAAACTGTTGCCAAAGATAGGTAAGTTAATCACCAACGATGAAGACAGCTATCGCTATCTGGCTGAAAGTATTCGCATGCATCCTGATCAGGACACGTTAAAAGCAATGATGGAAGATGCTGGATTTGCGCGCTGTGAATACCACAATATGACCGGTGGTATCGTCGCCGTTCATAAAGGAATAAAACCTTGATAGTCAGCAATACCCTTCACACCGCTGCAATTGCAACACTGGAAGCTGCCATCAATAAAGCGCTGCAAATGGACCCTGCAACACTCATCAAATTGAACACGTTGCAAAACCATGTGTTCTCACTGCACTGCACCGCACCCGAGCTGAGCCTCTATTTCATACCCGGTGAAAACGAGATCCGTCTCTGTAGCATGTTTGATGGTGAGGCCAACACAAGACTCACAGGTAGTGCCCAGGAATTTATAAAACTGGCAACAGCAACAGATCCCGCTAGCGCACTAATCAATGGCGACCTGGAACTTCATGGCAATAGTCAGGCGCTAATCCATTTGCAAAAGATCTTCAAGCAGCTAGATATTGACTGGGAAGCGTCCCTCGCCTCTATTTTTGGCGATATCATTGGCCACCAAATGGGGCGAGATATCCGCCGAGGCGTACGCTTCGGATTACAGGCGCTCAAAGGGATTAAACGGCAGGTCGACGACTATTTGATTGAAGAAAGCGACTTGCTGCCACCGCGCTGGCAAGCAGATCGCTTTTACAATGATGTCGATCAGCTAACGATGCGCACTGAACGCTTACAAGCGCAAATTCAAAAACTTTGGCAAAGTGCCACAGATAATCTGACCATAAATCGTCGAGAGCAGTAGAAGGGGTCATTTGTGTCACGCATTTTACGACTTGGCAAAATCGCGCGTGTTGTTACACGTTTCCGACTCGATACATTTGTCGACAAAAGCCAGCTCCCCACCTCACTGGCAATTTTATTTAGTATTGCCCCCTGGCGATTATTTCCGATACCGGATCAAACGCGGGGCGCACGTTTGCGTCAGGTACTTGAAGAGTTGGGGCCTATTTTTGTTAAGTTTGGTCAAATGTTATCAACTCGAAGGGATTTATTACCCGACGACATTATCGATGAGCTGGCAAAACTTCAGGATCAGGTACCACCGTTTCCGTCACAGCAAGCTGTCGACATTATTGAGGGCGCTCTAGGTAAGTCTGTCGACGACCTTTTTGCCCAGTTCAGCTCACAACCTATGGCCTCTGCGTCGGTGGCTCAGGTTCATGCCGCTACCTTATTCAGCGGTGAAGAAGTCGTTGTAAAAGTTGTTCGTCCTGGTATCGAACTGACCATACTGCAAGACATCAAACTGCTTTTTACGCTGGCGGAGTTAATAGAAAAATATTTCCCAGATGGACGCCGCTTACGCCCTGTAGATGTCGTCAATGATTATCAAATCACCATACTTGATGAATTAGATCTTCAAAGAGAAGGCGGCAACACTTCACAACTGCGACGAAATTTTGTCGACTCTGACCTTTTATATGTACCCGAAGTCTATTGGGACTTTACTAATCGTCAGGTACTGACCATGGAAAGAATCCATGGCATTCCCGTCACCGATGTCAAAGCACTGGAACAACAGAATACCAATATGCAGGCGCTGGCTGAACGGGGGGTTGAAATATTTTTTACTCAGGTTTTTCGAGACAGCTTCTTTCACGCAGATATGCATCCGGGCAATATTTTTGTATCCAAACAGAATCCTGAAAAACCTCAATACATCGCCATAGACTGCGCAATTATCGGCTCCCTAAGTGAATCTGATCAATATTATATGGCACGTAATCTTCTTGCTATTTTCCAACGCGATTACAGGTTGGTAGCTGAATTACATATTGAATGTGGGTGGATTCCTGCAGAAACCCACGTTCACGAATTTGAATCAGTGATGAGAAGCGTGTGTGAACCCATATTCGAAAAACCTCTGGCGGAGATTTCCTTCGGACAGCTGCTTATATCTCTATTTGAGACCGCTCGGCGTTTTGAGATGGAGGTGCAGCCATCACTCGTATTGCTGCAAAAAACACTGCTCAACATAGAGGGTTTGGGTCGCGAGCTATATCCGCAACTAAATCTCTGGGATACTGCACAACCCTTTTTAGAAAAGTGGATAAAAGACCGCTATGCCCCCAGCGGAGTTTACAAACGATTACGTAAACACATACCAGCCTTTCTCGAACAACTGCCACATCTACCGGAGACCTTACTGGAAAGCCTGAACCAGCCGAAACAGCTACCCGCCAATAACGATCAGGCGCAACGCCTCCAACGATTAGAACAGGCATTAGAATCGCAGCGTAATCGCAGTAGCTACCTAATCATTGGACTAATTGCTCTATTAGCGATCACCAACCCCCACGTCAATGCAGCATTAGCTCAATTGCCGGTTCCCGGGTGGGCTGCGATCATCATCCTATTACTCTGGCTGCGACGCTGAATATTCTGTGTCATAATGCCGTTCTTATTCCAATACGATAACCGATGACCGAGACAAGTTTGCACGATACCGGCAATGAAGAATTTTTGGATCAAGTCCTCTGGAATAGCGACGGCTTGATACCTGTTATCGCCCAAGATTACTTAAACAATGATATTCTGATGGTCGCTTGGATGAACCGTGAGGCTTTGGTTCTGTCTGTTGCCGAACAGCGTGCAGTATATTGGTCGCGGTCACGTAAAAGGCTGTGGCGTAAGGGAGAAGAGTCAGGGAATGTGCAATCGATCAAGGAAATACGCATTGATTGCGACGAAGATGTGATTATTTTGAAAGTAGAACAGTTAGGCGGTATCGCCTGTCATACAGGAACACGCAGTTGCTTCTATCGTAAACTCGACAACGGCGTATGGAAAACTGTAGAAAAAGTGATCAAAGATCCCAAAGAAATGTATACAAAATAACCATTGCAAGTGACCCAACGTATGAGTGACGTAATACAACAATTGACAGCCATATTGGAACAGCGTAAAAAAAGCGCGGATCCCGACTCTTCATATGTTGCTAGTCTGCATCACCAAGGGCTGAACAAAATTCTCGAGAAAGTCGGTGAAGAAGCTAACGAGACAATTATCGCCGCCAAAGACTCAGAACAAACCGGTGATACGAAAGCGGTGGTCTATGAAACTGCCGATTTGTGGTTTCATTCGCTGGTGATGTTGTCACATCTTGGAGCAAACGGCATTGATGTCGTCAATGAGCTAGCCAAACGCTTTGATATGTCGGGACTTGAGGAAAAAGCATCACGTAAATAGCCGCTATCTCAATGCGGCAATGTAACAATCATATTAATTTCGGTCGCCTTAACAGTGGCGGCTCACTAGAAAGCAATGTTGGAGAGTGACTATGGGCTTAGGTGGTATTAGCATTTGGCAGTTATTGATTATTCTGGCTATCGTGGTCATGCTGTTCGGCACCAAACGTTTACGAAATATCGGTGGCGACTTGGGTGAAGCGATAAAAGGTTTTAAAAACAGCATGTCTAACGATCCCGATGAAAAAAAGCAAAATGACGATGAGCAAACATTGTCTGACAATGAAGGTGTCGAGGTTGATAACAAAGACAACGATAAATGATAAGACACTAGATGTTTGATATCGGATTTCAGGAACTACTTCTCATCGGCATAATGTCATTGCTCATTATGGGGCCGGAACGACTTCCGGGTGCGATTCGCACCTCGAGTCTGTGGATCGCCAGATTACGCCGTAGCTTTCAGCAAATTAAATCTGAGATCGAGCGGGAGGTTGGTGCTGATGAAATTAGACAGCAGATACGCAACGAATCAATAATGAAAGATTTGGAAAATACAAAAAACGCAATTCAAGAGCAAATTCAAATGGTCTCTGATGAGATCCCATCACAGTTTGAAAATTTACCCTACGATTCAAACAGCAGTGACACCAACGCCGCGCCAGAACCGGAAAGCAGTATTAGCCAAGAAGCTGATGATACGAACGTTATCGCGCCTGAAAGTAAACCATGACTGACACTGAAAAAAATCAAGACCAGGCGCAGCCATTGGTAAGCCACCTTACTGAGCTACGAGATAGATTGCTGCGCTGCGTATTGGCAATTTTAGTGGTCTTCTTTAGTCTCTTTTATTTCGCTAATGATATATATTATTTTGTTTCAGAGCCTCTGCGAGTATTGTTGCCAGAGGGAACTAGTATGATTGCTACAGAAGTAGCGTCCCCATTTTTAACGCCCTTCAAGCTAACTTTAGTCGCTTCGTTGATCCTTGCAATGCCTATTATTCTTTACCAAGTCTGGGGTTTCATTGCTCCGGGTATGTACCGTTCAGAAAAACGTATTGCCATTCCATTACTGGCTTCTAGCATCGTCTTATTCTACGCAGGTCTGGCCTTCGCGTATTACGTAGTCTTTCCGCTGATTTTTGGCTTTTTCAGCGGCGTAGGACCAGAAGGTGTCGCCTACACTCCTGATATTGCCCGCTTCCTTGATATCGTATTGAAATTATTTTTTGCATTTGGCGTCGCTTTCGAAATTCCTATCGCAACTATATTGTTGATTTGGGCTGGTATCACAACACCTGAAACGCTCTCTGAAAAACGCCCTTATATTGTTGTTGGATGTTTTGTGTTTGGCATGCTGCTGACACCACCCGATATAATTTCGCAAGCACTGCTAGCATTACCGATGTGGCTACTTTTTGAATTTGGCGTCTTCTTTGGTCGTTTTATTCACCCTCGAGAGGACGAAAAGACCACGTAACTTTACGTCGACAAGTTTTTAGCAGGGTCTACTAGACGAGATAGCCGGATATCCTTCAGCGCCTGATTCTGAGTCACGAACAGTCCCTATTTTTTTAGCAGCATGTATTAGATCATTCATATCGAATATCCCCACAATTTACCCAAAAGCCACCGTCGATCTGCAAATTGAGCGTAATAGATATCTCGTCAGCTTTCGATTATTGAAGTGCTTATTAAACCATAAGACCTCTTATTAATTCATATTCCCCTACAAATTCACTTCATTTTCCGCTACCCTGACCCCCCGTATACGCTAATGGGAATGCCGGCAAGGCTCCATCCGCTAACCTATTTTAAGCACGTATCTTTGGTATTCAATCTAATGTTTGACAACAGCACCCTCTCTCAACTGAAACAATTAAAAAAAGACATCGAAGACAGCAAGGAATATGCTGAGGGCATTGTCAAAGGCACTCAACGCAAGTTCGGCTTCGTTGTATTGGCAGATGGCCGGGAAATTTTCCTCAATCCCGATGAAATGACAAAAGTTTTTCCTGGTGATAACGTCAAGATCCTCATCACCACGGAACAAAGCAAGACTAAAGACAAAAATGCTAAACCCAAAGTAAGCGGAGTTTTGCAGGCACTACTGCAATCCCCGCTTAAAGAATTTAATGGGCGCTATATTATCAAAGGGCAGGGGCATTTCGTCGAGCCTGACCTGCCGCAGCTGAATCGATGGATCTTTATACCTCCAGCTGCAAGAAAAAATGCCGCCGCAGGCGACTATATTCGTTGTAAATTAAGCCGTCATCCATATCCTAATGAAAAGCCGCAGGCAAAAATACTAGAGGTCATCGGCAATCTTGAGAAAAAAGGTATTGAGACAGAGTATGTAACGAGCAAATTCCAGTTGGACCCTGTGTGGAAAGATAACTGGGAAGAGTCCTTAGCCGATATAGACTTCTCACAACGTAAGGACATGAAAGACATACCCTTTGTTACCATCGATGCAGCTAGCACTAGAGATATGGATGACGCGTTGTATGTAAGTAAATCTGACAATGGATGGAGATTGCTGGTCGCTATTGCTGATCCCGGTGCATTTATTATTTCAAACTCTGAGCTGGATAAACAAATAGCTCAACGAGCAATATCAACATACATGCCCGGCTATGCTATCCCTATGCTACCCGCTAAGTTGGCTAATGATTTATGCTCCCTTGCCCCAGACCAAGTTCGCCCGGCACTGATTTGCCAGATTGATATCAACGCCACCGGGGACATCGTGAGCCACAATATCGTTGAGGCCGTAATGTCTTCTAAGGCAAAACTAAGCTACGACGACGTATCGAGATTTTTGGACCAGCGCGATGACACCATAACGTCGGCCGACTGCAGCAATCATGGCCATGTATTAACTCAGCTCAAAGAACTGTCCGATGCTCTATTAATAAATCGCAAAGAAAACCATTTAGTTATACCGAATCGCCCCGACCTACGTCTTGTTCTTAAAGTTAACGGCAAAATGGATCGTATAGAACTGCAAAATAAAAATTCAGCGAGTCAAGTTGTTGAGGAGTGTATGATCTTAGCTAATCGTTGCGTCACCCAAATACTTGACGATGACGCGATTTTTGTCAGCCACCCGGGTTTTCGCCCGGAGCGAGTTGCCGATGTTTGTAAGCTAGCAGAAGAGCAGTTGTCGCTAACCGACATAGACGTCACTCAGCCGGATGGTTATCGACACATTATGAAATCTATTGATGATGATGCACTGGATTTTCCTCTTCGCGCCGTCCTGAGCCGCTTATTATCGAGGGCTAGGTTAAGTAACAAGCGCCTGCCACATTTTGGAATGGGATTATCTTCATATACTACTTTTACCTCCCCGATTCGAAAATATACTGATTTGTTAGTACACAGAATCATCAAAGAAAAGTTACGTGGCCTTCCTCCAACTCGCTGCAGTGATGAGCAGCTAGAAGCAATCCAGCAGCGACAGGATAACTCTCGGCAGGCTCGTTCACAGATGGAACAATGGCTAAAATGTCAATTTATACAACCGCTAGTCGGTCAAAATTTTATCGGGCGAGTGTCACAAATAAACAGTAATGGTTTTACTGTTCGTATAGATGAAAACCTCATTGAGGGATTTGTAGAAACACGAATTTTACCCGACAAATACAGCTTCGATCCAATGAGACTTAGGCTCAAGAGTAAAACACTCACCATAGAATTGGATCAAGCTATCGAGATCATTGTTAAGGAAGTCGATTGCGACCAACGCAGTATACGCTTTACTCTTCCGATAGCCGCTCAGCAAGCACAACCTGAAGCACAAAAGAAAGTCTCTGCCGATGGCACAAAATAAAGCATCACTAACGAGCCATTCGAGTAGTACACCTATTTATTGAGAGTAAGTATGTGTTAGCGATGAATATGAGGGCCATGACTTAGCTTTTTTGCGACGATCAATTGCTGTTGGTCCATTTTTCTTTTGACCTTCGCAACTAAAGAAATCATTTCATCAACTGGCATAGCCCGCAAAAATTCACCAATGTCTCGTCGGGGAGAATGAGTTAACGACCCTTCTATTGACTCGAGGCAGTCGATAATTCTCTCTTCGGTGTCATTCAATACCGATTCGGCATCAAAGATTAACTGGGTGAAAACATCTACGATCAACATCTCGTTGATAACACCTTTGTCATTGCTTGCCAGCGGCATTGCGATTTCCTCTTCACGATAACAGCGACGTTAAGCGCCATTGAATCACTTTCTCATTTTTAGTATGGACTACAATCAGAAAATTGCACAAAAACAGATCAAAAATGCTCTTCTGTTGACACATTTTGGGTCTGATTTACTAAAATACCGAGGAGAGTGGTTAAAAAGGTGCGTTCCCTGGAGTTCGAGGATAGGGAATAACATCACGAATATTGTCTAATCCGGTAACGTAACTGATAAGTCTTTCGAATCCGAGACCAAAACCTGCGTGTGGTACGGTCCCGTAGCGTCTCAAGTCTCGATACCACCAAAGGTCGCCGCCGATATTTTGTTCAGCCATTCTCGCGTCCAACACATCAAGTCGTTCCTCGCGCTGACTGCCGCCAATAATTTCTCCAATACCCGGAGCCAGCACATCCATGGCAGCTACTGTTTTATTGTCGTCATTCATGCGCATATAAAACGCTTTGATCTCTTTGGGGTAGTTCATCACGATGGTAGGTGCACCAATATGCTCTTCACACAAAAATCGTTCGTGCTCAGATTGCAAATCAAGACCCCATTTTACTGGAAATTGAAATTTTCGCGGTGCATTTTCAAGGATTCGAATCGCTTCACTATAATCGATACGCTCGAAATTTTGCTGCGACACTTTTTCTAAACGTTCGTGGCATGTCTTATCGACAAACTGGGTAAAAAACTCTATGTCGTCACCACATTTATTAAGCACGGCATTAAATAGATATTTCAAAAAATCTTCTGCCAGCGTCGCGTCATCATTTAAATCAGCGAAAGCTATTTCCGGCTCGACCATCCAAAACTCTGCTAGATGACGACTGGTGTTAGAATTTTCTGCTCTGAATGTGGGTCCAAAAGTATAAACTTTCGACATGGCCATACAAAACGCTTCAACATTAAGCTGGCCGGAAACCGTCAGAAAAGATTCGTCAGAGAAAAAATCTTTGGTAAAGTCTACACCACCATCAACACCGCGTGGAAGGTTAGTCAGGTCTAATGAGCTAACTCGGAATAGCTCTCCGGCGCCTTCACAATCGCTGGCAGTAATTATCGGTGTATTGACCCACTGAAAGTCTCTATCAAAGAAGTAGTTATGAATAGAGTTTGCTAGTACATTGCGAACGCGAGTCACCGCACCAAAGGTATTTGTCCTCGGACGTAGATGCGCTATTGTACGTAGATACTCAAAACTATGCCGCTTCTTCGCGACAGGGTACGTCTCTGGGTCATCAACCCATCCTACAACCTCAACAGCCGTCGCCTGTATCTCGAAGTTTTGACCCTTGCCTTCAGAAGTCACCAGCATGCCAGAAACTCTGACAGAACAACCGGCTCCAGCTTGCAGCACCTCGGATTGATAGTTGTCTAGTGTAGTCGGGATCACTGCCTGAATGGCAGCAAAACAACTGCCGTCATGAATCGCCATAAACGAAATACCAGCTTTTGAGTCGCGCCGACTGCGCACCCAACCCTGAACTGTTACAACCGACTCTGATGCCACGCTTCCCGACAATAATGATTTTATCACAGTGGCTGACATGACAGCTTTGCCTCATACATAGATCAATGGATGTCATCGCCGACAAATTATGGCTATGACAGGGGGCGCTATTCTATCGCCATTCGTTGGGGGTCAAGAGATATCCACAACAAACGACAACTAGTTTAGCTGTGAGGACAACCAATCTTTTAGTGCTGGACCTGTACCCATATCCCAAGGAATTACATCTGCCTTGTTCTGTAGCTTGTACTCAACTAACTCTTCATTGAGACAAATGGTACCGGTAGCTATTACGTGAAAGACTATTAATAACTGGTTAGCTCGATGGAAAGCATAATTGCCAACAAATTCAGCGATTTCACCATTAAGACCAAGCTCTTCATTAACTTCTCGCAACACCGACTCTTCAGGTGTCTCTCCTCTCTCAAGAAAACCCGTGATTAAAGCAAACATGCCTTCTCTCCACTGGGCATTGCGAGCCAACAATACTTGCCCGTCATACTCTACAATAGCAGCAACGACCGGCGTAGGGTTATCCCAGTTAACAAAACCACAGGCATAGACACATTGGAGCCGAAGCTGGCCATCCAGATGCTCACTAACAACACCACCTCCACACTGGGGACAAAATTTAATGACATGTTGATTCATGTTTCGCTCTCGTTCATTCTATAGTCTACTTATAATGGCCGATAGGTTAATGGATAATATCGCTCCAGACAACCTACATGACAGCTTCATTATCGAACTCACACAATATCAGGAAGCTTTGAAGACTTTGCGCTGCTAGGGCCCTGCCACACCCTACTAATTATAACGTCAACAATATCACCCGGAGCATAAGCCTATTATGAACACGCTATTTGAACATGCCCGCTATCTGTCTTTGAGTACTCAAAAGAAAGATGGAAGCTATGTAAGTACACCCGTGTGGTTCGCCGCCGACGAATCGAACAGTATTTATTACGTTTTTTCTGCTAAAAAAGCAGGAAAAGTAAAACGGCTGAAGAATTTTTCAAGTGCCAGTATTGCGCCCTGCACGGTCTCGGGTAAAACAAATGTGGATTCAATACCGGTGACGGCAACACTGATGGTTGAGGCTGGTGAGGTTAACAATGCACACCAGCTATTAGTGAGAAAATATCGCTGGCAAATGCATCTTTTGGATCTGTTTTCGCAGCTATCGGGAAAGTATAACCAGCGGCAATTTATAAAAATCACCGGCATGTAGATCAGGCGCTCACAATACCGGTTTTTACCAATAACTTACTGATTAAGATCGGCATCTTTCCAAAACTTCGTTCCCTTTACCGTAGCCTGAAGCGCGAGACCAGTGCCTGTCAGCTGATAGATTTTGATGCCGTCCAGAATGACTTCAGCGGCGACGGCCGCGCCTTTATCATCAGCCTTGGCAGCTGCATCTGCCTGTCCGCCAAATGCCCAGCCACTATCAACGAATCGAGTCATCACTTCTCGATTATCGAAAACAAAAACTGCTCGGAAATCTTTTGCCCCCAAACCTAAACCAAGCCCAACTTCGCCCATTTTCATGTATGTATTGGTATTACTTGCGTTGTCGACAACAATGCCAAAACCATTTCCTACGCTGGCAAAAACGATATTGAAGTTGAGATTACTAAACACAGCATACCCTGGCGCCTTGCGAATCTCAGCACGGGTATCAGGCTTCAACTTATAGAGCTCATCAAGTACTTCGAGCTTCATAGTAGCGATGTGAGCCCGTTGCTCCTGCCTGGTTTTACCAGGCGCAGAACAAGCCGTCACCAAAACCACTAGCAGCAATGAGATATATCGTAGAGTTAATGACATAGTTGCCTCTCTTATTAAGTTGCGTTTACGCATTGAGATCTGGGATCAACTGCGCTTTGATGTGCTCGATATTTTGCTTCAAACGTAGCTTTTGCCGTTTCATCCTCTGCAATTTCAGCTGATCAAGATAAGGGAGCTGCTGCAGATTACTAATTTCAGTATCCAGCATACGATGTTCGGTTTGCAACTGAAAAAGTTGAAAACTGAGCGATGGAATATCGGTATTTTCCATGTAACGTAAAATAGCCTGTTAGTTGACAAAAAAACGGACGTTGGTCGTCAGTTAACCATCGACGCGGAGTCACTGAAATTAATAGGAGCTAGCATACTCGTCGTCAGGTTATCGTCAATTGGCTGTCAACAAAACGCTTAATCGTATATTGGCCAATCTCATCCATCGAAGTAAATTCTAAACTGCACAAAACGCCATCATCGGCATCTTCTGTATTAATAACTCGCGCATAAATATCAGTGGTGTCAGCGCCCAGTAACTGCAGCGAAACCTCAATTTTTATCTCGGAAAATGGTACTAAGTCTATCGGGCTGCGCATCAGCAACCCCGCATATCCTAAATCAATCACTTCTCCCCGAAATTGGTCCGGCTGAACATGTTTGCCAAGCAAGCGACGAAAGTAACAGGGCATGTTGACATTCACCCGAGGGCTTTTTCGTATTTCCCGGCGTGGAACAGTGATCGCTCTCGGCCGAGTTGTACCCATCAGATCATACAGATTGACCGGCTCCCGCTTACCTTTGACATGCACCTTGTTCGGCTCTCCGACCAAGACAAAAGCCTTCGCCGCGCGATAGGTATTTTCACTGATAAGAATCTGGCCACGGAGGCTTTGCGCTTCAATCCGCGACGTCAAGTTAACCTCATCACCAATCACTGTATACTCTCTATGGTGCTCCGAACCGACGGACCCCGCAACGACCTCCCCGGTATTTATCCCAATTCCCATAAACAGCTCAGGCAGACCCAGACCGATATTTTGCTGATTGAATTCAGACATAGCACGCTGCATCTCAACGGCGCAGGCAATTGCGCGCTCAACATCATCTATGTCACTATTGGGCGCCCCGAACAACACCATAATAGAGTCACCCATCAATTTATCGATAGTGCCGCCATGCCGGACAATGACATTCGTCATTCGAGAAAAATAGCGATTTAACAGCTCCATCACTGTCATCGCTGAAAAAGTTTCAGCAAGGGCCGTAAAGCCGCGAATATCCGACAACAAGATAGTTACGCGCCGAGATTCTGGGATCGTGCTGTCAAATTCGTTATCGCTAAGTAGCGTTTCAATGGTGTCAAGCAAGTCAGGTCTGGCGTTATCTCTCTCAAGCTCCGCAGGGATATAAGCTTGCACTTCGTCACATATCTTACTCGCCAACACTCTTACATTATTGGTGTTTTTTACCATAACCACTTGATCACTATCCCCTTAGATCACTATCTTTTAGTACGTTTCGACCCTTCGATATCACTTATAACACTATTAAACAGCGAAGACTAATAACCAAATCCGATCCTAAAAATCGCCATGAAACGAAAGGATTATAAACCATAGAAACAACGTCATTCTTTCTAATGTAAACAACAGCTTGAAAAATGAATACCGCTCCCGCAGGGGCAAGGCTCATCGTGAGCAACCGGCTCTAGGGCCAAAAACAACTGCTCGGCGTTGAAGTCCCAGGAGCCATCGGCCCATATACCGCCCATCGTAGCGTAGGTGTTTAATACCTTCGAAAATAGCTCGTAAGCCTGAGCTAAATGATCACTGCCCAGATCGACTTCGTCGTCAAAGCTTAACTGGCGGGCGCTAGCCGCATCAGCAAATGTAGCGGCAAGATTAAGCGAGGCATCAATATCGTCAGTCATGGCAATATCATTCACATCATCAATGGTAATCAACCAGACATCTTCTAAATACTGGTGTCCCATTAACAAGCCCTCGCACCACTCCGCAAGCTCATTTTGCCAACGCTCTGAGTAAATGGAGTCGAACGGTAAAAATCGCCTCTGTTGAGCCCTCTCGGCAATATAGACAGCCAATGAAACGACTTGTGAAAAAAAATCGCGAGCCTCAGTTTCATTATCAAACTGAGGCTCGTCATTTAACCAGATCAAATCAAACCACTCTGATGGCTTAATCAGCTCTGGTGAGCAAGCAACAGCAAACAGGAAGCCTTGCAACTGATGAAAGCTGATCACGGCTTCGTGACCTTGCAATTGCTCCAGCGTCTCGCGCAGTGATTTCTCCTGTTGCTTATTAAATGTCATGGGAACTAACGATGCCTGCACTTATGTATAAAATTAGATAAACATAGACAGTAGCCATGATGACTGTCTTTTTTAACTCACTAAGAAGCGTTGAGTAATCCCGGATTATCACCGAGGAAGTTTTCAACCGTGTCCACAATAGCCTGTGTTTGCCGATCTATCTCGAAGTTTACTCGATCGCCGATCCTCTTAGTACCATGCGTTGTCACGCGTAAGGTTTCAGGGATATAACAGACCGTAAAGGCGTTTTCAGACTTGTTAACATCGGCTACCGTCAAACTGCATCCATTTAAGCCTACAAAACCCTTTGGAAAGATATATTTCATTTTTTCAGCGGCCACCCGATAGCTGATAAAACAATTATTCTCTGGCTGGTCAATGGCAATAACTTCTGCACAACCATCAACATGGCCGGATACGATATGACCACCTACCTCCGCACCCTGTTTAGCAGAGCGCTCAAGATTCACAACATCCTCGGCATTAAGCTCTCCTATTGTTGTCAGCGACAAAGTTTGTTGCATAACATCAAAATTCACACAACTCCCCTCAATAGTAGCGACAGTCAGGCATACTCCATCAACACTGACGCTGGCGCCGATGGCCAGACCTTCCACTAACGCCGCCGGTAAATCAAAACGTAGCGTATTTAGTCCCGGCTTACGCTCTACCGATAAAATTGGAAAAGAACCCTGTACAATACCTGTAAACATAAAATGACCCAACTAAACTACAAACTCGATAACTTTGAAGCGCTATAGTAATGCAATAGAATCAAGCCGCATAGGCTAACCCTGCGATCGATCAACTTAAATCACCACAACAAAGGGCAAAACGATGGATGAAGAAATTCAACAAATAACCGCAATCTATCACATGATAGTAGAGTTTTTTGTCACTTACAGTTTTCAGTTAGTAGGCGCAGTTCTGATTATCATTATTGGATTTTGGTTGGGCGGAAAAGTTGCCAACTTGATTCATAGCATCTGCCAACGTCACTCATTGGATGTCACACTCAGCACATTTTTGGCCAACACAGCCAAAATTCTTGTCATAGCGATAATGTCGGTCATTGCCATGGGGAAAATTGGTATCAGCATCGGCCCATTTGTCGCTGCTCTTGGCGCGGTATCGCTGGGAGCTGGTCTCGCCCTCCAAAGCCCTCTATCAAATTACGGTGCCGGCCTTAATCTTATACTCACCCGTCCCTTCGTTGTTGGCAATACTATATCTGTGCAAAATGTAACCGGCATAGTCGAGGAAATACAGCTCGCTTATACCCGCTTGACCAATGAAGATGGGATAGAAATCACTATTCCTAACAAGCACATTATTGGCGAAGTCATTCACAACTCTCGCGCTGACACATTAATAGAGCTAGAAGTGGGTATCAGCTACAATGCTGACCCGGAGCAAGCGGTGCTCGTCATAAAACAAGCATTGGCAGGCTTACACGTTGACAGTGAGCGCAACAACCCTGTTGTCGGTATCGATAGCTTTGGTGATAGCAATATCACTTTAGCAGCCAGACTATGGGCGCCAACCTGCAACCATTTTCGAGTTCGTTATCAGGCAAATAGTGCCATCTATGCCGCTTTAAAACAGGCAAAAATAGAAATTGCATACCCGCAACGAGAAGTGCGTATGATTTCCTAGCAGGATAACTAGTGACCTAGCTCCAGACTTTTCGGTAAAGCTGCTCGATATCAAACTGTTCGGGAATCAGCGGATTATTGTTCGGCGAACCGGATGCTAGCGCCTGCTCTGCCATCGTTGTTATCACATCAGCATAGTCCGTCTCCGAAATTCCAAACGTTTTCGGTGACGGCACTTGCAAGTCACTATTCAACCGATACAACCCGTCTAGTAGCTTGATACCGGCATCAGCGTCACTATCCGACAAACTGGCCAAATCCATTGCTCGAGCGCACTCTGCATAGCGGCTGACAGATCCAGGTAATGAATATTCTGTTACCGCAGGCATTAACATGGCATTGCTCAAGCCATGAGGTACGTGAAAAAAGGCCCCCAGTGGCCGACTCATGCCATGAATCAGTGTTACCGAAGAATTCGAGAATGCAATGCCACCCTGGGTTGCGGCCAACATCATAGCTTCTCTTGCCACTTTGTTGTCTGGGTTATCGCAGGCGATTCGGATATTGCGAGCAATCGATGACATAGACGCCAACGCAATAGTGTCAGTGAAAGCATTGGCCTTACGGCTTATGTAGGCTTCCATTGCGTGACAAAGACTATCGATTCCGGTGTCCGCCGTTAGGCGATAAGGCATGGTCATTGTTAGCTCAAAATCTACTAGCGCAGCGGTGGGCATTAAACCTGAACCTAGGCACATCATTTTTTCCTGGGTTTCTGTATCAGTAACCACCGTCACTCGGGTAGCTTCAGAGCCTGTTCCTGCCGTCGTTGGAATCGCAATAATAGGCACGCCAATCGGCACGGGATTAGGCGCTTTATAATCACGCATTTTGCCACCGTGAACCGCTAAAACCGCCAGTGCTTTAGCCGTATCAATCGAACTACCGCCCCCTAATGCCACCACTGAATCGAATTCGCCTTGCTGCCAACTTTCCATTGCTGCGGCAATAGAGTCTGTTGTCGGATCGGCAACACAGTCAGTAAAGGTACCAAATTCTACGTTGGATTTTTCTAGTCCACTGGCTATCTTATCAACATAACCGCACTGCGCCATAAAAGGGTCAGACACTATCATTGGACTCGAAAGGCCCATCTCTAACAACACCTCTGCCAGTTGGCTGCTAACTCCAGCGCCGATGCGCAGTATTCGGGGTAGGTATATCGATGAAGCAGTCACAATGAAATCTCCTATGAATTTTCGGAACACGGTCAGCGTAAATTGTGCTGTCCTAGTGATTCTGATACACCATCTTATAGGATAAGACCCAACAGGGGCAGGTAAATTATCACTGCAAACGAGTTCCAAAGACGGGTAAGATCGTTGCCATCAGTCTTGTATCTCACTCACGCAAGGACCAATCTGACTATGGCTTTAACAGACTCCCTTTGCGCCCATGATTACGTTGTCATTGGCGGTGGTATCGTCGGTATTTCTACGGCTTTACATTTGAAACAGCAACAACCTTCCAGCTCGGTCCTTCTTATAGACAAAGAGTCGAAGGTGGCGAAGCATCAGACAGGTCATAACAGCGGTGTAATTCATGCCGGAGTTTACTACGAACCAGGCAGTCTAAAAGCAGACTTTTGCAAGCGAGGCGCACTATCAACCATAGAGTTTTGCCAGAAAAATAATATTCCATACCAGCAACCAGGAAAATTGCTCGTCGCTACCAGTCCCATTGAACTGCAACGAATGGCAAATTTAAAACGACGATGTGAAGACAACGGCATAGCTGCAAAAACACTGCAGTCTCAACAATTACGCGAACTTGAGCCCAATATTGTTGGCTTAGGAGCACTGCAAATCGATCAAAGCGGCATTGTTGATTATCCACAAATCGCTCAAGCGATGGCTAAACAATTCCAGTTGAGCGGAGGGGAGCTTCTACTCAGCACGGAGTTACTCGGCGCTATAGAGCGGCCTGAAGCCATAGAACTATCGACCTCGCAAGGCACCATCAATACATACCAGCTTATTTGTTGTGCCGGTCTGATGGCCGATCGCCTTACTCAGATGTTAGGCATTGAAACCAATTTTGCTATTGTCCCCTTTCGCGGAGAGTACTATCAGCTTCATCATCGGCATCGGCATATCATCAATCATTTAATCTATCCCATTCCCGATCCTGAATTGCCCTTCCTCGGCGTACACCTAACACCGATGATTGATGGCAGTATCACTGTTGGTCCAAACGCAGTCTTAGGTTGGAAGCGGGAAGGTTATGGCAGTATCAATTTTTCTGTCAAAGACAGCTTAGCATTGCTGAGTTTCCCCGGTTTTTGGCATCTTGGGAAGCGTCACTTTGCTTCAGGGTTGATAGAGTACAAGAATAGCTTCTACAAGCCGGGCTATTTAAAACTGCTCAACAAATATTGTCCCAGCATAACTATCGACGATCTTAAACCTTATCCTGCAGGCGTCAGAGCGCAGGCTGTGCTTAATGACGGTAGCTTGGTCCATGATTTTCTGTTTGCCGAATCTAAACGTAGCTTGCATGTTTGCAATGCGCCGTCACCAGCAGCAACATCGGCAATTCCAATCGGCCAGCATATCGCTGAATTAATGACGAAAAAATCAGCGGCGGCGTTGGGTTGAGGCTATTTTTACGGGGGGAAATAAAAAACTAGATAGACGCCTGATGCCTACCATACTCACCGGCTCGACTTTAACGAGAAACACTTCGGGTATTACACAACCAAAAATCGCTTAACTTTATTTTTCAGCTAGGGCGTCGGTAATTCAAACCGCTATTACGATAGCTTAGTTTTTTCCAGCTCTAATCTATACAGGGTTACTATCATTATCTGACTCCATTCCATGAATAGTAACAACATTGGCCGACGAAGAAGCAAAACGATGCTGCGCTAACGCCTGATATTCCTTAGAATAGTACCAAGCATTTGCATCTATCTTTGATGGAAATTCAATCAGCACCGTTCGAGTGGCACCCCAACTACCTTCCAGCAATTGCGTGCTTTCATCCACTGCAAGCATCTTGCCCTTAAACTTTTCGAAGATAGCCATAAACCCATCCTCATATTTAGAATATTGCTCCCGATCATCAATCTGAATCTGAGCAACAATATATGTAGCCATAGTCAAACCTTAGCTCAATATCTTACGGCGATAAAAAAATCATCCGAAAAATTTGATTTTTTTTGATAGCCACCAATACTTAAGATTGAACCATTCGTCTAACGGAGCATCAATCAGCAAGCAACAAAGTCCCTATTTTTTCTGTCAGAGCAAACATTACAACTCGCACCCCCACGATATTGTAGGCGTGCGTTCACCCCTTACGGCGATTAATATGAATGCAGGCGTACCGGCAAACTGGAAATCCCATGTACAAAACAGGAAGGAATTCGTTCGGGCGCACCGACCACCTCAATCGTTTTAAAGCGCTTCTGAATTTCTTCCCACAATACTCGCAACTGCATCTCTGCTAGACGATTTCCCATACAGCGATGTAAGCCAAAACCAAAGGAAATATGATTACGGGCTCGTTCTCTATCGATCAAGAATTTATTGGGATTGGGAATGGTGCGCTCATCACGATTACCTGATGCGTACCACATAATTATTTTGTCACCTTTCTTAATTTGCTGACCCTCAAATTCATAATCACGAGTGGCCGTGCGCCGCATATGCGCGAGAGGCGTAACCCAACGAATGATCTCGGAGACCATATTGGGTATGTGTTCTGGGTGACTGCGCAACTTCTCATACTCAGCAGGATTTTCGTTCAGTGCCAGCAGTCCGCCAGTAATTGAATTACGGGTTGTATCGTTACCGCCAACGATTAATAACAGAATATTTCCCAAATACTCTTGCGGGCTCAGGTTCTTAGTTGCATCGCCCCTAATCATCATCGATATCAAATCATTGCCAACAGGATTTTCTTCACGCTCTTTCCACAATTGCAGAAAATAGTTTAGGCATTCAATCAGTTCTTGTTGACGCTCTTCTTCTGTCTCTATCAATCCCGCACCCAACCGCGCAAATGTCACATCTGACCAGTGAGTTAATTTATAGCGATCCTCAAATGGAAAGTCGAACAACGTCGCCAGCATTTGGGTTGTCAATTCGATTGATACCCGATCAACCCAATTAAATGTTTCTCCAATCGGTAGTGAGTCCAAGATATTTACAGCCCGCGACCGGATGGTAGATTCAAGCTCTTTCAGATTAGGCGGCGCTACAACATTTTGCACAGCTCTGCGCTGATCGTCATGTTTCGGCGGGTCCATCGCAATAAACGTCGGCGCAGTAAAATCGCTGTCTTCTGCTGGATCTGAAATTGTAATGGATGGAAAAGACGAAAACACTTCCCAGTTTTTTTCAACTTTCATAATGTCGTCAAAACGTGTTATCGACCAGTACGGTCCAAATTCGCTGCTCTTGCAGTAATGCACTGGGGCATCATTGCGAAGACGAGTCAAATAATCCCACTTTGCGTCATTAATCCATAGGTCTACATCGCTAACATCAATATCTTCCAATGGCATAGTCGCAGGATCATAATCCAGCATGCTTATTCTTTCTAGTGAACCCATACGCTATTAAACTCCTTTAAATGAACAGATAGATATTAAAATGTACCGATAAGACAGACAAAATGTCGTCCAGTATTTAGCCAAAGGCGCACTTTACCAGATTATGACCGGTTTTCAATCAGCGAAAGCCTACCATTGTACAGCCACTTTTTCGAAAGTAATCTCAAGAGAGACAGTACTAAAACTTTCAAGTGACTCGGTAATCAGTCCCAATTGTGTCACCTTTTCCAAAGCGTCCACAATCTCAACGGATGCATTAAGGACGTGAACACGGGGCCATTGTTCGGCAATCTTATTGAGCAAAGTAATATTAGTAATAGTAACGCTGTATGGGACTAGCCAATACAGTGAACTGATTACCTGAATTACTCAGTGTTTAACGGCAGCGTTGCAGTCAATCATTAACCCTGATCTGAATAAAATGTTCACCGATAGTCAAAGCTATAATCTTATATTGATCGCCCCTATTCGTTCATTGACTTAGCTCAACAATAGCGATGCCACACATTGCTGCATTTCCTGATGTCCACTGGATGGCGATTGGTAGTATGCTTACGGTATAAAAGGCGCTACACGTTGGCTTCATTATAATTTTGAGAATCAGACAGCGAGGAGTTTCAGTGCCCAGTATTAACCGGCTTGAGGAAAAATGCATTCTTCCAAGCCAGGCAACGAAATGTTGAACTACTTTGAGAACGATCACCCTCCGAAACTTTTTTGCATCCTGCAGACGTATTCTGTGAGTGCCTAAGTGACAATGATGGGGTTCAACTGGAAAATGAACACGGCAAAGTTGCTACTAAAGTATTGATTCAAAAATCCATGAAACCCGGGCATATCAGAGTTCCTCATGGTTGGTGGTATCCAGAACTTGGCGGTTCGGAAAATCTCACTTGAACTCTAGTCTCCGGCGACGCCGCGTAATGTTCAGACGCTGGCAAATATTTTGATACGGAGCACGCTGTTCCGCATTTCAAGGACTTTCTAGGACCTCTTGTTAAGCTTGTTCCGCCACAAAATTTCTCAGCTATTACATTAGATGATATTATTTAATGATTAAACGCTGGCCGAACGGTCACTATTAAAACCAAGCCCTTCACACTAAGGGGCCTGGCGGACCTTCTTGGCATTTTTTGGTTCCGTTGAAGGACTGCCAAATTTCTTCAAGACTTCGTAATAGATCTGAGCAATTGGCGAGAAAACCGAATCATCTTTGCACATGGTACGGAATAGTTTATCGGCTTCATCTTTGTATTTTTTTCGCGGCTTAAGCTTTCGTTTTCGCATTAGCTGATAAAAAGCATCGTGAACCAGGGAAGCTCTTAGATTTTCATCGGTGTCAATAATTAGCCCTGAGGTCCCATCCCAAGCGTAGCCGTCTTTAACAGTCAAACTGCCGTCACTTTTTAGCAAAATAAACTGCGTGTCTATTTCTGTTGGAGGCCGTATCCGGGTTTGGATATGGTAGTCCCTATCCAGTTGGTACTTATATCCCGACCTATAAAATATTTTATCATCTGTCATTACTCGTCCTCCGTTACAAGTTTACAATCCCACTGCGCCAACCACTCAAACTAATAGAAGGCGATATTTTCACCTGTCGCTGGCTCACTCTATTTCCCCCAAATCTCTTGCAAACGTTTATCCCGACCACAATTCCATCGATAAGCCTTATAACGGATAGGACTTTTTTTGTAAAAATCCTGATGATAACTTTCTCCGCCTTTAATGGGATAAAAAGTTGATGCCTTGAGAATGGGCGTAACGACTTCTAAATCAGGGAACTGATCGATTACCTGTCGTTTCGATTGTCCGGCGATTTGTTCTTCCTCATCACTAGCGACGAAAATAGCACTCAGATAGCTGGGTCCTTTATCACAAAATTGGCCCCTCTTGTCGAAAGGATCAATGTTTATCCAAAAGTTCTCCAATAATTTCTCATACGTTATTATCTCCGGATCATAGGTAATTTCAACAGCTTCAAAATGTCCTGCGTGATTGCCATTGTAGGTCGGGTTTTTCGCCGTGCCCCCAGTAAACCCAGAAACAACGTCGGTAACACCCTCAAGCTTTTCGAAATCCGACTCCATACACCAAAAACAACCGCCCGCCAATACGGTTGTGTCCGCTGTAACGTCAGCGTTATAAAGCAACATACTCGTTATTAAAAAAAATACCCTTCCGTATTTC
>Ga0115561_1000698_pt1 | contig 24795 bp, 28 predicted proteins | sample COGITO_mtgs_1105_4_FD_87201 | JGI IMG/M metagenome (GOLD analysis project Ga0115561, IMG submission 87201) | Pelagic marine microbial communities from North Sea - COGITO_mtgs_110512 | ecosystem: Environmental > Aquatic > Marine > Epipelagic | place: Germany:Helgoland, sampling site Kabeltonne...
CACCATGCCTCCGGCACGAATATGCACAGCACTGGGCGCCTCACCTGCAGCAATCTGCGAAGGCGTGTAAAAATAGTTGGCATTCTGACCCAGCATATAGGCCATAAGCCCAACAATGGCAGAGGCCGCCACCACCAATAAAATCACTAGCTGTAGGCGCTGTTTACGAATTGGATGCATTATTTGTCTTCCTCTGATGGCTCAGCCGATGATGTGCTCGCTGCCTGCTGCAGCTGTTGGCGCTGAGACTGCCGCGCAATAGATTGCAGGTTATCTCGGTGCTGCTGCACAGGCCTGATCAGCAACCAACCGAGCACTGCCAGAGAGACCAGTACCGCAGTCCATACATAGGGCCCATGACCAGCCATGTCCCACAGCTGCTTTAGGCTGTCAAATTGAGGGCTCATTGATCCACCTGCGCAGGCTGAGTTCTGAGAGCCAACTCGCGCACCCAGCTCGACTTGCGTTCGCGGCGCAGTATCTCCACCCTGGTGTAGAGAATCAGGGCCAGCCCATAAAAGCTGTACATGGCGATAATCATAACTAACAGAGGCTGGAACATATCCATGTGCATACTGGGTGCCGAGGTAAATTTGATGGTGGCAGGTTGATGCAATGTATACCACCAGTCCACCGACTTATAGATGATGGGAATATTCACAGTGCCCACCAGCGCTAAAATAGCGCTGGCCTTATTGCCAGTCTCCTGGGAGTGAAATGCATATTGCAGCGCCAGCACCCCCAGGTACAAAAACAGCAGAATCAACATGGACGTAATCCGCGCATCCCAAACCCAGTAGGTGCCCCAGGTGGGCTTGCCCCAGACGGCACCGGTAAACAGTGCAATAAAGGTAAGTGCAGCCCCAATAGGTGCTGCTGACTTCATAACCATATAGCTGAGTTTCATCTTCCAAATTAAGCCGATTGCACCAGCAATAGCCATCAGATAATAGCCCGCCAGCGCCAAAAACGAGGCTGGTACATGCAGATAAATAATACGAAAACTATTGCCCTGCTTGGCATCCTGGGGAGCGTAAGCCAGCCCCCAAATCAGGCCCGTCAGCATAAGCCCCAGAGTCAACACCCACAGCCAGGGCAACCAGCGCCCAGTGGTTTCGTAAAACCAGCGCGGTGATCCCATGCGGTGAAACCAGTTCCAATTCCTGCCTGCAGCCATAGTACTTAAAACCTATCAATCAATTAATTATTGCTCACTAATCGCAGCGCACCTGCAATAGCCAGGGGACATAGAGCTGCGGCAGCGCTGAGCATTGCTGCCAATACCGCCAGAGGCCCCAACCAGTTCAGACCGTCTATGGCGGACTGCACTGCCGCACTGCCAAAAATAATTACTGGCATATACAGCGGAATAACCAGTACAGACAACAGCAGCCCACCTTTGCGCAGCGACACAGTCAGCGCAGCGCCCACAGCGCCAATCAGGCTTAGACAGGCGGTGCCCAGCGCCAGGCTGGCCATCATAGGCAAGAGTCCCGCGGCCGGCAGCGACAGCATAAGGCCTATCAGCGGCGACACTAGCGTCAGGGGCAAGCCTGTTACCAACCAGTGAGCTAAAATCTTACCCAGCACAGGCAGAGCTAAAAGCTGCGGCGAAATAAGCAACTGCTCGAGCGAACCGTCCTGGTAGTCACTGGCAAACAGCGTCTCGGTGGACAGCAGCGTCGCCAGTAGCGCCATAACCCAGATAATTCCCGGGGCCAGTTCGGCCAGCCGGGCCGAATCCGGGCTGATTCCCAGGGGAATCAAAGTCGATACCAGTACAAAAAATATCAGCGGGCTGGCCACCTCACCTCTGCGCCTGTAAGCCAGAAGCAAATCGCGCCGCAGGTAACCGGCAAAACCCTGACTTTCGGCGATCATAATGGCAGCCCAATATCGCTGTGAGGGTCGACAACATATGTACGCAACCCATCAATAGGTAGATTCTGATGAGTCGACAGTATCACTGCACCACCCCGCTGCAAATGGGCTTCCAGCTGGTGCTGCAAATTCAGCACACCCTGTTTGTCAATGGAGGTAAAGGGCTCGTCCAGGTACCAGATTGCTGCCTTGCTTGTACTTAGCCGCGCCAGCGCTACTCGCCGGTGCTGGCCCGCCGACAGGCTGTAACAGGGCACATCTGTATAGCCGCGCAGACCCACAGCGTCCAGGGCCAGTGCAATCTCTGCAGCGCTGGTGGAGGCAGGGCTCATCCAGCGCAAATTTTCTTCCGCCGAGAGTATCATTTTAACGCCAGACTGGTGCCCTATATAAAGGATGTTATCCAGATATTCATAGCGACAATCTTGCACCGGCCGGCCCAGGTAGAGCACTTTGCCTGAAGTCGGCTGCAGAGCACTGGTCATCAGGCGCATCAGGGTAGTTTTACCTGCGCCATTGGCACCTTCGAGCTGCACAATATCTCCAGCGGCAACGGAAAAGTTGGCTGGTTTAAAGACATGGCAGTCGTCGCGCTCAAAAGCGAGTTGTTCGACTGTTATAAGAGGTGATGTGGACAACAGTGTTCACGCGGCCTGGTTAATTTGCGAGGCACATTATGCCAAAGATCAGACATCAAATGTTGTCTTTAATGTGCGGGGCTGGGTCAGTCAGAAAGATCTAATCAAAGTCGTCGTCAAAATCATATTCCTGGACCTGCTTGTCAATACGGGCCTGCTCAAGTTTCAGTTCCAACCTGCGCCGGGATTCAAGCTTGATCTGAGCCTGCTGTTTGTCTGACAGGGTATTTTCAGCTTCTGACTCAGCCAGATTGGCATCGGAATCTTCCAGCTGTTCTTCGCTGTCTAATTCATCAAGATCATCACTCATACAAAAACCTCAACTAGGCTCGGAGGACATTGTTACTGGTTAGCTGCGGCCAGGAACCCGAAAAGCGAAAAATAAGTCTAAAATCTCTCTCCGTCAAGAAATTAAATGCAGCCGGGAACCTCTTCTGCCCAACTACTTCAAACCACCGAGAACTGAGTTGCGTAATAGATAACATGAGTACCTAGGCAACTAAACGGAGAACTACTTTGATTTCACAATCTGTGCGCCCCATCTTCCATGCCCTCTCGGCAGCACTGCTGCTCGCCCTAGCTGCAGCTGCGCCAACCCAGACCATGGCCGACGATGAGACGGCGATTTTCGCCGGAGGCTGTTTTTGGTGTATGGAGAGCGATTTTGAGAAGCTTGAAGGCGTTAAATCTGTGGTCTCCGGCTATATTGGCGGCCATGTGCCAAACCCTACCTACAAGCAGGTATCTTCCGGCACCACAGGCCACACTGAAGCAGTGGAGATTAGGTTTGATAACCAGCAGATCAGCTTTGAACAGCTACTAGAGTATTTTTGGGTCAATATTGACCCACTGGATGGGGGCGGTCAATTTTGCGATCGCGGCCAGCAGTATCGCAGTGAATTATTCTATCTGAGCGACCGGCAGCAACTGGCAGCTCAGGCATCTATTGCAGCTTTAGAGGCGCAGCCCCAGTTTGCCGGCAAGATTAAAACCCAACTGAGGGCGGCTGCGGAATTCTATGTGGCCGAGGGGTACCACCAGGATTATTACCTAAAGAACCCCACCAGATACAACTACTACCGCTGGAGCTGCGGCCGAGATAAACGCCTGGGTCAGCTGTGGGGTAAAGAGGGTTAGGGTCGGAGAGCCTCAGTGTACAACCAGCATATCCGAGGTTAGGTAGTGGAGAACCTTCTCAGAGGTGTTGCCAATAAATTTGCCCGCCAATCCGCGATTGGCGGCGCTGCCAATTACTAACAGAGAGCTGTCTCCCACCAGCTCAGCCAGCTCTCGCTCCACCTGACCAGTGAGCACCTTGACCCCCGCCTGCACCCTCAGCTCTGCGCAGTGGTTGTTGAGCTGCTCCTCCGCATTGGCTAAGGCCTGCTGGGCATTTTCATGCCAGAGTATCGACTGGCCGGGCAGCGGGGGTACATAGGCGGTGGCCACGGTGGCTGCGCTAAAATCCGGTATTACAGAGACCAGCTCCAGAGGTAGATCGAGCGCCTCAGACATGGCTCGAGCTTTTAAAATTACCTTCTTGCCCAGCACACCGTGCTCTCGACTTTCATCCAGGGTGCCCACAGCTGCAACTACTTTCTCCAGGCTCTGGCCCTCGCCATTGACCAGCCAGACTGGGCACTGGGCGTCGCGCAACAGATGCCAGTCTTCGGGGGTTTTAAATATCTTGGCAATACGCGACTGCTGGTCACCTGCAACCTTGATAATAAGGTCTGCCTCCATACTGTTGGCTGTGTCGACCACCGATTTGTTCCAGCGCTTACCCCAGACCATATTGGAAGAAAAGTGGATATTGTAGCGATCTGTGAGTAGCCGCAGATGGGTCTCGGCCTCGTCGAGCAATGCCTGCTTAATATCTCTGTAGTTATCGAAGCCTATATATTTATGCATCTCTTCGATCTGATCGTAAACCGTCATCAAGACTCGCAGCTTGGCCTGGTTGTGGTCTGTCAATGCCACCGCCTGCTGCATGGCTAACTGATCCTTATCGGATCCATCTAGAACCACCAGAATATTTTCCACAATCTGTCTCCATAGTTGACTAGGCTGCACCTGATAGGAAACAGCTTTATTTTAAGTCTAGCCAGCCTCAAGCAGAAAAAACTGAGATTCTGAGTATTTACAGAGCCAGCATGATTTAGATCAATTCTGTGTCTATACTTTGAATCACTGACGGCTAATTCCTAGCTTTACAGGCAAGCCAATACGCGAGTTAAACGGACTTAATTTTAGCAACAGGGATTTTTATGCGCTCTCCTATCCTCAATATTCAACCCAGTAATTGTCATAACTGCCGCATGAGTGCGCTGTGCCTGCCTCTGGCTTTGGACAGCAGTTCTCTGGACCGGCTGGATAAAGTCATTGAGCGTGGTCGACCCATACATAAAAATAAGTATATATTTCATGGTGGAGATCCATTTCGCGCGGTTTACGCAATTCGCAGTGGCGCGGTAAAGTCATTTTGCATCAGCGATGACGGCAGCGAGCAGGTTACTGGCTTCTATTTACCCGGCGAAATTTTTGGCTGGGATGGCATAGATAACAATACCCACAGCAATACAGCCACGACCCTGGAAACCACGGCTCTGTGCGAAATCCCCTTTGCCAGATTCGAGGAGATCAGCCGCACCATGCCCATACTGCAAAAGCACTTTATTCGCCTGATGGCCAAGGAACTTACCTCGGATCAGGAGCTGATCGGTCTGTTGGCAAAAAGCTCCGCCGAAGAGCGGGTAGCTAGTTTGCTACTCAGCCTGTCGAGTCGGCTGAAACGCCAGCATCTCAGTGCAACTCAGTTTCGCCTTCCTATGTCGCGGGCAGATATTGGCAACTATCTGGGCCTGACCGTCGAAACGGTCAGCAGGGTTTTTAGCCGCTTCCAGAGTTTTGATCTGATTCTATGTGATAAAAAAGAGATAGAGATTATTAATCTCAACGGCCTCTCTGCACTGGCCCACAAGCCAAAAGTCTAGCCTGCCTGCCTAAAACTGCACTGTAGTGAATCAGTTTTCACTGGTTTCCATTGAGCTGCCATCTCCAGCGCCCTACAATGGCTAAAACCATTGGAATAATGCATGAAAATCTACCTAGTCGGCGGTGCCGTTCGCGATAAGTTACTCAACTACCCAAGTGATGAAAATGACTGGGTGGTGGTGGGCAGCTCTCCCGAGCAGATGGTCGATCTGGGTTACCAGCCAGTGGGTCAGGACTTTCCTGTATTTATTAAACCTCAAACTGGCGAAGAGTACGCTCTGGCTCGCACCGAGCGTAAATCTGGCCATGGCTATCAGGGTTTTACCTTTCACACAGCGGCGGATATCAGTCTCGAGGATGATCTTATCCGCAGAGATTTGACCATTAATGCCATGGCCGAAGACCACAGAGGCCAACTTATAGACCCCTATGGCGGCCAGCGAGATCTGCAGGCCAAACTGCTGCGCCATGTATCCGATGCCTTTACCGAAGATCCCCTGAGAGTGCTGCGTGTAGGGCGCTTTGCAGCCCGCTATCATCATCTGGGCTTTAGCATAGCACCGGAAACCTTGGCGCTGATGAGCAGCATTGCCGCCAGTGGTGAACTGGCTCATCTGGTGGCCGAGCGCGTATGGAAGGAAACTGAGCGCGCGCTGTGTGAGCGGTCACCGGATATCTATATCCAGGTATTGCGCGACTGTGGTGCACTGCAGATTCTGCTACCCGAGGTGGAGCAACTATTTGGTATACCTCAGCGAGCTGACTATCACCCGGAAGTGGACACTGGTATTCACACTCTGATGTCGCTGCAGCAGGCGGCAAAACTATCGGATAAAGCAGAGGTGCGCTTCTCAGTGCTGGTGCACGACCTGGGTAAAGCAATTACGCCGGACCATGTACTGCCCAGTCACAAAGGCCATGAGGCTCGCGGATTGCCGCTGGTTAAAGAGGTCTGCGACCGCTTAAAAGTACCCAATGATCACCGCCAGCTGGCCATGATAGTCACTGAATTCCATCTGCTCTGTCACAAGGCTTTTGAGTTGCGTCCCGAGACCATTTTAAAGCTATTAAAGGGCATTGGAGCCCTAAAGCCAGACAACAGGCTCGAGGAGTTTTTACTCAGCTGCGAGGCCGATGCCCGGGGTCGCACTGGTTTTGAAGATCGCGACTACCCTATGGCGGAGTATTTGCGCCAGGCCCGTGAAGTTGCTCTAGAAGCCGATATATCCGACCTAGTGGCCACAGGTATCAGTGGTGCCGAAATTGGTGCTCAACTCAGTCAGCGCCAAACTGCAGCTCTTACAGAATTTAAACAAAACTATCCCTCAGATTAGGTGTAACAATGAAGTCAGATAGCAAAACAGTGCTAATTACCGGCGCGGCACGGCGTATTGGCGCAGTCACAGCTCAACTATTTCACGCTGCGGGCTACAATCTAATTATTCACTACAATCGCAGCGCTGCCGCTGCTGACAAGCTGTGCGAGCAATTTAATGCCCAGCGCGCCAATAGCTGCCTGCTGGTGCAGAGCGATCTCAATGATATGGCCGGGCTAGATAAAATTGTCGATCTGGTACAGAGCGTTGGTCGCCTGGATGTGCTGATTAACAATGCCTCGAGCTTTTACCCCACTCCATTGGAAAACTGCGATGAGCAACAGTGGGATGATCTGATTGCCAGCAATTTAAAAGGGCCGTTTTTTCTGTCTCAAAAGCTGGCGCCAATGCTGATCAAAGCCCAGGGGGCCATTGTTAATATCTCGGATATGCATGCCCGCCAGGCGCTGCGCAATCATCCGATTTATACAGTAGCCAAGGCCGGCAATATTGCTATGACCAAGTCAATGGCTCTGGATCTGGGCCCGAATGTGCGGGTCAATAGTGTGGCGCCAGGCGCAATACTCTGGCCAGAGCATGAAGAAGACGATACAGATAAACAGGATTCGGTGTTGAGCAAGGTACCTATGGGTCGCTTGGGCACTGAATCAGATATAGCTGAGACGGCATTCTTTTTAGCGGTTAATGCCACCTATATGACGGGTCAGACTATTGCTGTGGATGGCGGCAGTTCAAATAGCTTATAGGTGAAAAGAACGACCTAGTTGGCTTTGGTGATATTTAGGCCACGCCATACAAAGGGCACCGGCCAGAGTTGCTGTTTGCTTTTGTCGTAGTCCTGCCAGTGCTGGGCATAGGACTTTTTGGTGACTGGGTGTAGGCTCTGGGGTGCTAATTCCGCCAGGGGTAATAGCACAAAAGCATTTTTAAGCACCTCATCTCTGGGCAGTGAGATGCCCTCAACCTGCCCCACTGTCTCATCTTGACTGAGAATATCTATATCCAGGCTGCGCGAGCCAAACTTTGGCGCGCTGCGGTCGCGACCATTGTTATCCTCTATGCCTTTGAGTATGCGGGAAATCTGTCCCACCCTGAGATCGGACCTGATACCCACCACCAGGTTGTAAAAGCTGTCGCCCTCAAAGCCCACTGACTCGCTCTCGTACACAGAGGAAATCTTAAGTTCGCCAAAATTCTCAGCCAGCGCATCCAGAGCAGCCCCAATATGCAGGTGGCGCTCGATATTGCTTCCCAGACTGAGATAGATCAGAGCCATTACTGTCGCTCACCTCGTTCAATAATAATGCCTACATCCTGACTGTATCTTAGTGCACCAGGCTTGCTGCGGCGCAGCTTTAACCAGGGCACAGAAAATTCTTCGCGCACAATACGGGCAATCTCTTCAGCCATACGCTCTACCAGCAGAAATTCACTGGCCTCAATAAAGGCAATCAGCCGCTTGGCGATCGACTTGTAATTCAGCGCATGTTCAATATCGTCGGTTTCGGCGGCACGGCGAATATCATGGGCCATTTCCAAATCCAAGCTGATGGTCTGTTTGACCTGGCGCTCCCAATCGTAGATACCAATAATGGTCTCTATGCGCAGATCTCTGATATATACAATGTCCATTAACTGTCCTTTTAGCTAGATGCTATGGCTGGCAATTGGTCGAGAGGCCAGCGGGGTGTAGCCAGGATTTCCAGATTATTCGCCTGACCAGCTATCAGCCGCTGACAGCCTGCATAGGCAATCATGGCTCCATTATCGGTGCAAAACTCATGGCGCGCATAGAATACTTCGGCGCCCTCTTTCGCCAGCGCGACCTCTAGACAGTGACGTAGCCTACTATTGGCTGACACACCACCAGCAATCACTAGGGTTTTCATCTGGGTCTGAGCCAGAGCGCGACGGCATTTAATCACCAATGTGTCCACCACTGCCTCCTGAAAGCCCGCGCAGATATCCAAGATGGTTTGATGATCTGGCAAAACATCGTCGCCGCGATGCCTCTGTATCAGATTGCGGGTATAGGTTTTAAGCCCAGAGAAACTAAAATCCAGGCCCGGACGGTCAGTCATGGGCCGGGGGAAATCGAAGCGATCAATTTGACCGCGATCTGCCATGCTCGCGAGCACAGGCCCACCGGGGTAATCCAGATCCAGCATTTTGGCGGTTTTGTCGAAGGCTTCACCAGCGGCATCATCCAGGGACTCACCCAGCACCTGATAGTCGCCAATAGCCTTGACTGAGACCAACTGGGTGTGCCCACCAGACACCAACAGGGCCACAAAAGGAAACTTCGGAGGCTTCGGTTCTAACATAGGCGCCAACAGATGCCCCTCCATATGATGAACACCCAGCACAGGCACATCCAGGGCAAATCCCAGAGCAGTGGCCATAGCACCGCCCACCATCAGAGCGCCCATTAGACCTGGTCCAGAGGTGTAAGCAATGCCGTCGATGTCCCCTTTATTGACCCCTGCCTTTTCTAGCACTAGCTTTAACAGTGGGATAATCTTTCGCACATGATCTCTGGAGGCCAGCTCCGGGACCACACCACCATAGTCAGCATGCAGTTTTACCTGGGAGTATAGGGTGTGTGCAAGCAGACCGCGCTCGCTGTCGTAGACAGCCAGACCGGTTTCATCGCAGGATGTTTCTATTCCCAGCACCAGCATATAGTTGCTTCTCCAAGCGGTTGAGGGGCATCACTTTAAACCCTCAGCCGCTCCCTGTGAACCCGTACTTTAACCCTGTTAAACAGAGTCTAAAAACCCTGCAAAAAACTTTGCATCAATAGCCCTAAGTGTATAGACTACGCGCCCTTGAAGAGTCGAGCACAGGTTGGCTGTGTCGGCATTGGTTTTCACTACAGGATTAAGCATTTATGCCAAGCGTTCGAATTAAAGAAAACGAGCCCTTTGACGTAGCACTACGTCGCTTTAAACGTTCTTGCGAAAAAGCCGGAATACTGGCCAAGGTTCGCAGCTGTGAGTTTTACGAGAAACCCACCTGGGAACGCAAGCGCAAAGCTGCAGCAGCCGTAAAGCGTAATCAGAAAAAAGTATCTCGCGAATCACGCAAGTTTACTCGACTCTATTAAGTATTACTCTGGCAGCAGAGTGACTGATGAAAGAGTTATAGCAAAGAGCGCCCGACGGCGCTTTTTGTGTTTCTGGAATTCGCAAATAGACTGTTTCAGCCCACCATATTACTCAACCCCTAGCGGAGAAACTCCATGTCAATGAAGCAAACAATCCATGATGCTATGAAAGAAGCCATGCGCGCCAAAGACAAGGCCCGCCTGGGAGCTATTCGACTGATGCAAGCTGAGTTTAAACGCATAGAGGTGGATGAACGCATCGAAATTGACGATGCTCGCGTACTGGCGGTGCTGGACAAGATGGTCAAACAGCGCCGGGACTCGATCAACCAGTACGAATCTGCAGGCCGTCAGGAACTGGCAGATATTGAAATTGCTGAAATAGCTGTGATTCAGGACTTTTTACCCGCCGCCCTGAGCGACGAGGAAATCGCCGAGATGATTGCAGCGGCAATTGATCAGACCGGTGCCAGCTCCATGGCCGATATGGGCAAGGTGATGGGTATTATTAAGCCGCAAATTCAGGGGCGAGCCGATGCTGGCGCGGTCAGCGGACTAATAAAGGCCGCGCTGACCTCCTAGAGCGCCCGGCAATTAAAATCCCTAGTTAAATTTCTGCGTCTAAGGGGTTACACTGCTCGACCCACTGCTTTTAACCTGAAGTGCCCATGGCTGGATTGATCCCACAGACATTTATCGATGATCTACTCGACCGCGTCGATATAGTCGATGTGGTCAACAGTCGAGTGCAACTTAAAAAAGCCGGCAAAAATTACAAGGCCTGCTGCCCCTTTCACGAAGAAAAAAGCCCCTCGTTTACCGTAGCTCAGGACAAACAGTTCTACTACTGCTTTGGCTGCGGAACTGGCGGCAATGCGCTGGGTTTTGTGATGGAATTCGACCGCATGGACTTTTTGCCAGCGGTCGAGATGCTGGCTAAAAACGCTGGCCTGGAAATTCCCCGAGAGGCAGCACCAGATCGTGCGGTCAGCAAGCAGAAAGATAATCTGTACTCCATGCTTACCCAGTCCGACCAATTTTTCCGCCAACAGCTGCGCAGTCACCAGGACGCAGCAGCAGCTGTAGACTATCTTAAAGGTCGCGGTCTCAGTGGTCAGATAGCAGCGGCGTTTGGCGTGGGCTATGCACCCCCAGGCTGGGATAACCTATTGAAAGCCGCGGGCACCGAGCCCGACAAGATCAAACTGCTGGAAGAATCCGGCATGCTGATTGTTAAGCCAGAAGAGAAAAAGCAGTACGACCGTTTCCGCCACCGCATTATGTTCCCTATTCGCGACCAGCGCGGCCGCACTATTGGCTTTGGCGGTCGAGTGCTCGACGACAGCACACCCAAGTATCTCAACTCACCGGAGACACCAGTTTTTCATAAGGGCCGCGAGCTCTACGGTCTCTATGAAGCGCGCCAGGCACTGAAAGAAATACCCTACCTGATTATGGTAGAGGGCTATATGGATGTAATTGCCCTTGCCCAGTACGGTATTCACAATGCGGTGGCTACCCTGGGCACTGCACTCACCGAAAACCATTTGCAGAAGCTGTTTCGCTACACCTCTGAACTGGTGTTTTGTTTTGACGGCGACAGCGCCGGAGTGCGAGCTGCAGGGCGCTCTCTGGAGATTGCACTGCCGGAAATGCGCGATGGCGTGTCGGCTAAATTCCTGTTTCTACCCGATGGTGAAGACCCCGACAGCATGGTGCGCAAACTGGGGACCGATGAATTCCAAAAGCAGGTAACAGCAGCTACACCACTGTCCGAGTTTCTATTCGACCAGCTGAGTGAAGGCATAGATACCAGCACAGCCGATGGTAAAGCGCGACTGAGCAAAGTCTGCGCGCCACAGATAAATCGCATCCCCCAGGGCGTTTTTCGCCAGCTAATGCTGGAGGAGCTCTCCAGGCGCACCGGCATCAGCGCCGACAATCTGCGCGACTATGTAGCCAGTCACAAGCCGCCTGAACAGCGCGCTGCAGCTCAGCCCAGCAGCATTCCGGCACCGGCTCAGGGGCATCAGGACCCACGCAACTATGATGAGCCCATGGAGACCCGTGGCGATCTGGACTACGAGCCATTTCCAGACCTGGTGGCCGAGCGCAGTTCGAAAATTCGCCTGGCGCCCATTAAGTTTCTCACCGCACTATTGCTGAATCACCCTGACCTAGCAGAGCATGTAGAGGACACCAGCATGCTGGATGGCAGCGCAGATGCAGATATGGCGCTGTTTTTGCGAGTGCTACAAGTGGTGCGAGACAACCCCCATTACAAACCCTCGCACATCTTTGCCTACTGGCTGGGCACCCATGGCAACCAGGATGAAACCAAAGTACTGCAATCACTGGCCGCCAGCGAACTCTACCACCCACCCAAGGGCACCGGGCGCGATGATCACCAGGAGTTTTGTGATACATTAAAGCATGTGACGCAAAGTGCCTTTGAGGCTCTGCCAGCAGCAGATAAAGCCATGCATTTATTGGCTCGCCAATCTCTTAACGAGCGCGAAATCAAGCAGCTGCATAAAATACGCCTGCAACTCGGCGAAGACCCCCAGTCAAATGAGCTAAAAAACAAGATAAAACAACGACTTGTGGTCTAAGATAAGAAAAACAAAATAAGGCCAATAAACTCCAAATACTCTGGGACAAAGGCCTCTTAATTGGATATAATTGCGCGCTATTTTTTGGCGTCCCACTACAGAAAAGTACCTATGAGCGAAAACACCCAGAAGCAACAATCCGGCATTAAAGATTTAATCGCCAAAGGTAGAGAACAGGGATATCTCACCTACGCGGAGGTCAACGACCATCTGCCAGAGGATATAGCCGACCCGGAACAGGTCGAAGACATTATCCAGATGATCAACGATATGGGCATCACCGTTTTCGAAACGGCCCCAGATGCGGAATCTCTGTTGATGATCTCTGGCGACAATACACCAGATGAAGTAGCTGCAGCTGAAGCCGCTGCGGCCCTGGCCTCTGTAGAATCTGAACAGCATAGAACCACTGACCCTGTGCGCATGTACATGCGTGAGATGGGTTCTGTTGAACTGCTGACTCGCGAAGGCGAGATTGAAATTGCCAAACGAATTGAAGAGGGCACCAGAGAACTGATGTCCGCCGTCTCGGACTGGCCCACTACCGTGGCTGCCGTTATTGCCGAGTGGGACAATGTCGTGGCCGGCGAGCGCAAGCTGACCGATATTATCAGCGGCTACCTCAACCCCATGGAGCATGTGCCCTCGGCTCTAGCTCAGCAACAGGCCGCAGAAGCAGCTGAAGCTGAGAAGCTAGCCAATGGCGAAACCCCAGACGAGGATGAAGAGGAAGAGGAAGAATTCGAAGGCGGCCTGGACCCGGAAGAAGCCCAGCAGCGCTTTGAAGCAATTCGCGCCCAGCTAAAGAAAACCGATGCCTCCATAGCTCGCTATGGCCGCACCGGCAATGCCTCGGTCAAGAATCTTCAGGATCTGGCCGAACTGTTTAAATATCTTAAGCTGACGCCTCGCCAGTTCGACCCATTAATCTCCCTGGTGCGCAAAGCGGTAGAGAAGATTCGCGCAGAAGAGCGCAAAATCATGAAGCTCTGCATTCGCTATGCGAAGATGCCGCGCAAAGACTTTATCAAGGCCTTCCCAGGCAATGAGACCAATCTCAAATGGACTGGCAAGCTAATCAAAGCCAATGACCCCTGGTCAGCTGGTATTGAGAACCAGGAAGTAGAGATTGTTAGAGCTCAGCGCAAACTGGCTCAGGTTGAACAAGAGAGTGGCCTGACTATTCTAGCGATTAAAGATATCAACCGCCGCCTCACCATTGGTGAAGCCATGGCCCGTCGCGCCAAGAAAGAGATGGTTGAAGCTAACCTGCGACTGGTAATTTCTATCGCTAAAAAATACACCAATCGCGGGCTGCAATTCCTAGATTTGATTCAGGAAGGCAATATTGGCCTGATGAAAGCGGTAGATAAGTTTGAATATCGCCGCGGCTACAAGTTTTCGACCTATGCCACCTGGTGGATTCGCCAGGCCATTACCAGGTCTATCGCCGATCAGGCGCGCACCATCCGCATTCCTGTGCATATGATTGAAACGATCAATAAGCTCAATCGTATCTCTCGCCAGATGCTCCAGGAAATGGGTCGCGAGCCCAGCCCGGAAGAATTGGCAGAGCGCATGGAGATGCCTGAAGATAAAATTCGCAAGGTACTAAAAATTGCCAAAGAGCCCATCTCCATGGAGACGCCCATTGGTGAAGACGAAGATGCCAGCATTGGCGACCTGATTGAAGATACCACTATAGCCCTGCCCGTTGACGAAGCAACCAAGCACAACCTGACCGAGTCAACCCGCGGCGTACTGGGCAGCCTAACAGCTCGTGAAGCCAAGGTGCTGCGTATGCGCTTTGGTATAGATATGAACACAGATCACACGCTGGAAGAAGTAGGCAAGCAGTTTGATGTAACCCGTGAACGAATTCGTCAGATCGAAGCCAAGGCGCTGCGCAAATTGCGCCACCCTACCCGCTCAGATCATCTGCGCAGCTTTATTGACGAGTAGGTTGACGAGCACGTGACTCCGCCTTGCGGCAACGGACAAGATAACGCAGGATTTTTGCTGCAAGGTTAGGAGCCGCGCAGCGATTTGAGGGAGCATACTTAAAGTATGTGACCGAGATTAGCGAGCACGTGACGCCGCCTTGCGGCAAAAAGACAAGTTAAAGGGCCCATAGCTCAGTTGGTTAGAGCAGTCGACTCATAATCGATTGGTCGTAGGTTCAAGTCCTACTGGGCCCACCATTTCACCTACGGTTCAATGCCGAACCCGTAGGACTAATCCAGGCAGTGCTCTTTATCTCAAATCACCACTGCCGTGGCGCTGCTACAGCAGCTCCACCCTACTGGGCCCACCATTTCACCTACGGTTCAATGCCGAACCCGTAGGACTAATCCAGGCAGTGCTCAGTCCTTTTATAGGGAACTGGGAAAACCAGAACCAAAAAAAGCCCAGAGCAGTCACTACTCCGGGCTTTTTAATTGTTGGAACCGCTATTTTACTATTTGCTCTTAACTATTTTAGCTAGGTTCTATAGTTCCTGAGGGCTGAGATAGCCATACGCGAGGCTTGTCGCAGACCATCAGCTCAGAATAGAGAGATTGGGCAACCTGCATTCCGCCTTTCATCATCATATCATGGGCTTTACCTCGCTCCTCCATGCTCTCCGCAATGTAGACATTGTAGAAATCAGTTGTGCTGGCTCTGGCGTCTCCAACACCGGCAAACCAACGATAGGCACCCAAATTCATGCCTTTGTCAGTCATCCAGCTAATCCACTTCTTATCAGCTGCGGCCACATCCGCATAGCTCACGCCCTCGTTTAACTCACAGGCGTTAACCTGCAGATAACCTGCCTCTCCGAGCTTTGCATAAGGCTTAAGCTCCATACTGGTCAGCAGGGAGCTAGCACTGCAAGGTGCCACGGCATCAAATTTTTTCTGGAGTTTAGCGCCCTGAGCAAACCATTGATCTTTAACACGCCCCATGGTCTGATGATTTTCGGCAACCCCTAACCAAATATAATCGATTGAAAAGTCAGCGCCATTGTAGACAACTGGCTGCATAATATAGGCTTGGTAACCATCGGTAAATTTACCATCTACCCAGCTATCCCATTCACCGGCAACTTTTTTGACATCGCCAATATCTTTACCATCTGCAAATGAACACTGGAACATTTCAAGCGCAGCAAGGTTGGGAGCATGGTGGTCTGAAAAAGCAGGGGAAGCCAGCATTGCGACTAACAAAGATACAGCTATTATTATATTTTTCATCTGTGTTGACCTATTCACTATTGATTAAAGAGCAGGCAGTGTGGCCCTAATTACTGCCAGCAGTCAACTGGCTAAGATTAAGAGAAGCAGCAAAGTTTATTTAGCCCTTGATAAGTCGCTGAATTAAGATAATCTAGCCCGTGAATTAACTACAAGATTTAAGACCAGTGCAAACAGCCATTAAAATTATAATCTTTGCAGTGTTAGCCGCCGTTGCAGTCTCGGTACCAGGAGTCTATAAATTCGCCGCCGACCTTTTTTGGTCCCCGCCCACCAGCTTCGCTGGTGTCTCCCTGGGCATGAGTAAATCGGACGTAATTTTTCACAAAGGCGCTGGTACCTGCTCTGAAAACCTATGTGAGATCGATAAGGTTAAAGCCATCTTGGATGCTGAGAAAAAAGTATCCCATTTTCTGATCGATCCGGAGCATATTGAGGCTGATTTTGCGTCGGTGGAAGGCATGCAGGCTAAGCTTGGTGAGGAAACAATACTCAGTGTGCATCAGGATTTAAGCCAGCGACGCTACAGCTATGCTAAACTACAAATCTCATTTTTATTCGACACCAATCAACTGGTGTCGGCAACCATTGGTCCAGTTATCTGGGGAGATTTGCCCCCTGTAGGGGAATACTATATTGCCGGCGAAAAAATCTGCCCCGGAGATGATTGCCCCTGGGATCCAGAATCACTGGCTCTCAAAGCTGATTTCAGCGAAAAGAATTACTCTGACCTGCTGCCAGAGTAATAATCTATTGGGGAATAGGTAGAGGCTTGTCTACGGGCTGGGTCAGCGCACCGGGCTCAACGGGCAAGCCAAAAATAGCACTATAGCCCTCAGTCTCTTCGCAATGGGCTATACCAGCTCTGCCAATTATCTTGGACCCAGGTCCGCAAACTATGGTCTCACCTGACTCATGCTCAGTTACCTTTAACTCACCACTGGTGATATAAATAAAAGAGTCAAAGTCATGCCAGTGAAAGTCGTTTTTTAGGGCCGGAAACTCTGATTTATACGCATGGTAGCCCGCCTCTGCAATTTGCGCATAGGCCTCTGCTTCGTCTTTGTAGCTGGTTACTGTTTGCATCTCACACCCCTATAGTTATTTTTTGAAAATACTAGCACCGGCCCATATAGGGGTCAAACTATATATCCTCATGTATCCAGATACCTGATGTGGCCTGGCAGTCCAGGGCATCCAGGCCCATATGAATACATAGGCCAAGACCGACCAGCCTAGTTTTGGGGGCTATACAGAGTGCGCAATACAACAGAATAAACCCTAGCTGGTGCAGAGGATGAAAGCCTATGCTGCAACGGTTGGGGCTATATATAGGACTGGCCAGCAGATGGTCTATATCTACCAGCATGGTGGCAACCATAATCAGGTAGGCTAGAGTCCAGCCTCTGCGCCACCAGAGCATTGCCACCAGCGCAGGTACTATAAGATGCAGACTGATATGAAACATAGTTGGAACTGCTCGTAATTACTATTCCGCTTAAAAATAAGCGCTTTTAAATCAGTAATTTTAAATCAGCCATCTTATTCCACGGTGATGGTGATTTTTTCTGACATCACTGGCCTGGCATGGGGCACATGCAGATGGTTGCCCAGCAGTAGCTGCAAGCTGTGGACACCTGGCTCAAGCTCCAGAGTAGTTTCGGTCTGGCCCTTGCCAAAATGAATAACCTGAGCACTTGCAGGCAATGGCATATCCATAGCCGGAAGCTCTTGCAAATTAATTAACAGATGGTGGTGGCCACTATTGGCTCGCTCAGTGCCGGCAGGACTAATGGCCACATTGGAATTACCAAAACTTAGGGTAACCGGAGAACTGACCCTCTGCCCGTCCTGAGGCGATTTAATCCACACAACAGCATCGGCAGATACAGGGGATACCATAGTGGACTCTGCGCCCGACGCAAACAGCGACGAGGACATGGCAACTGTGAGTAGAAATACAGGTAGCAAATAGGGGTGCATGGCAACGGGTTCCTTTAATATCAGCGACTAGCTTCCCACCTTTTATCCCCTGTCGCAACCCGCAATGAGCCCAGTAAAGATTTTGCAGCAAACTATATAGTCAAACCGCAATCAGCAAAGGTTTGCTTATCATTGTTGTCGAACAACAGACTATATTTAGTCTTAACAGCATGGTATCTGACGATATAGTCACAGCCCGCAGTAATCTGAAAATCAACGCCCATCTGTTCACGAGCTTTCAGCATAAACTCTGCTGGCGGCAGGTCGGCCTTTAATCTGAGCATATCTGCACAGGCGGGAACATGGTTTTTCCGATCATTGGCAAACAGTGCTTTTTTAAAACCACTCCAGTCCATCGCACCGCTATCATGGGCATCGCGGAACGAGACTATATGATCTACCTCCAAAGAACTGCAGTTAGCGGCCGAATAGAAACCCACGGCGCTATAGGCTTTATAGCTATGGTACTTAAAGTCATCTTCATTAAATGGACGAACAAAGGAAGCGTAAGAAGAACTAACAATGGATAGCAGCAGAAACACCGAAACGGTTTTGGAATAAATCACCATAGTCAGTTACCTTCGCAGGGAAGATTAAAACGCATTTGCTATATGCGCGGGAAAACAATAACTAGCTTTTTTATCACTATCTCAGACGCAGTTGGTCTTTGCAAGCAGGGCCTTTTATTGACTCAGGGCGCTCTATTGGCTCAGGGCTTTTTGTTGGCTCAGGGCTGTTTCAGCCTTTCCAGACAGATTAGCGGCGAAGTTCATAATATGGAATATACCGCTCTGCTCCTGGGTGCCTGATACCAGATGAGCACCAGGGCCGGTGGCGTAAACTGCAACATCTTCGCCAGAATGGCTCTCACTGCGTTTGGCTATCATTGCCTCCTGGTGAAAGCCGCTGCTCTGGGTATCTATATGGGTGAGATCAGCGCGCCCCATAAAGGGTTTTGTATAGTAGACTCTATCAGCATTGGTCTCATCGCCAAAGTCGTGAAATCCCGGGCCATTGGCATAGCTCAATGTTGTGTAGGGCAAACCATCCAGGCCTTTGGCCAGCTTCTCAGTGCCCACATCTACCACCTTGCCCAGTATCGGATTACCCCGCTTTGGGTAACCTGCTATGGTAAATACATGGCCATGGTCTGCAGTTACAATAATCAGGGTTTCGTCTGGGTTGCTGTGGTCCACTGCGGCCTGAATAGCACGGGAAAACTCTATGGTATCTGTCAGAGCATTGTAGGCGCTGTTGGCATGGTGACCATGATCAATACGCCCAGACTCAACCAGCAAAAAATACCCTTTGGGGTTTTTATCAAGAATATCTAAGCTGACTTTGGTCATTTCCGACAATGAGGGTTCGCCGCCAATATCATTGGCTCGATCGGCCTCGTAAAGCATATGGGACTCATTAAACAGGCCAAAAACCGGTACCTCGGAGTTAATATCCAGAGCATCGAACCCCTGCTGTCTGTCAATATAGACACCCTGGGGATACAGTGCCTGCCACTCTTTAATCAGGTTGCGTCCATCTGTGCGGTCTCCCTCTACCGGACTACTGGCGTCAAGGCTATTAGACTCAGCATCCCTTGGCAAAAAATGCCTGCGGCCGCCGCCCATAACCACATCGATACCATTGATATCAGCGCCCTCAAATCGCGCCTCGAGGTTGCCTTCAAAGTTAATTAGCTGCAGGGCAATATCTTCACAGCCTGCCACTACTGCTTCTAAAGGCATATTAGAAATATCCTCCCAGTCGCGGCTGGGCGACTTGGCATAGGCCGCCGCTGGTGTCGCGTGGGTGATACGGGCAGTGGATAGAATCCCGGTGGATAGACCAGCGATTTCCGCCAACTCCAGGGCGGTGATTAACTGATTGCCAGCCATTGAGCTGCAGTCTTCAAGGATTACATCCTCATCGACACCAACCACCCCCACATCGGTTTTAACTCCGCTGATTATGGCGGTCATGGTACCGGCTGAATCTGGCGTCTGGGCATCCACATTGTAGGTTTTCATCAATCCGGTAAAGGGAAAGTGACCAAAGCTAAGGCTGTGCTCCTCGCCCGCCATGCCTTTGCGCTGACCGTCCAGAATCCGTGCAGCAGTGGTGGTGGCAATGCTCATGCCATCGCCGACAAATAGGATAATATTTTTTGCCCCACCCCGGGTGCGACTGATATTAGTCACTGCCTGATGAATATCCTCCACCTTAGCTGCGGACTGCAGATACCAACTATTGTCACTCTGACTTATCAGGTTACTGGAGGTTTTTTCAGCAGGAACAATTGGCGCCGGTTTATTACAGGCCTGCAGGCAGATAGCTACCATAGCCAGAGAGAATATAAGGGGGGTTTTCATGGGCGTTTTGCAAAGCTCTTTTAGGGTTTTATACTGTGACCGAAACCATAGAATAGCCTTAGCAACCCTGCATCACAATCTCTAATTGCAGCTCAGCCTAGATAAAGAGTTGGCAGATACAAAATTTATTGGCCGCCTAGAGATCCAGCAGTTCATGGACCTCCAAATTATGGGCCTTGGCTAGTTTAAAGACCTGCCACAGAGAAACTATAGCAGTTGGGTCCTGCTCCATACGCTGATACTGGCGAATCGATAACTCATAGTCAGCCATATCTTCTTGAACCAGATTGCGGTTCTTGCGCAGCGACACAATACGAGTACAGAGCTTGCGCTGGAGTTGCATAAATTCATGGTAATAACCGGAGTCTGGGTTTGGCCTTTGCATGGTGCCTGTTCAATGTTCCTATTGAAATTTGTTGCCAAGGTTTGCATATTCAAATTTCAACCGACACGTCTAGCCTGGCTAAAAGCTGCCTAGGGGCCAATGTTGGAAGCTCTGGCTGCGATGACTAAAGGTCGAGTAACTCGTGGATATCCAAATCATGGGCCTTGGCCAGCTTAAACAGCTGCCACAGTGAGACTATGGCGGTGGGGTCTTGCTCCATGCGCTGGTATTGGCGCACCGACAGCTCGTAATCGGCCATATCTTCCTGTACCAGATTGCGGCTTTTGCGCAGCGACAGAATTCGTTCGCGCAACTTTTCCTGAAGCTGAATAAATTCTTGATAATAAATAGAGTCTGGATTTGGGCGCTGCATATCGTTTTGAATAAATTCTCTCTTGACCTTTCCCGCCAAGGTTGGCATATTCCTGCCTCGCCCAACACGTCGAGCATGGCGTAGCGGAGAAAGGAGCAAGTCCACCAAGGAGCAAAGTGGTGAAATATAAAGCGATCATTAGTTTAGTTGTTATCTTTCTGCTGTCCGCCTGCACAGGCAACCCGAAGCAGGCCAGTTACTCAGTAGACCACTACGATCTGGCAAGAAGTGCCGTCTACACTCAGCGTGAACTTATCAATACCCAGCTTGCACAGTCCGCCAATGGGGCCTCTGAGCAGCGCAGCCCAAGACAGACAATGTTATTGCTCAGCTACTGCGATCTAATAGACAGGCGCACTATCTACGCATCGAATCTACCTGGGTACTGCGCCCAACAAGATATGCAGACTCGCCACTGCACAAGCGCATTTCACCGCTGCCTTAAAAGTTGCGAACTTCGCAGTAGCGACTGCGTGCGCTGCGAGCAACCAGCCATAGACTGTATAAATCTGTCAGAGCATTAACCTGTACCGCTAATAACCTGTAGTACGTATAACCTGCAGTACCTTGGGCCCCGATCGCAAAGCCACCGTCTGGCAATACCGCGGCACTATTGGGGCCATTTTTTTAGTCCTCAGCCCTCGATCCGGCAACCAAACTCCTGCCCTGCATCCAATAGCCAGAGGGCAATATAGTCAGCAAAACTGCGTCGCACAATCAAGTCAAAGGAACCATCCGATTTATTGCTCACCACTGCGGTGGCTTTGGCAAAGGTGGTTTGGGTACAGTGCCCAGAATCTTTACTGGCCCGCGACCAGGCGGCAAAATCATAGACCGATGATTTCTTCAGCAGAGTCTGCAGAGCGTCCTCTGCACCGCGCAGATTGATCAGCGTCTGACCACCACTGACATCAACTATAGAGATATGGCCAGACAGTACTTTGCGCAGTGCGGCTTCTAGCTCTGCAGCCTCTGTTCGGCTCACCAGCATCCACTCATCCGGGCCCAGCCAGTAGATAGCCGCCTCCTGACTGCAATTATAGGTGCCGGGCTCTGTCGGCAGTGCAATGTCCAATACCTGGCTGATGCCGTTAACAAAATTCTGGTCCTGAGCGCTGCCCCGCAGGTTGAGGTGGCTGCAGGCTGGTGCTTCTTTAACTACCAGCGCAAAGTCCACATCGCCATTAAATAGTTCTGCTCTCTGCCCCTTACTTTGGTGACTGGAGAGCTTGTGAAAATACTGCAGTGGCGACTCTATTGAGATATTCACTGGATTACTGGACATTTTGACGCTCCCCTTTGGGATCATAGAATACAGAACTAACAATCTCCGCAGCTATGGTGCGGCCATCGGCCAGAGGACAGTGCACAGTCTGCCCCAGACGGCTATGGCCACCTTTAACCACCGCCAAGGCAATGGAGTGGCCCATATTGGCGCTGTAATAGCTGGAGGTCACATGGCCCTGCATAGACATAGGAATAGCTTGCTGGGGGTCAAAAACTACCTGAGCACCCTCGGGCAGCACCTGGGTGCCATCCAGGGTTTTAAGGCCCACCAATTGCTTGCGGTCTGCCCGCACTGAGTCACTGCGCTGCAGTGAGCGTTTGCCTATAAAACTAAAGCTTTTATTTTTGCCTACTACCCAATCCATATTCATATCTGCTGGGGTCATAGAGCCATCTGTATCCTGGCCAACAATAATAAAACCCTTCTCGGCGCGCAGCACATGCATGGTCTCGGTGCCATAGGGGGTAATATCAAACTCCTCCCCTGCTGCTATAAGCGCCTCCCAGAGATAACGGCCATATTGGGCGGGCACATTTATCTCGTAGGATAATTCGCCGGTAAAGCTGATGCGGAAAACCCTGGCCTGCACACCGGCCACAGTGCCATCTCGCCAGTCCATAAACTGAAACGCGTCCTGATCCAGGTCTATATCATCGCAAACCTGAGCCAGCACTTTGCGGGCATTGGGGCCTGTAATGGTAGCCGTGGTCCAATGGTCAGTGACCGAGGTGAAATAGACCCTGAGATCCGGCCATTCGGTTTGCTGCCAAAGCTCCAGCCAGGCCAACACGCCTGCCGCCCCGCCGGTGGTAGTAAACATTAGATAATGGTTGTCACCCAGACAGGCGCAGACGCCATCGTCAAAGATCATGCCATCTTCTTTCAACATAACCCCATAACGACATTTCCCCGGCGCCAACTTCAGGTAGGAGTTGGTATAGATGCGGGTAATAAATTCAGCCGCGTCCGGGCCCTGAATATCGATTTTACCCAGAGTACTGGCATCCAGAATACCCACAGAATTGCGCACCGCCAGGCATTCCCGGTTGACCGCATCCTGCATAGACTCGCCAGACTGGGGGAAATACCAGGGTCGTTTCCACTGGCCTACATCCTCAAACTCAGCCCCCTGTTGCTGGTGCCAGCGATGTACTGCTGTGTAGCGTTCAGGGTCAAACAACCCAGCCACATCAGCACCGGCAATAGCGCCGAAAGTGGTCGGGCTATAAGATGGGCGAAAAATGGTGGTGCCTGTCTGCTCAATACTTTGACCCAGAGCATTAGCCAGTATGGCCATACCATTAATATTACCTAGCTTGCCCTGATCTGTGCCAAAGCCCATAGCGGTATAGCGCTTTATATGCTCCACCGACTTAAAGCCCTCTCGCACGGCCAGCTCAATGCCACTGGCACTCACATCCAGCTGCATATCCACAAACTGACTGGGTGCACGGCTGGTGGCGTTGGTGTGGGGCACCAGAAACAGCGCCTGGGGCGGCTGTTCACTGTATTCCTCAACCTGCGGCATGGGAAAATGCACAGCACCATCACCACAGCCCACTAGTTTCGCTGCCTCTGCTCCAGCGCTGGCTCCTTCGGCAATACAGTCTGCCAGACTGTAGGTACCACCACAGGCCCCTACCGAGCGCTCCTGTTGTACTGACTTGCCTGGCTTAAAGCCAATAATTGCCTGGTCCCAGACCGGCTTGGCGCCAGTGTGAGAACTCAGGTGAATGGCCGGGCTCCAGCCTCCGGAGCAGGCGATCAGATCACAGACCAATTTTTGCACAGCGCCGGTAATCTCAGTGCCATCAGCATTGAGCGGAGCAATTAATGCGCGCTTAACCCGCTTGCCTCCCTGAGCTTCAATCACAGCAGAACCAGCTATCACCAAAATACCCAGATCCTTGACCTCTTGCACAATCTGGCCATTGGGTGCGGGCCTGCTATCGACCACTGCGACTACAGCACGGCCAGTTCTATGCCAATCTATAGCAGTTTGGTAGGCGTTATCATTGGTGGTGAACAGCACCATTCTCTGGCCCGGAGCTACAGCATAGCGATTGATGTAGGTGGACACAGAGGAGGCCTGCATAACCCCAGGAATATCATTGTGGGCAAACACCAGTGGCCGCTCAAAGGCGCCGGCAGCCAGAATTACCCGCTTGGCACGTACCCGATGTAAACGCTGACGGGAGCCGGAGGCAGCGCTGATACCCAGGTGATCAGTGCGGCGCTGCAAAATGCCCAGGAAGTTATGGTCGTAGTAACCAAACACTGTGCTGCGGGGCAAAGTCTGCACATTGGAGAAGCCATTGAGCTCGGCGACCAGTTCATCAACCCAGCTGGTCGCTGGCTGACCATCAATACTGTTGGTCGAGGCCAACAAACTACCACCAAATTCATTTTGTTCGTCGGCAATAATTACTCTGGCACCAGCGCGGGCGGCCTCTCGGGCTGCGACCAATCCAGCCGGACCTGCACCCACTACCAGCAGGTCACAGTGCTGGTTAAGTTTGTCGTAGTGATCTGGGTCATCCTGCACAGGTGCACTGCCGAGGCCTGCTGCCTTGCGAATAAAATGCTCGTAGGTCATCCA
>Ga0115561_1000700_pt1 | contig 24733 bp, 29 predicted proteins | sample COGITO_mtgs_1105_4_FD_87201 | JGI IMG/M metagenome (GOLD analysis project Ga0115561, IMG submission 87201) | Pelagic marine microbial communities from North Sea - COGITO_mtgs_110512 | ecosystem: Environmental > Aquatic > Marine > Epipelagic | place: Germany:Helgoland, sampling site Kabeltonne...
CCAGATTTCCCAGATTTCCCAGATTTCCCAGATTTCCCAGATTTCGATGCTTTACCGGCTTTTTTCTTTTCAGTAACTTTTCTTTTTTTCCCAACATTTCTTTTTTTTCTTGTTAAAAATGCCTTCAATCTATCTTCAAGGGAAGATTTTTTTTTTTTTCTAGTTTTTAAATGTTGAATAACACTATTCATATTATTATCATTAAATAATATTTTTTCTTGAAGATTATTATCTCTCAATCTTATTTCGCCTTGACCCGGGTTATTGTTTTCTTTATAATAATTCATAGACGACTGTTTTATATCTTTCTTCCCATTTAAATTTGAAATATTTGTGCTTGATTCTTGATAACTTGAAAATTTTTGCATTGTCTAATATAAATTTATATAAAAAAATATGTATTTTTTTATATAAATTTATATTAATGAAACCAAAGTATATTCCAATAAAAAGATTACCAAAGATAGTTATTAAAAAATTAAAAAATATTGAGATTAAATTAACTAAAAAAAAAGTAAGTTTAGAAAAAATTTTAAAGATGTAATATAATGACCTTGAAACATAAAAAAAGTAAACATAAAAAAAGTAAACATAAAAAAAGTAAACATAAAACATTAAAAAATAAAATTGATTATTATTTGTCAAAATATGATTTAAGCATAAAAATAACAAATAATAAAATGACTAACACAAAAATTATTGACATGCTTGAATCAATGCAGAAACTTATGAGCAGTGAAAAAAATCCAAGAGCTAGGGTTTATTCAAAAGCTAAAGAATCTGTCATGATGCATGATAAAACAATCAAAAATACAAGTGATTTAAAAACTATCATTGGAAAACCAGGAATCACAAAAGGTAGTAGTATTACAAAGACAATCATTGAATTCTTAAAAACTGGCAAAGTTGAATTGCTTGAAAAAGCAAAAAATGACCCAAAACAATTATTTATGAATATTTATGGTGTTGGACCAAAGATTGCAGCAAAATTGGTTAAAGAACATAAAATGACAACGATTAAACAATTACGTGAAAATCAAGAGGAGTTATTAAATGATGTTCAAAAGAAGGGATTGAAATATTATGAAGATATTTTGGAAAGAATCCCGAGAAAAGAAATAAACAATTATGAAAAAGTTCTTCAAAAGTATTTTAAAGATGTTAAAAAAGAAATGAAAAATAAAGAAGCAGTATTGCAAATTGTAGGCAGTTGGCGTCGAGGCGCAAAAGATTCTGGTGATATCGATATCATTATCTGTGACCCATCTAATGACAATTCAATTTTCAAAAATTATATTGACAAGTTAATTGAAAAAAATATTATGATTGAAGTGCTGTCGCGTGGTAATGTTAAAACTTTAGGTATTTCAAAAATGACAAGTAAAAGTTTATCTCGAAGAATTGACTTCATGTTTACACCAAAATCTGAATTCGCATTTGCTATTTTATATTTCACGGGAAGCAAAATTTTCAATACTCTCATGAGAGCTAGAGCAGTTGAAATGGGATATACAATGAATGAGCATGGTATTTACCATTTTAAAAATAAGAAAAAAGGGCAAGGATTAGATAAAGAATTTCCAACGGAAGAATCAATTTTCGAATTTCTTGGAATTGAATGGCGCGGGCCAACGGAAAGAATTGATGGAAATTCTTTTAAATTGGTATCATCTGGTGGCAACCCCAAAACGCCAAAAACTGCAAAAAAGCCAAAAACTGCAAAAAAGCCAAAAACTGCAAAAAAAACCACTAAAAAAACCGCACTAAAAAAAGAGCACCAAATGCTAGCAAATATTGAAGAATTCAAAAATAAAGGAGAAACATTTTTGAAAACATTAAAAGAGAAAGATGTTGAAGAAATGGTTAACTTATTAGATAATTATTATTATGGAAAAAATAAACCATTGGTAACTGATGAAGAATACGATGTTTTGCGAGAATGGGCAGAAGAAACGTTTCCAAACAACAAAAATATTCAACAAGGTCATGAAGGCATTGTGGTTGACAAAAAGAAAGTAAAATTGCCTTATTTCTTGGGTTCGATGGATAAAATCAAACCAGATACAAAAGTTTTAAAAAATTGGATTAATAAATTTAAAGGACCTTATGTTATTTCTGCAAAGTTAGATGGGATGAGTGCATTATATTGCAATGATAATGGTGAATTAAAATTATATACAAGAGGTAAAGGTAATGAAGGATTTGATATTTCTCATCTCATTCCTTTTGTAAAATTACCAGAAATTACAGACTCCGCCGTTCGCGGTGAATTAATCATTACAAAGAGTAATTTTGAAAAATATAGTAAAGAATATGCAAATGAACGAAGTTTTGCTGCCGGAATGGTCAATGGTAAAAACTTGGAAAAATCGAAATTAAAAGATTTGGATTTTGTAGCTTATGAAGTTATTAAACCGGAATTAAAACCAAGTATGCAATACAAACTATTGAAAAGTAAAAAATTCATCACTGTTATCAATAAATCATTGAAGAGTATTGACCAGAATGTTCTTTCAGATTATCTCGTTAAATGGCGTGAATCTTATGATTATATTATTGATGGTGTCATTTGTATTGAAAATAACATCTATGAAAGAAAAACAAAAGGTAATCCTGACCATGCTTTTGCATTTAAAAAAGTCATGAATGACCAAGTTGTGGAATCAAAAGTGGTTGATGTTTTGTGGTCAAAAACAAAATATGGTTATGTAAAACCAAAAATTAAAATGCAGCCAGTTAAAATCGGTGGAGTAAAAATTACATATGCTACGGCACATAATGCCAAGTTTATTGTTGATAATAACATTGGAATTGGTAGTGTTATTCAAGTTGTTAGGAGCGGCGACGTTATTCCAAAGGTTTTGAAAGTGGTGAAACCATCGAAATCCCCGAAAATGCCAGATTTTCCAGTGAAATGGAATAAAACGAAGGTTGACTTGATTTTGGAGGATGCCGAAAACGATGAGACAGTTAGGGATAAAACAACGTTATCCTTTTTCAAGACAATTAATGTAGATGGTATGAAAGAAGGGAATGTGACAAAGATTATTGGCGCTGGTTATGATTCAATTGGTAAAATTTTGAAAATGACTGTAGAAGATTTTTTGGAAATTCCGGGATTTAAGGAGAAAATGGCAAAAAAAATTCATGGAAGTATTCAATTGAAAATTAAAGAAACAAGTTTGCCTTTATTGATGGAGGCATCAAATATGTTTGGACGTGGATTAGGAGAAAATAGAATGAAATTAATTATGGAAGCACATCCTGATATATTAACTAGTAAATTATCAAGTTTGGAAAAACGTGAGTTGGTAATGGATGTTGATGGATTTGCTGAAAAAACAGCTATGAAATTTGTTAAAAATATTGGTAAATTTAAAAAATTTATGAAAGAAAATGAGTTAAGTATGGTCTATTTATCAGCTAAAAAAACATTTGATAAATCTCACCCATTATATGAAAAGAAGATTTTGATGAGTGGATTTAGAGATGAAGATTTAAAGGAAAAAATAAGAAAATTTGGAGCACAAGTTGCAAGTAGTGTCAGTTCACATCTTGATATTTTGATTGTAAAAGATAAAAATACAGTAGGAAGTAAAAAAGACAAAGCAGAGAAAATTGGAACAATTCAAATTATGACAAAAGATGAGTTTTTAAAGAAATATTAATATTTATAAGGAAAACAATGTTTTAATTCTTCTTCTATATTTCCAACATCATTAAGTAAAAATTCTTTTAAAAATGTGCTATGTGATACAATGCAAATATTTTTTTCTTTACGTGTTTTTAAAAATTCTTTAAATTTTGTTGACCTATTTTTTAGTTCATGAAGATTTTCATTTTCTTTCCAGTATGTGGATGTTTCAGGTATTAAAGAAAAATCGATATTTTTATAAATTTTTTGCAATTCACTACTATTTTTTCGCTTATTACAATATTCTTCCCCCTGTGGATATTCTAAAATTTCATCAATTGCTATCATTTTTATATCTTTCCCGCGGAAAATATTTTCGGCTGTCTGTATTGTCCTTGTTAATGGTGATACAAAAACAATATCAATGTTTTTTTTCTCATCCCAGGTATTTCCTAATTCTGTTGATTCTTCGTGTCCTTTTTCTACAAGATGAGTATCAGTGTATTTTTTTGAAATATATGCTTCAATGCCTATTTTATCATATAAAATATTATGTAATGCTGTTCCATGACGAATACACCAGATTTTTTGTTTCTCCATATAAAAAAAAATAATAAAAAATGTTTATTATTTTTTTTTATGTAAAACATTTTTTTATCATTTTATATCAATTATCATTTTTAAAAGACAATTTTATATTCTAATTGTTTTTCAATATCTTCGTATAAATATTCCCATATTTTTTTATATATTTTCATATTTTTTAAATCTCTTTTTTCACCACCTAATATATTACTATTTATATCTATAAATGAATCATTCGAAATATTATCTTTTTTTTCAAATAATTCAGATATTAAATTCCTTTGAATTTTATTCGTTAAATTAGACAAATCGCTAATTTTAAAAACATACCATGAGTCATTGTAATAATATATCTCTTTTTTCTGTTTCCATGCGATAAGAATATTTTCTTTTAATAAATATTTTATTATAATGAAATAACCATCGATATAGGAATTATGAATGATATGTTGTAAGCTGTCATTTAGTTTTATATTTTTAAAGAATAATTCATAATTTTTATATACATTATGGTCAACTTCGTTACCCTGTTTATTTAACCATTCGATGATATTTATTTTTTTCTTTTTTTGAAACATCTTATTTTCTAATCTTTTTACCTTTTTTTTTAATTCTTCATTTTCATAAATCAATTGTTTTACCATTTTATAGATTTTATTTTGACTCGGGACAATATCAAATTCATTGTTTTTAGCATTGTCTACTTCCATACATAGTAGCATGTGTTTATTATATGATTTTTGATTAATATAAGATTTTTTGCAATATTTGCAAATTTTTACATTCATTATGTTAATAAAACTTTTAAAAACAAAAACTATTAAAAAACTATTAATTAAAAAACTATTAATTAAAAACTATCAATTTTTATTCAAAAATAATTTTATTATTAGACATTTTTGTCATAATGTATTCATCCATCTCAAAATTTGATACTATGGTATAAATTTTTTTATTTAAAATATGTGGTTCGTTTGGATTATCGCCAATGAAAATCAAATAACTTTCATAATATCTCGTGAAAACTTTTACAGTATATAATTTAGTAATTTCGTTATATACATTTCCCCATATATATTTTGATAAATGAGTTTTAATATCTTCTTGGAATCCACTTGCTTTTATTGAAAGTTTCCATAGTATATAATGAATATTTGATGTGTCGATAATATATTCCCAAATTTCAAGAGGCAATTTTGGAATATTTTTTAAATCTTCAATAAGATGCTGCCATTCAACTATTTTTGCCATTTTACAAGTTGATAATTAAACATCATATAATATCAATTTAATACTTTTTTCAAAAGTATAGTTTTGTTATACTTTTTTCAAAAGTATAGTTTTGTTATACTTTTTTCAAAAGTATATATATATGTCTGTTTGTAATGATTCAAATCCCATCACAAGTTGCAATGGTCAAACCATTAAATCATCCGACTTACGTTTAAATACCAGAAAGTTAAAAATGTCTTCATCCTCACACATTGATGAAAAGAAAGCTTTATCTGTTCTTGGTGCGTCAGGTGAGTATATCTCATTAAATGGACCATGTAGGAGTGATGTAGGTTTAGTAGGAGATATAACACCATCCGTGACAAAATGTTGTTATAAATCGGGTTTTATGGGGCGCATACAGGGAAGAGGCACAGGTGTTGATAAAAAGCATGCCAGTTATGATAGATTTTTGGCAAGAAAAAAAGGATTAAACATTATCCGGCAAAATTGTAAGTAGTTTATTTGCTTGTTTTGTTGTGTTGGTCTTTCATGCATTTATTTATTTGTTTAATGACATCTGTTGTTGATGTTTCAAATAAAAAAGGAAGAAAAGCATGTATTAATGCCTGTGCTGAAGCTATTAATAGAAAAACAAAGAATTTTAATGAAAAAAAGAGATGTTGGAAATAGCCCATGCCATTTTTGTTTGGATGTTTAGTTAAAGAAATGTTCATATACATATACTTTTAAAAAAAGTATAGCAAAAATAATTTTATTAAAAGCATTGTTTTGCTATGCTTTTTTGAAAAAAGTATAGCAAAAATAATTTTATTAAAAGCATTGTTTTGCTATACTTTTTCAAAAGTATAATTATTCTTTGAGATTATGAATATAAAATACTTCGGTTGATTTTTTGGGATTACAGACACAATAATTAGAAATTTTTAATTTTTTGGATATACCAGAAGGATGCATGTCAATATCAGAAGCCAATTTTCTCAAAGAATTGTATATTTTAATTTCTTTATTACCATTAATAAGTAAATAATTGTTTTCTTGTATGAATTGCATTATATTTTTTTGGTTTTTATTAATAATAAAGTCTCTTTTATCTTTCGACATTTCTTCGTCTTTTTCACTATGATAATCTTGTTTAATAATATTATTCATCTTAATATTATTTAAAAAAATATTTTTAAATGATTGTTGTAATATTTATTGGTCTAGCGCGAGATTTGCCAATTCATCTGCTCTTTTATTGAGGTTTCTTTTAACATGTTGAAACGTTATTTTATCAAAATGTTCTCTCGTGACTAAAGATATAATTTCCTCATATAATGGTTTAATATTTTCGCTTTTTACTTTCCAATTTCCTTTAATTTGTTCAATAGCCAATTTTGAATCCCCAAATACATTCACTTTTCTAACATTATGTTCAATACATACTTTTAACCCGGCTAATAACCCACTATATTCCGCAAAGTTATTAGTTTCAATGCCAATCTTTTTCTTATAGTTTATCATTTCATGGTCATCTTCATCATAAATAACACCACCGAAAGATGATGGTCCAGGATTTCCCCTACTTGCTCCGTCGAAATACATTGAATACATAATAATAATAAATATTTTATTATGTTTAAATTTGTTTTATTTAAACAAAAAAAATAATTATATATTATATGTTGTGTAAAACATTTTTTCCACCTGACCATTTATATGATGATGAACAAATCCAACATGGAATAACAAGAATGAAAGAAAGCAAAATTTGCAATATAGTAATGCGTATTTTTAAGATATTTCAATGCTAAAAAAATATAATAAACATAGATTATTATTATAATTTAAATGGAAAATTTATTAATTGGTGGATTAGCAGGAATAACAGCGAGAACCGCAACCTCACCCCTTGAATTACTAAAATTACAAAAACAAAACAATTATCTCAAAAACAATTCTATCAAACATGTCATAAGAAATGAAGGAATTCGCTATTTATGGAAAGGAAATTTCACAAACTGCGTCAGAGTTTTTCCGCAATATTCCATCAATTTTGCATTATTTGAACAAAATAAAGTTATTTTAAATCACATACCAAACAAAGATTTATTAAATTTCACTTCTGGCGCCTTGAGTGGCGTTATTTCTATGTGCGCCATATATCCGTTAGAAACCGCCAGAACACATTTATCTCTCCAAACAAATAAAGCAAAGTATTCTGGATTAGGCGATGTATTAATAAAATTAAAATCGCATGAATTATATGCTGGATTGCGAATGAGTATTTTTGGGTTTGGTCCCTGGAATGCCATAAATTTCATGAGCTATTATAAATACAAAGAAATATTCAAAGAATATGAAGAAAATCAACACATATATAAACTGTTATGTGGTGGGTTTGCTGGGGCCACTGCTATTTCGGTGACATATCCAACTGATTTGATAAGAAAAAGATTGCAAATGCAGAGTTTTTCCACAGAAGTTCCGCGATATTCTGGTATTGTGGATTGTATAAAAAAAATAGCCAAGAAAGAAGGAATTATTGGTTTATATCGCGGATTACCGATAAGTTATATAAAATGCTTTCCTACATTGGCAATACAATTTTGGACATATGATACTATTTGCGAGTATGTAAAACAAAAAACGATACAATAAAATTCTATTGATTTTTAATTTTATCAATATAATTTATGACTGACTTAAATTTTGACTTAAATATCTATAATTATACCGATGAAGAACTTAAAAATTTTTTGTGCATCGAACATAATTATACTATCGATATTCTAAAAAAAAAAATAAATATATTAAAAAAAAATATTTTTTCCTTACATTTAAGTAATGTTGAAAAAAAAGAGTTTGATATATTTTTCAATAAAATAGAAATAAGATTATTGAAATATTTAGAGAAAATAGAAATGAAAAGGCTTCAAGATGAATTGAATAATAAAATAAAAATGTTAAAAATGGAAATAGAAGAAAAAAATGTGGAAAATAAAATGGAAAATAAGGATAAAAAAAAGGAAAATAAGGATAAAAAAAAGGAAAATAAGGATAAAAAAAAGGAAAATAAGGATAAAAAAAAGGAAAATAAGTATAAAAAAATAAAGAAAAGTTAAGAAAATAATAAATTAATAATAAATATAAATGACTTTTTATAATATTGATTTTTCTTGTATGCCAATAATAAAAATAAAGTTGGAAGGAAAGATAACTTGTGAAAAATTAGGAGAATTTTTAAATAAATGGGAAGATATTTATAACTTACAAAAAGAGCATACTATAATTTTTGATATTACAAATACACAATCACCAAATATTCAATGTGCAATCCAATTGGCAAAATTTATAAAAAAAATAAAAAAAGAACAGGAACCTTTATTACAAAGGAGTTTTTTAATTCTCAATGAGAATACCTTTTTGCGTTATTTATTTAGAATAATATTTTCTATAACAAAACCAGTAGCACCAGTTTTTGTTTATTGGAAAAAAACAACAGAAACAACCATTAATAATGATACTATTTTAGATGTTTTTCATACAGATACCTTAAAATTTCAATATATTAGTCCATAATTTATAATATTATTCAAATGTAATATGGGTGCAGGCATACTACCAATTGCAGAATACAATGGACATGACTATCTATTATTTTCAAGAGAATATTTAAAAAGGAAAGGAAAAGTAGATTGGAGAGATTTTGGAGGGACACCTGAAAATAATGAAACAATTGAAGAAACTGCTATTCGCGAAGGATGGGAAGAAACCGCCGGATTTTTAGGTTCAAAAAATAAAATAAAAAATTTAATTAAAAATAAACTAGTTAAAAAAATTGTAACAAAAACTTATACAATTTACGTTGTTAGAATAAAGTATGATAAAGAATTACCAAAAAAATTTAGAGAGCATTTCAAAAAAATGTATAATAAAGATAAATCTAAAATATGTAAAAATGGATTTTATGAAAAAGATATGTTAAAATGGATTAGAGTAGATAAATTGCCGAATCACCATGGTTTATTTTTACCATGGTATAAAAAAATTGTTAAGCAAATATATCAAAAAATTAATTATTTAAAACAATAAATAAATTCAAGTATGAAGCAAAAGATAACCATAATAAATAAGGTATCAGTAAATACGCAGCCAATTTATTATATTTTAAAAACTTTTGATATGTTATTGCTGTAAATATAATTACTAAAATAATATCAAACAAAGCATAAAGTGGTTTTTTATAATAAAAAAATAAACTTGTCCATATCAAATTAAAAAATAACTGAATAAAAAAGTATGTTAAACTATTACAATAAGGGAAACATTTTTTATTATTCCATACTAACAACAACGAAATAAACATAAAAAAATATAAAATAGGCCACACAACACCAAATACCCAACTGGGCGGCCCTATACTTGATTTTTTCAAATTTTTATACCACTTATTCATATAAATATCTTGATATTATTTTTTCCCCTTCATAAAATTATCTATTATTTCAAATCTTTTTTCAATATTACCATAACCCGGTTTCCAACCACCACCATCTTCATAACTCCAAGTATTGTTTGTTTTTTGTTTTAAAACAGACATAAGTTTATCCATAAAATCGGTTATTTTAACAGTTAACTCGCTATAATGATGTGCTTTGAAATATTTTTTTCCTTCTTTATCAAAACCTAATTCAAATGCTAATTCTTTTAGTAATTTTTTAAAATCATCCAATGTTATTTTTGGATACATTGGATTTTTAATAAAGAAACTACCCTGATACCATCCATGATTCTTATAGTACCATTGGTCTAATTCACCTCTATTTGCTATACCAACGCAAACTTTATGAGTATTATTGGCAAATTTTCCAAATACACCATTTTTAATTTCTTTATTGTAATATATCTCCGGTTCTTTTTTTAAATCAAGAATTGCTATTGCTTTCATTACCTATTGACTACCTATTGTCTACTTATTGACTACTTATTGACTACTTATTGTCTACTTATTATTTATTATATATTTTTATCAATTTAATAAAATATAGTTATTATTTATATGATTTATAATTATTCTTGTGATATAAAACAAACAGATACATTTGTTTATTTATCTTGTTCTAATTTTAAGAAGAATATAAAATTATTAGAAAAACGTTTTTCTTTTAAGTTTCCAAAAGGACTCGTGGAACATTTTTCTGGAGAGAAAAATAAAATTTCCACATTTCTTATTAATAAAAAAACATTTATTATTGCGAAAGTCAATGAAAAAAAATGTTCAAAGAAAGATTTAGATATGATTCTTAAAAAAATATGCGAAATTATAAAAAGTGAGAAAAAAATAGTAAATGTTAATTTTATACTTGCACCTATAAAAGAGTTCATAAGATATCAAGTTTTAAAGGTTATTCATCACAATTATTTTTTCATAAAATATAAAGATTCGAAAACAACCACAAAAAAAATAACCTTTTGCGTTGTTAATAAATTAAAAAATATTGTTTTAAACAGCATAAAAGAAGGAGAAATTATAAATGATATGCGCGATATGGTGAATGAACCCGGTAATATAATGAATTCCGAATATTTCTTGAAATATGTCAAAACTTTTAAAGAAACAGGACTAAAACTTGAAATTATGAAAAAATCTAAATTAAAAAAAGAAAAAATGAACTTAATATTAGCAGTTAATAGCGGTAGCAAAAATGAACCTTATCTTCTAACTTTAAAATGGTTGCCTTTAAAAAACAAAAAACCGGTTGTCTTACTTGGAAAAGGAGTAACCTTCGATTCTGGTGGTATGAACCTGAAATTCGGTGATTTCACAGATATGAAAACAGACATGACCGGTGCCGCTGCAGTTTTTGCCTTGCTTCGATTCTGCGCTTTAAATAAAATAAAAAAAAATGTAATTGCTCTCATTCCTTTGGTAGAAAATATGATAAATGAAAAAGCACATCGCCCAGGTGATGTCATAAAAAGTCATAGTGGCAAAAATGTTGAAATTACAAATACTGACGCTGAAGGAAGACTTATACTCGCAGATGCTTTATCTTATTCAACAAAATTAAAACCATGTTGTTTAATCGACATCGCAACACTAACAGGCCAAGCCGGTTCAATATTTGATAAATTATCTGTCGTTGTTCTTGGAAATAATAAATCTTTAATAAAAAAATATGAAGACTGTGGTAAAGAAATGAACGAAAAAGTATGGGAATTGCCTTTATGGAGTGAATTTCGTAAAAATTTAGATTCAAATATTGCAGATATACAAAATTCTTCGAAAAGTTCTGCCGGTGTTATAAATGCCGCTATGTTCTTACAAGAATTCGTCCCGCCAAAAGTTGATTGGATGCATGTAGATATTGCTGGTGTCTCCTATAATAAACAAAGTGGTGCCACAGGTTATTCTATTCTTTCTCTATACGAATTATTAACAAAAATGTAAAAACGACTGAAAAAACCGCACTAAAAAAAGAGCACTAAAGTCAGCGTTCATTAAAAATTGATTATAATTCTCTCTAATTTTGGAGAGAATTATAAGATGGAAAAACCATTTATTGGAGTTGTTCATTTTAATAATACAACATTCCAAGAAAATGAAAGTTGGCGAAATAATCATTCCTATGAAGGATGTGTTTATGGCGTTGACAAAAGAACAGAGTCCATTCCGTATGGTGAAAAAATTTATATCATTGAAATGAATAACGAAACTGATGAAATAACAGGAATTGGACAAATTCATAATATTTTAAAGGAAGAGAATAGAAGTAGAATTTATAGTGATGAAAATTATAATAGGATTGTCTATAAAGGAAAAAAAAGAATTTCTAGAAAAGAATTATTAATTAGAAATAAGAAATTAATTGAATATTTGGAGAGAATTTTGTTTAAGGGTTCACGACATTTCAAAAGAGGCGCTGGTGTAGTTAATATACCACATATAAGATTGGCATCTCAATATAAAGAACGTGAAAGAAAGCAAACACAATGTGGTAAATGTGGTGAAATAGGGCATAATAAGCGGTCTTGTAAAAATGAAAATCGCGTTAAAAGGAAACATATGAGCAGTGAAAAAAAAAGATGTAAAATTTGTGGGGATAAATTAAAAGGGCATATTTGTAGAGGAAACAAAGTAGATGAAAAAAAAATAAAAGAAATTATATTGTTTTTGAATGAATTGTTTTGAATTGTTTTTGAGTTAATCCTCAAATTTCATAATTAAAATACATAGTTTTATTTGACTATATGTAATTTTAGAATCAACCATATCTTTAATAGGACGAAGTTTTTCAATACCAACAATGTCAATTGCTTTTTTTATTTCTTCTTCTTTTTCTTCAGTTAAATTGAAATAATCACAATCAATGTCAGCATCATCATTGTTTTCAAAAATATCAAGGACATATTGCTCAATAGTTCTCAACTGAACCTCCATTATTTCGGCTATTTCACCCATCGTTTTACCTTCTTTATATAATTTGAAGACCGTTTTTTTTGGATTCTTATTATGTTTTTTTTTCTTTTTCAACATTTCAGTCATAAATTCAATACCGTAATTTGTGACAAAATCCTCCGATATACCATCTATATCCAATAAATCCTTCATATTTTTCGGTGTTTTATCGCTTACATTTAAAACAACTTTATCATTCATAAACACCTGTGGCAAAATTGTATGTTTATTTGCTATTTTATTTCTAATTTTTTTTAACTTTACTATTTTATTTGCATTTGTAGAAACAAATGTATTCGGCGCACCATCCTCCTCTATTCTGGATATAATTGGAATTATATCATCAATATTTATATTACCTATACCAATCGCAAAGCCGTAGCCAGCTTTATATCTAATAAGCACATCTTTTGCAATTAATACATTTATAATATCGCTAATTCTATTCTTTGAATGGGTTGTCCTCTGTTGAATTAATTTAATAATTTTCCCCATACCAATATAATATCCCTTTTCCTTATGATGATTTAAAATAATATCCGTAATTTGCTTCGATTCTTTCGTTATATCTTTCATTTCTGTTTTATGTGTATTTTTACAATTATCACACATATTACATTTTTCCAGGTTTTCAATGTCTTTTTCTGTAGGAAAATTGCCCGTTTTGAAATAATAGTCAATGATTTTTTGCCTACATATATGCTTTTCTCTTAAAAATCTTCTAAAAATATTCATCATTCTTGTTTTTATTTGAATTTGCTTTGGATTTGTCGATTTTGATATAAGAAACTCCGTCGTCCTAAAATCACCGTCATCATAATAAAGCGTAGCCTTACTATCAATACCATCTCTTCCGGCTCTACCAATTTCTTGATAATAACTTTCTATATCTGAAGGCACACCATAATTAATAACGTGTCTTATGTCATGTTTATCAATACCCATACCAAAAGAAATGGTTGCCACGATTACAATTATTTCACCATTTATAAATTTATTATGACTTTTAATTTTCTCTTCCTTTCTCATTCCACCATGATAACATGCCGATTTAATATTTTTATCAATAAATTTATTATGCAACTTTTCGCATAATTTCCTCGTTTGAACATACACAATCGTTGGCTCTGTAAACTCACACTCACTAAATCGTCGTTTTGGTAATATTTTTATTGACAAATTGGTTCTTCTCGTTCCAAGAAGATATTCACACGGATTTTTTAAACCAAGAAACTCGTATATTTCTTTAACCACACGAGGTGTAGCTGTGGCAGTTACGGCAAGTAGTGGAATGTTTGGTAGTTTTTCTTTAATAACCTTTAACTTTTGATAACTTTCGCGGAAATCATGACTCCATTGGGAAACACAATGAGATTCGTCAATAGCAAATAAACCGATACTATCTTTTAATTTGGCGAAAGCAATAATGCGAGGGACTAAAAATTCAGGTGTTGTATAAATTATTTGGTAATCTGTGTATTGCGAATAAGGCACCGAGGATTCAGAGTTTAAACAAACGGCCTTAATATTTTTAGAGTTTAAATATTGACATTGGTCGTTCATTAAAGATATTAGAGGCGATACAACAATTGTTATCTTGGTTGTAAATGTTGCTGGAAATTGATAAAGAAGTGATTTTCCACCACCAGTTGGAAGAATAGTAAATACATCTTTTTTATTTAATATATCACTAATGATTTCTTTTTGATTATCTCTAAATTTATTAAAACCATAGACCGATTTAAGGTGTTTATCCATTTTTTATAAAAAAAAATATGTATTATTAAATATTTCAATTTAAACTTCTTAAAAAGATTTTTCTTAAAAAGATTTTTCTTAAAAAGTTTTTCTTAAAAAGTTTTTCTTAAAAGATTTTTCATAATATCTTTATTTTCAATATCGTTTTCTTCCATATTCTTCAGTAATCTTTCTCTTTCTCTTGTGCGAACATTTGGTGGAAACCACCTATTCCAATCAATCATTGTATCAAACGTATCCAAGTCGAGCATCCACTGACATTCAAAAGATAAATATTTATTTTGTCTTTCTTTGGAAACTTTTTGAGAATTACCATCGATGATTTCATATTTTTGAAAATAACCTTGGTCATGTTTTAGTGTCATTCTATAGAATGTTGGTAGAATAAAATCCACAACCTGATTATAAAGCTTACTTATTTTATATAATTCTTTATTACAATAAATTAGAATTTCATCCATTCTTACCAGATTTTCATAAATTTTTTTGCAAGCTTTTTTTGCAGAATTTCTTAAATCTTCCATAATCTCTACCGGTAAATTATTCATTTTTTCATAATAATTTGTTGTTTTATCATTTTTTTCATGATATATATCAATTAATGTATGGTAAATGTCGTTGTATGTTTCCAATGTAGTAACATTAAACATTTCATAAATATGCAATATTTTCAACTTTTTTTGATATGTTCTATATTTTCTCATTATTGAACTTTTAAAACCATCCTCTCCTATTTGGTTTCTTATAAACTCAATTCTTTGTTTTAATGTTGTATCTTGGTTGTTTATGGTTCTACGTAAATTATTTAAAACATAATTTTGAAAATGATTAATTTGTTGCCATTTGTTAGACAGGAAGTTTAAAAATATTATTTGGTCTTTTCTGTTTTCAAAAATTGGTAAAGACAAATACCTTACCGAATCACGTTTAATCGATAAATTTTCAAAAGGACCTGATAATTGATATGAATTTATTGCTTGCTTAATGATTTTTGGAAAAATCCTCCATTCAGGTAATCCACCGCACAAAATTTCTCCAACATTTCGCAGACTTTCTTTATTATTTCTCTTCCATTCATAAAAATGTGGATTATGGATTACTCCACTAACTTCTAGACCACTTTTCCAACTAAAGGCAACCTTACATTCGACACACCACATTTGGTCGCATCCACTAATTTTGAAAATGGGTATGGCGCATTTGGGACAACTTTTTGTTTCATCTTTGATTGCTTTGAAGCTTGCAACATTATCGGGATTACAAACATGTTCGTTTGTTTCTCTTTTACCAAAATTTTTGATTTCGTAGCAATCTGCACAAACGCGTGCTTGACAACTATAGCATTTATATTTTGTCGTGAGAAATCCGTTACAATCATTGTTTGGACATCTTTTTTTAAAGACGCGTTTTTCTTTTTTATTTGCAATATTATTTTTTTCATTTTTTAGTTCTCCTATTTCTTTTTTACATTTTTGCCACATTATTTCTATTTTTGCGAGTTCTTCGTTTTTTTTACTAATTTCTTTATCAATTTCTTCAATTTTACAAGCATTATAGACATAACTCATGGTATTTGGAATTTTGCTTTTTTCAATCTCGAAAAGCAATTCTTTTTTATGTTCCCTATATTCTTTTGTCATGAACGTTTTTGTTAAGTTATTACTGCAAAATTCGAAATCCCATGCATGTTTGCATTTTGGGCAACACGGGTCAACTTTTGAAAATAAAATACTTTCTTTAACACAATCTTTACATCCAAGAAAATCGCAAAACCCACAATGAATATTCTTATTGCATTTTTCAAGACAAATTTGACAATTACCAGACGATTCTCCTTGTATTTTTGTTTCTCCTTTTGTTTCTCCTTGCATTGTTTTATGTTTTATTTTTTGTTTTATATAAATTAAAATAATCAATATTTAAAATCAATTTTTATATATTGAATAGATATATGGGTGATGCTACCGATATGGGTGATGCTACCGATTTTGATATAGATAATTATAATATAGAAGAATTAGTGAATATTATTGGATTGGGTTCCGAAATACCTTTAACAAATGAAAAAATCGTGTCAACTATTTCAAAATTTACAGAAAAATTTGAAAAGAAATTTGAAAAGAAAAAACTTGGTGAAAAAGAAAAAACAAATTTTATCGATTTTTTTTACCAAATTCAAGAAAAACTGTTAAATAATAAAAAAGAGGAAACAGTAAGAGATTTATTTGATGATGAAATTGTTACTGAAAGTATTACAAGGAAAGCTATACCTGTAAATAGTAGAGAACCCAGAAAAGCAGTGTTGTATGATAAGGATATTATGGGGGAAACGCAAATAACGGGGATGCAAAATGTCAATCCAGCTCCCTTTGACAATATAACAGCTGATTATAAAAATCCTCTTTTAAGAAATACACAACGCAATACAATCACAATTGATAGCAAATATAGAACTATATCAGAATATGCTACAACTGGAAAGGGTGATATTGGTGGTTGCCCTGACCCCGATACACAATATAAAACCGCAATTGCACAAACTTCTACAAATTTCACAGTAAATCTAGACCCACCTATAAAAAATGTATTAGAAATTACATTTGAAAGCGCGAACATTCCCAATGAGTGGCATGTTTTTTCAAAAGATTATGGTACCGATTATTTTGTTGAAAAAAAAGCGGTTGGTCCCGATTCTTCAGGTAATTACACTTATACCGATATAAGTAATGTTTATATAGAAAATGGTAATTACAATTCAACAAATTTAATTGATAAATTAAATGGTGAAACTGATAGATTAATATTTACATATAGTGAAATATCAAATAAAATTACTGTTACAAATAACATGAGTTATTCTATGGGAATAGACTGGTATTCTTTAAATGTTCCAATGTGTTCTACTACAGGAAACGGTGGGAAAATAGATTATAATTTAGGTTGGTTGCTTGGGTTTCGTAATACTGATTATATTTTGGACCCCAATGATAGTATAACTGGAGAATCGACATTAGATATAACGGGACCTACATATTTGTATATTGCTCTTGACGATTTCAATAATAATAAACCTAATCAAAATTTAGTATCATTTCAAAATAATGTTTCCTCTTTCGCAATGCCGAGTTATTATGTTAGAACAACAATGGGGAAAAATTGCAACCTTACAAATCCAGAATATATAAATCCAAGTAATAGTTGTGGTAAAAAATATGCAAATAAAGATTTGTCTTCTAATTTAACTTCAAAACAAAGATATACGATAGACCAAATTAAATTAGCGATGAGTGGGCAAAGAACTGAAAGATATTCCAGCCCTAATAGTGCTGATATTTTGACAAAAATAAATGTTCAACTAGGAAAAAGTCATACACAGGTAAAGGAAGTTAATTTAGAATATAAAAAAAGGTTTTATTTTGGTCCAGTAAATTTAAGAAAACTGCATGTTCGATTACTAAATGACAAAGGGATGGATATTAATTTAAATAATAATGATTGGGACTTTTCTTTCTATGTTACAACGGTTTACCAACCTTAACTTATAGTGCAACAACTGGATTGATTTGCATAAGAACAAGTATCTCTATTTTTTAAGACTAATTTATTTTTTATTCCACCAGAAATACCTGGATGATTATCTAATTCATAATTTACAATTATATAATCAATCATTTTACATAAGGCTGTTTTAGTATTTACGTTATTTTTTGCCGAAGTTTCAATATATAATATATTTTTCTCTCTAAATTTTTCTTCCATCTCGTCTTTTGATATTATTCTTTTATTTGAATCACATTTATTCCCAATCACTATCATATTTGTTTCGCAATTTCTATGATTATTAAATTCGTTTAACCAATAATCTATTTTTTTCAAAGAAATACTATTCGTTAGGTCAATCACATAAAAAACACCAACAATATTCTTATAATAACTCCTTACTATCGGTGCAAAACATTCTTGCCCCGCCGTATCCCAAAATTGCAGTTTCAACTTTTTACCACCCCTTTTAAAATATAACACATTGAATTCAACACCTATTGTCGGTTGATAATTTAATGGTTTCACCTGGTTGCAAAAACTCGATATCAATGTCGTTTTTCCACCACCAGCATCACCTATTGTTATTATTTTCATTACATAATCCATATATATAATAGTTATATTTTTTCTACATTGTTGTAGGTAAATTAATATTTGGTTTTAGTGTTTAAGAATATATCTTTGACGAGTGTTTCGATATTTATCACTGTTTCGATGATATTTTTAGCGTGTTTGTCCATATCTCTTTTAATTTTGCTGATTTTTCTTTTGATTTCGGAGGATATTTTGGATAATTTGTCGCAAATTTCTTTATCTTGGAAATCAACATGATTTGCACACAGGATAGATTCGATTAAATCAACGGCGCATTTAATTTTGTTGTTATTATTATTAGTGTTGTGGAGGTACATGACCGGTTTGGAATCAATTATATCGAGTTGAAAATCGTCTTTCTTGCTTACACCGGAAGAGTTGGAGATGAGAATGCCGCCAAAAACGTCGGCATTTTCGCGAATATCTTTTTCGAATTTATCGATTTCTTTTTTTGGAACATTTGAACTATAATCTTTATTATCAATAAGGATTTTCTTGTCATTTTTACAAGAAATGATGAAATCGCCTCTACCAGGCTGTGAATGTGTGTCTTCAATTTCATTTTTAGGAAATAACATGGTTAGTGTTTGTTTCATTTTATCTTCGCCTACTTTCCCTTTGAAAAATGAATTATCATTGACTTTTTGAATAGACATTAAAGATTCCTGCATTGTTTCTATTTTTTTGTCATAATTAGCACGTATTTCTTGTATTTCGTTTTTATGTTCTTTCGTTAGTTCGTCCCGCCTTGCCATTTCAGTATTATTGAAGTTCTTTCTTAAAGTATCAATATTATTCTGTGATTCTTTTAGTTGTTTTGTGATATTTTCGATAGTTTCATCCTTGAAATTTAGTTGTCCTTTATAGTTTAAACTAATACTTTCTTCTGTTTGTTTATGTAAATGTGTTTGTTTTACTGAAAATTCTCTCCGTAAATCTTTTATAATTCTATTTTTGGATTCTAATTCATTTAAATATTTTTTTTCTGTTTCTTTTTGAGAGGATTCGATATTTTTTATTTTTAATGAAAAATCGCTGTTTTCCCATCTTTGTTTTTGATTTTCCATTGATTCATAAGCAATTATTCCCAATTCCAACACTTTAATAAGTTTTTGACCAGATAATTTTATGATTTTATTTAATAATTCTTTGTCGGTGATATTTGGTATTGCAATATTTACAACACTTGCAACATTTTCCATTATACTTTATAAATTCTGTATAAATCTTTAAGTTTATTGCGTAATTTTTTTATATTTATTAATGTTATTATGAATTCGATAGTCCATATCAAAGAAAAGAGTGATATGATATTGGAACCTTTGCAAGTTATGATTCAATTAAGTTTATTAGCACATTGTCCTGTTGGGACGAAGTTGAGTATTTCGGATAATACGTTATATTTGCAGCAACCATCCTGGAGTCAGGGTGTCACGCGGTGGTATATGAAGGACAATAAGGATGACTTGTATTATTTGTTTCAGGCAATTAGGCGGTATTATTTATGGTATAAACCTGACAGTTGCATAATATATGAAAAAATATTGTTGTCGGCGATAAAAGGTTTAAAAAATCTAATAAAAACATATGAAAATACTGATAAAATTTCGATAAGGCATACTTTAACGCTTTATACTAATATTTTAAGTTTAGAATCACCGGATTTGTTTAAAGAAACATTGGAGGATTCAATAAATATTGATAAAGTATTTGAAAATGTTACAAAAACGTATAATAAGAAGATATTGTCAGTTGTGCATAATGGGTTGAGTTTGTTGGAGGATGAGGAAAAAGAAGAGAACAAGAAATTTGTTTATGATGGATTGCAAAATATTTTAATACCACAGAATATTAAAATAAAATTATGGATTAGAGAGAATTTAACTTGTTAAAATTTATAAAATTAACATAATATATATGATTTTATCTGATTTCGGCTTTATTTTTTTATATGTAGCAGCCTTTGGTTTTTCAGATTATTTTGTAAAAATATATAAATTAAAAGGCTTCCAATATTTAACATACTATTTATTAATAGGTTTAATAGGGTTCGGTATTTTATATGAATATGATTATTTAAAAAAAAATAATGTATAATAGTATATATGCCAACTGCAGCAAGAAATACAGCAATAGCACAGCCACGAAGTTATCTACGTCGACGAGATACTCATAACTTAAAGAATACTGGTTTTCTTAAAAAAGATAGCGTTATGAATTCCCATTTTAGCATGAACTTGTTTGGTTCCGCCAATTCCAGTAATAGAAAACAAGGAACATATACTAATAAAGCGGCGCTTTCAACAGGGAGCGACACAACCGCGTCTGTTACTGAAAAAAAAGACCCAAATATGGAGATACGTCAAGCAAATAAAGAAGCAAATGTGGGTCAAATGGATAGAATTAATAGAATAAAAGCAGCAAATATTTATGGTTCCAAATAGAGTTTTTATAATTTAAGATTTTAAAATCTTAAATTATTATATATGATGAATTTTAATAAACCATGGTTTTTATATGGATTTTTCGCATTAGTTCTTGTATGTATTGTTGATTTGGGTAAAAAATATATATTAGATAAAGAAAACATCCAACCTGATGAATTGGTAATTTATATGTCGATAATGATAGGATTAATTGGATTCATACATTTATTAATGGATAAAAAATGTAAGAATCCATTAAAATGTAAGCCAAAAATATTAATATATGTTTTAGTTGTAACTTTTTTTCTTCATTTTTTCAATATAACTTTTACGCGTTCAACAAAATTAGCAACAGACGTAACATTACCAGCAATAATGGTTTCTTTATCAATAATCTTTATTTATTTATTTTCTAGTTTGTTTTTTGATAGTTCGCCTGATTTTGATATTAAAATATTATTTGGTGTGATGTTGGTTGTTATTGGACTTTGCATTATATGTAAATATTTTAAGGATTAACCTGTTTCTATATCTTTTTCATAGTTTTCAGGCGGTGGAACTTTAACAGGTATTTTTGGTAAACGTCTTGGTCGTCTTGGTAATTTTCTTGGTGATTTAGATGGTGATTTAGATGGTGATTTAGATGGTGATTTAGATGGTGATTTAGATGGTGATTTAGATGGTGATTTAGATGGTGATTTAGATGGTGATTTAGATGGTGATTGTATTTCGGTTTCGTTTGTATTTGAAGACTGTTGTTTATTAATTTTTTTTACAGGCTTTGTATTACTTGCCAAGTCTGATAGATTTTTTGAGGAATCTTTCACTTTGTTTGTTTTTTTATATATGCTATAAAAAACAGCAAAAATTGCAAAAATAAGAATTAATACGACAACAATAATTATAATTATTGTTTCCATTTTATTTGTTGTATTTGTTTTTTTTGTTGTATTTGTTGTATTTGTTGTATTTGTTTTTTTTGTTGTATTTGTTGTATTTGTTGTATCGGTCGTTGATTGATAATTTATAATTTCCAATTCTTCCTTATTTGTTGGCGATGGTGTTGGCGATGGTGTTGGCGATGGCGATGGTGTTGGCGATGGTGTTGGCGATGGTGTTGGCGATGGTGTTGGTGTTGGCGTTGTTGTCGAGTTGGTTATGTTGATGTTTGTTGAAATTAGCTGTGTTGGTTCTAAACAAGCATAAAACTTCATAGAATATAGATTATTGCTATTTGTGGACCAAACTTCATTGCAATTTTCTATTTGAATACTATTTGCATATGATAATAATAATAATAATAGTCTCATGATAAATAAATTCAATTACTATCTTAAATATGTTTTAATAAATAATTTAAACATATTTAATTATTGATATAAAAGATGACAGATAAAGTAGCTATTGGAATTGATTTAGGTACTACATATTCGTGTGTTGGATGTTGGAAAAACAATAATGTTGAAATTATTGCAAATGAACAAGGAAACAGAACTACACCATCATATGTTGCGTTTACGGATACTGAAAGATTAATAGGTGTTGGTGCGAAAAACCAAGTATCAATGAATACGAAAAATACAGTATTTGATGCAAAACGTTTAATTGGTAGGAAATTTTCAGATGATGATGTCAAAAAGGATATGAAACATTGGCCTTTCAGGGTGTCAGCTGACAGTAATGATAAGCCTGTAATTACAGTAGAGTATAAGGGTGAAGAAAAAACGATGAAACCGGAAGAGATTTCTTCAATGATTTTATCAAAAATGAAATCGACAGCTGAAAACTTTCTAGGAAAGGTTGTAGATTCCGCTGTAATTACTGTTCCAGCATATTTTAATGATGCTCAAAGGCAGGCGACGAAGGATGCAGGGGTAATAGCAGGGTTAAATGTGTTAAGAATTATTAATGAACCAACAGCAGCTGCTATTGCATATGGTTTGGATGCTGAAATTAAGGAAGAGAAAAAAGTGTTAATTTTTGATTTAGGGGGTGGAACTTTTGATGTATCTTTGCTGACAATTGAGGATGGGATTTTTGAGGTGATGGCGACAGCGGGAAATACACATTTGGGTGGTGAAGATTTTGATAATAGACTTGTTGAATTTTTCATGGAGGAATTAAAAAGGAAACAACGATTAGATATTTCGCAAAATCAAAGGGCGTTGCGAAGATTGAGAACAGCTTGTGAAAGAGCAAAAAGAACATTATCTTCAAGCACACAGGCATTTTTGGAGATAGATGGGTTGGCAGATGGACAAGACTTTAGTTCTACTATTACGAGAGCACGTTTTGAGGATATTAATATGGATTATTTCAATAAATGCATGGAACCGGTTGAAAAGGTGTTGCGGGATGCGAAAATTAGTAAAAGTGAGGTGGATAAGATTGTTTTGGTTGGTGGTTCAACGAGAATTCCAAAAATTCAGGAATTATTAAGTAAATATTTTAACAATAAGGAATTATGCAAGGATATTAATCCAGATGAGGCTGTTGCATATGGTGCGACAGTGCAAGCAGCCATTTTATCTGGGGTTAAATCCGACAAAATAGATGATTTATTATTATTGGATGTTACACCGCTTTCATTGGGGATTGAGACAGCTGGTGGTGTAATGACAAATTTAATTAATAGAAATTCTACAGTTCCAACGAAGAAAAGTCAAACATTTTCGACATATGCTGATAATCAGCCTGGGGTATTGATTCAGGTATTTGAGGGTGAAAGGAAATTTACGAAAGACAATAATTTACTTGGAAAGTTTCAACTGGATGGTATTCCACCTATGCCACGCGGCGTTCCGCAGATTGAGGTGACGTATGATATAGATGCAAATGGTATTTTAACAGTGTCATCTGTGGAAAAAAGTTCTGGGAAGGAGCATAAAATTACGATAAAAAATGATAAGGGAAGATTAACTAAAGAGGAGGTTGAAAGAATGGTAGAGGAAGCTGAAAAGTATAAAGAGGAGGATGAAAGAAATGCTAAAATCATAGAGTCGAAAGGAAAATTAGAAAATTATTGTTATTCTTTAAAAAATAGTGTGAATGATGAAAAATTGGCAGATAAAATCCAGGAAGAAGATAAGAAAACAATTATTTCGAAAGTAGAGGAGACATTAAAATGGTTGGATGAAAACCAAATGAATTCGGCAGAAGAATATGACGCGAAACAGAAAGTATTAGAAGAAATTTGTTCACCCATAATGCAGAAAATCTATCAAGCTGGCGCACAGGGTATGCCAACGCAGGGTATGCCAACGCAGGGTATGCCAGCGCAGGGTATGCCAGCGCAGGGTATGCCAGCGCAGGGTATGCCAGCAGGTATGACACCGGAAATGATGGCCGAAAAAATGGGACAAGGAGTGCCTATTCCAGAAGATAATATCGAGATTTCAGAAGTAGATTAAAAATATAAATTTTTATAAATAAATAATTTATAAAAATAAATAATTTATAAAAATAAATAATTTATAAAAATAAATAATTTATAAAAATAAATAATTTATAAAAATA
>Ga0115561_1000707_pt1 | contig 24582 bp, 24 predicted proteins | sample COGITO_mtgs_1105_4_FD_87201 | JGI IMG/M metagenome (GOLD analysis project Ga0115561, IMG submission 87201) | Pelagic marine microbial communities from North Sea - COGITO_mtgs_110512 | ecosystem: Environmental > Aquatic > Marine > Epipelagic | place: Germany:Helgoland, sampling site Kabeltonne...
ATTCAGGTTTTCTTGAGGAACGTGATCATTAATTAGTGATATTCTTTTTGCTTCAGCGGCATCGATCATATCTCCTGTAAGCAGCATTTTCATAGCGTCTTTTTTACTTACATTTCTTGAAAGTGCAACCATTGGGGTCGAGCAAAATAAACCTATGTTTACTCCTGGTGTTGCAAATTTTGATGAATCCGATGCTATAGCCAAGTCACAACTAGCCACTAATTGGCAGCCAGCAGCAGTTGCAATTCCATTAATCTCAGCTATGACTGGTTTTGAACAATTTATTATCATTTGCATTAATGAGGAGCATAAATTAAAAAGATCTAAAAAATATGCTCTACCCTCGTCTTCATTTTTTCTAGCTTTAGTTATATCTTTTAAGTTATGTCCTGAACAAAAAACATCACCAACCGCAGAAATGATAACAACTTTCACTGAATCGTCAGATGATGCCTTGAGCAAGAACTTTTTTAACCGAATCATCATATTTTCTGAGAGAGCATTTTTGTTATCAGGGTCATCCAATACCAAACGAAGAATGCTTGCTTGAGTTTGATCAATCTTTAAAATATCTTTTGTATTTTCGTTCATAATTTATGTGATTCCTTTTTCAAGAATTTTTTTTGGGCATTTGTTCATAACAACCTTTAAACCTGCGTTTGTAACAAGAGACTCTATCTCTTCACTATAAAGGCCTTCTTGCATCCAAAAAATTTTAGCTTTAATTTTTATTGCCTCATTTGCAATACTGGGGATATATTCAATGGCTCGAAAAACATCAACCATATCAATTTTTCTCTTAATCGCTTCAAGATTTACATAGCATTTTTGACCGAGAATTTTGGTATTAACTAAATTTGGATTAACTGGAAATATGTCAAAACCATAATCTCGAAGAAATTTCATGACTTTGTAGCTATCTCTTTTTGGGTCAGGGCTAGCTCCAACTATTGCAATTGATTTAACCTCATCGAATATTGATCTTAAATTATGATAATTCAAATTATTCTATTTAAAACGTGAAATTATTCTAGCCGAACTCTTCTCACAACTCGGACCCATTAAATGAACGCCATCAATACATGGCAGATCCATAATTTTTTCTATCAGTTCTTGGCATATTTTTTCTCCAGTTTGTGCAGGTGATTCACTCACTTCTAATCGATGGAGTATTTCATCAGAGATATTTACACCCCATAAATTTTTTCTCATCCAATCACCTTGTTTGGCTGATTTTAAAGGCCCCATTCCAATGATCACCTTACAAGTATTAAAAGAACCTCGATCATTCAATTTATCTGAATACTGTTTAATAACATCATAATCAAAACAATATTGAGTTTGAACAAAGCTAGCTCCCTTCTCTATCTTTGCAACTAATTTATCTAGCGCATCTGGTTTTGAGATTTGAGTATATAAATCATCCGCCGCACCAGAAAAAATTGGCAAAGGATTTTTTATAGCAGTTCCATCGGATAAAGTTCCTCCTGATATAACCTTGCAAAGCTCAATTAACCCATTTCCATTAAACTCATTCACAACTGCTGGTCCATTCTTATCAGGCTGATCTCCGCTTAAACAGAGAACCTTATTTATACCGACAGACAGAGCGCCAAGTAAAACAGATTCCAAAGCAATCTGATTCCTGTCCCTGCCAGTAAGCTGCAAAATAACATCTAGCCCTGCTCTTTTAATTTCTGAGGCCACTAATAAGCTATTTAAACGACTCTTACAGTTTGGGGAATCAGTTACATTTACCGCATCAGCAATACCAATGAGCTCATTAACTTGGTCGACACATTCAGCTAAATCTGTAGTGACACCAGGAGTTGTTTCAGATGTAAATATAAAATTAGAGGTATTAAACATTGTCATTTCTCCTTCACAAAATAGCAAAAATAAAAAAGTTTCATGAAATCAACAATGTTCATCCATCAGAATATGATAATTGTTTCTAGGAAAAGTGCTACTAATGTGGAAGTCTTGTAATATCGGCACCAAGATATGAGAGCTTTTCTTCAATTCTTTCATACCCCCTATCAATATGATATATGCGGTCTACAATCGTCTCACCTTTGGCGCAAAGTCCTGCCAAAATTAAACTTGCAGATGCACGGAGATCTGTTGCCATAACTGGCGCTCCATTAAGAGAGTCGACTCCCTTAATAAATGCATTACTGCCTTTAACAGTGATATCACAACCCATCCTGTTAAGCTCTTGAACATGCATGAACCTATTTTCAAATACATTTTCTGTTACAACTGAAGAACCATTAGACAATGCATTTAAAACTGTAAATTGTGCCTGCATATCTGTTGGAAATCCTGGAAATGGAGCTGTAGTGATATCTACCGGTGAAATGAAATCTTGCTCCATGATAAGTTGAATATAATTATCACCGATATTTATCGAAGCCCCGCTTAATTTTAATTTATCTAAAATATTATTCATGCGAGGGGCTTGAACATTTGAAATAGTTACATCACCACCAGTTACAGCAGCTGCAATCAAATATGTTCCAGCCTCTATTCTGTCTGCAGGAATTGAAAATTTTGTTCCTTTAAGCTCCTCAACACCATCAATAATAATTTCATCAGTTCCTGCTCCATTAACTTTGGCTCCCATTGAATTCAAAAAATTTGCTAAATCTTCAACCTCGGGCTCTTTTGCAACATTTCTTAAAATAGTTTGGCCATTAGCAAGAACAGCTGCCATCATAATATTCTCTGTTCCGGTCACAGAAACGCCTGGAAAGTTAATTTCACACCCAATTAATTTTTTTGCAGTTGCTTCTATGTAACCATTTTTTAGTTCGATTTTAGCTCCCAGTTTTTCTAAAGCATCTAGATGAAAATCAACCGGCCTTGTTCCAATCGCACAGCCGCCTGGAAGCGCGATTCTTGCAAACCCATGTCGAGCTACAAGCGAACCTAGAACTAAAATAGAAGCTCGCATGGTCTTAACAAGTTCATATCTAGCCTCAAAGTCATGTAGTTTAGATGTAGAAATTATGAAATCCATGCTCTCATTTAAAGTTATATCAGCCCCCATTGAACCTAAGATTTCAAACATGGTAGTGATATCTTGAAGGTAGGGTAAATTCTTAAAAGTAATAGGCTGATCGCTTAATATTGTTGCCGCCAACATTGGCAAAGCTGCATTTTTTGCTCCTGAACAGGAGATAGATCCAGAGAGTTTATTTCCACCTACAATCTTTAATTTTTCCATATCTATCCTAGCTCTGATGGAGATTTTGTATTTAAACTCAAAGCATGTAACTCGCCTGATTTAAAATGCTCTTTTAAGGCACTTAAAACTAACTTGTGTCGTTGTAGAGAAGTTAATCCCTCAAATTCTTCGCTCACAATCAAGACTTTTGAATTGCAATCCTCTCCATCAAAAGATATCTCAGCTTCAGGAAATTGCAATTTAAGAAAGTGAGTGATGTCCATAAATAAGGTTTGACAGAAGATTAATCTAGATTGGCATCAGAAGTCCAATGCTTTATTATTTCATCGATATTCTCGTTATGCTCTTTTGCAAGAGCCTGAAATTGATTTCTAAATGTCAGGCCCAAGTTAACCCCATTCACAATTATGTTAATGATTAACCAGTTACCACTTTCGTCTTTTCTTACTTTATAAGTTATGGGATAGATGTTACTAGAGGTTATGAGATTCTGCTGAACATCCTCGGTTGTTTTTAATTCAGATACCTCTGGGAAAATAGTAACAATTTTTTGATCGCCCCATTGAGCTAATGTTGAAGAGTAGGTATCAAGCAAGGAGGCTTTAAAAGATTGGATAAATTGGAGCCTTTGTGATTTTGAAGCAGCAAGATAATATTTTTTACCCATTACACTTGCACCCACCCTTCTAAAATCAACCATTGGTTCAAAAACAGTGTTTATCTTGTCTTTAAATAATTCAGGATCGCTAGCATAGAGTGCTTGATTGTTTCTTATGATAGAAACCATTTCTTGAGCTTGGGAATCAATAAATTGATGAGGATTAGATTCAGCGTTTGCATTACTGTGAAAGCAAAAGATTGCAAGAACAAAAGCTAGAGATTTCAAAGTATGATTCATAAAGGTATTATAACATTACTAAAAAACTATGAATGAAATATGAAAGATAAGAATTTTATCAGTTCAGCTCTAAAAGTCATTGAAATAGAGTCAAGCGCTGTTGCAAGTTTAAAGAATCAAATAAAGCCTGATTTTGAGGATCTTTGTTTAAATATTCTTAATACTAAAGGGAAATTAATTTTAATGGGTATTGGTAAATCAGGTCATATAGCTCAAAAAATTTCAGCAACATTATCAAGCACTGGCACTGCATCATTTTTTATACATCCAACCGAAGCTGCTCATGGTGACTTAGGGATGATTAACAAGAAAGATTCGATCTTGATTTTGTCCAATTCAGGAGAAACAAAGGAAATAATTGAGATTTTGCCTGCATTAAAACGCTCAACTTCTAATATTTTTACTCTTACTAATAATAACCAATCAACTATTGCAAAAGCTGGAAAAATTAATCTAGTAATCAGGGCTGATGAGGAAGCTTGCCCATTGGATCTTGCTCCAACTTCCTCAACTACAATTGCTCTAGTATTTGGGGATGCTCTAGCTATTGCTTTGTTAGAGGCACGCGGCTTTAGCAAAGATGATTTTGCAAAATCTCATCCAGCTGGACAACTTGGAAAAAAACTTACAACACTTGTTCAGGATTTAGCGGTCATGAATGAAAAAGCACCAATGGTCGATCTGAACACATCTTTAAAAGAAGCATTGATGGTGGTGACTGAAAAAAAACTTGGGGTAACTTTAGTTTCAAATGAAAAAAAAATTGTTGGAGTTTTTACCGATGGTGATTTAAGAAGATGTTTGAATGATGAAGTAGATATAAATAAGACGCCCATAAAGGATGTAATGACAATTAAATTTAAAAGCATCGAAAGCAAAGCCCTTGCTATTGATGCTGCTGAAATTATGGAAAAAAATAAAATTTTTACCTTGGTTGTTCATTCCTCAAATCAAAATGAAGAACCCACTGGTATTATTACAATGCATCAACTTCTTGAAGCAGGAATCATTTAATTTAAAGCAATGCTTCAAAACTATAAAATTTTATTAATTGTATGTGGATTTTTATATCTTCCTTGTGCAGTTTCAGCAGACAATTTGAGCTTTCAAAATATTTCAATCCAATCAGACCAAGTCACCATTTATAAAAAGACAGAGCAATTAGTTTTCAAGAATAATGTTGAGATTAAAATTGATGGCTATGTTATCAAGGGCTCTAAAGCCCTTTTAAGCAGAAAAGATGAAAAATTAGAAATATATGGTAATCCAGCATCAATCAAATCTGAGGCGATAGATGGAGAAGCAGAGGCATTCGAAATATATCCAAATAAATCTATGCATTTAATTGGAAATGCAAGGCTTCTAAATAAAGGGAACTCCATCACTTCCAATTTTATTACTTATCAAATTATTGCAAATGAATAGCGATCGTCTAACCCTAACGAATATCGAAAAATCTTTTGGCTCAAAAAAGATTCTTGCAAACATTAGTTTCTCAATTGGAGCAAGCGAAATTGTTGGTTTGCTTGGCCCAAATGGAGCTGGTAAAACAACAGCTTTTTACATAGCTGCTGGTTTAATTTTCCCAAATCGGGGAAAGGTATTTATTAACAACCAAGATGTGACCAATGATCCCATGCATGCTCGAGCAAACTTAGGATTAGGCTATTTACCCCAAGAAGCATCAATATTTCCAGATCTGAGTGTGGAAAGCAATCTTATGGGAATCGCAGAATTAACTGATGGCAATGAAGAGCAACATATTAGCAAAGTAGAAAAAGTTGTAGATGAGTTTGATTTAAAAAAAATTCTTCAAACCAAAGGAAGAATGTTATCAGGAGGTCAACGAAGAAAAGTTGAAATAGCTCGAACTTTGATCTGCCAACCTAGCATCATGCTTTTAGATGAGCCCTTCGCAGGCATTGATCCAATTGCTGTTGAGGAAATAAAAGAATTGCTTCAAGAAATCTCTAAAAAAAATATTTCAATTTTGATCACTGATCATAATGTTAGAGAAACTCTAAGCTTATGCAACCGAGCCATTATCCTTGATGAGGGAAGCATAATTGCCGAAGGGAATGAAAAGACCTTGAAAGAAAATACTCGCGTTCAACAAAAATATTTTGGCAAAATGTTTTCCTAAAAAATGGCAATTAAGCTTGTAAGAGAATTTAGACAAAATCAACAGCTATCAATAACTCCGCAATTAAAAAAATCAATAGATCTTCTTCAACTGTCAAGATTAGAAATTATAAATAAAATTAATAATGAAATAGATGAAAACCCGTTCTTAAAAAAAGATTTTGAGAGTGAGTCAGTTGGAGGTTTTGATAATGAAGGTCTAATTGAGAATCTACCAAATGAATTGAGCTTACAGAAACATCTTGAGGTTCAATTGGAAGATATAAAGCTTAATAACATAGAGAAAACAATTGCATTGGTAATTATTCAATCTCTAGAAGAAAATGGTTTGCTTCAAATAGATCTAGATGAAATAGAGGCACTCATGGAATTCAGCTATTCAACCCAAGAAATTGAAAGTGTCTTGAATAATATAATTCAAGACTTAGATCCCCCTGGGGTTGGAGCGAGAAATTTTAAAGAAACGATTTATATTCAATTAAGAAAAAAAGATATTCCCACCGAAGAATTAGAAATCGCAAATAAAATTCTATTTAATCCAAAGTTTTCTTCATTTGAGGATGCTCAAGCTGATTTAGCAATACATTACTCTAAAAATTCTATTGAATCTGTGCTTGAAAAAATAAAAAAATGCGATCTTTCACCTGGCTTAGAATTTGAATCTACACATTTGATCCAACCAGACTTAGAGGTAATTCCAGATAGCAATCAAAATTTTAATGTCCGATTTAGACAAGATAATTTTCCTTTAATTAGCCTTGATCAAGATTTAGAAAAGCAAGTTAAAAATAAAGCAAATAAAGTTAATAAAAAGCTAAAGGAAAAAATAGGTGAGGCAAAATGGTTAATTAGATCGATTAATAAAAGAAATGAGACTGTGCAAAATGTTGGTACACTGATTTGCAGAATACAGGCTGATTTTTTGTCTGATAGATGCGCCGAATTAAAACCCCTATCCAATGTGGAGCTTGCAAAAGAATTAAAGATTAGCCCATCAACTGTTTCAAGGATTTTACGCTCTAAGTATATACAAACACCTAAAGGCGCTGTTTCCATGAAATCACTCTTAGCTAGCTCTGTATCTAAAACCAGAAAAGTTACACCTATGCAATTAATGGAAGAAATTCAAAATATAGTTGAGGGCGAGAAAAAAAAATTAAGTGATCAAAAAATTTCAGATTTGCTAAATAAACGAGGATTCAACTTGGCCCGACGAACCATCGCAAAATATCGAAAAAAAATAAATCTACCAAATTCTAGAAATAGATAATTCATAATTTAGTGAGTTAGAATTGAGCTTATGAATGAGATAACCACTCGCCACTTCTCGTCTGAAGATCTGTTAAAAACAATTCAGGGACAAGAAGTTGAGCCGTCTATTAATCAAATTAAAAGAATTTTATCTAGCATGCATCCATCTGAGGTGGCACACAGCATAGAGTCTCTGCCGCCCAAAGAAAGAAAATTTCTATGGTCACTGATTGAAACTCAGGATGAAGGAGAAATCATTGCTGAATTACATGATGAAATTCAACAAGAGCTTATTTCAGAAATTTCATCTGAAGAGCTTATTACCATAATTGGTGATTTAGAACTTGATGAAATTGTTGATATTCTTCAAGTTCTTCCAGATCAAAAAACAGAGAATATTTTATCAGCCATGTCTCAAAGAGATAGGCAAAGAATTCAGGAAGCCTTGGAATATCCAGAGGATTCTGCTGGCGGATTAATGAATACAGACATTATAAGTGTTAGGCCAAAACATAATCTTGAGGTGGTAATGAGATATCTTAGAGCCCAACGAGAATTGCCAAAGAATACTGATCAAATATTTGTTGTTTCAAGAGAAAATAAATATTTAGGATCCTTGCCAATTTCTTCAATTGTTGTCTCAGATCCTAGTTTAAATGTAAGAGAACTCATGGAAAGTGAAATTCAGCCATTAGAAGCAAACTTAAATGATAAAGATGTATCAAGATTGTTTGAACAAAATGATTGGGTATCAGCACCAGTTGTAGATAGCGAATCAAGATTAATTGGAAGGATCACAATCGATGATGTCGTTGATGTCATTATGGAAGATGCTGATCAGAATTTTCTTGGAATGGCTGGAGTTGCTGAGGATACATTTGCTGCGCCAGCAAGAGCAGCAAGGAGTAGGATTTTGTGGCTATCAATTAATCTGATGACTGCATTTATAGCATCTATGACAATTAGTCTCTTTCAAGCCACAATTGATCAAATAGTATATCTAGCCATTTTGATGCCCATCGTTGCAAGCATGGGTGGAGTTGCTGGAACACAAACTTTAACAATTATGATAAGAGGATTAACTCTCCAACAAATAAATAAATCTAATTTAAGATGGCTTTATAAAAGGGAATTAGCCGTATCAATTGTCAATGGAATCCTGTTATCCATCTTGGTTGGAGGAATAACATTTTTCTGGTTTAGCGATGGAATCATTGCACTACTTATTTGCGTTGCCATGGTTGTAAATTTAATATGTTCTGCAATTGCTGGTATTTTTATTCCTATTATTCTTCAAAAATTCAACCAGGATCCAGCAATAGCCGGAAGCGTTGTTGTAACAACCGTTACTGATGTAATAGGTTTCTTCTCTTTCCTCGGTCTTGCAACTATATTTCTTATTTAATCCTCGCTAATTTAGGTTCTGAGATAGTTCCTAAAATTTCATATTGATAATTAGTAAGATCGTTTATATCTTCTTCAAATATTTCATTTAATACTGCTGAGCCAGCAACTGCAGGAAGACCCCCCAGAATGGCTGCATACCAAGGAAGATTCTCGCCAAATCTAATCCTGAGGTCTAAATTAAGATCTAAGTTTTCCAAGATATTTTTAGGGTTTTTATTAATTTGACCAACCCATCTCATTTTTGCAGCATTTGTTTCTATGAATAAAGGAGATGCTAGACGAAGCTTTGATTTGCTAAATAATAGATCCCCTTCAATCCTGCTTAATTGAGTAGAGGTAAACTCACCAATTGAAAGATCTAAGTTTGCCAGCTTGCCGAGGATGTTTCTTAAATTCAAGACACCAAGCAAACTAATGGCAAGCGAGTTAGAGAAAGGGTCTTGTATAACTAAATCCTTCATAACAAAGGTGCTTCCTCCTTCGATATGACTCAAGCTAGAAAGCTCCTTCCATTGTAAATTTATAGATCCATTAAAATAAGAAAAATCTGCAAAGTCTTGTATATATGGAATTTTATTTGAGTCTTTAATTACATAGTCTCCCCTCAATTTATAGAGAGATGCAATCTTATCGATTGAAAAATATGCATTGGAAGAATTTTCCAGCGGTTTAATCGATATTAAATTTGAGCTTAATCTAATATTATTGGCGGTAAAGTTATTTTTGTTATTCAAAAGATATACATCAAGATCTTTAATTTTTATTTTTCCAAAAGAAGAGTTGCTTACGATCAATCTAGAATTTAGATCTGCATTAAGGGTTGACTGTTTAGAATTTAGAAAATCTATGTTAGAAATAGTTGAATCCTTAATTTCTAATCTTGCAAATCCAGTCTGATCAATCCTTAAATTTAAATTCAGCTTATCACCAGTCAAATTACCTATAATTTCCGAATCATGTAAATCAAACAAACCAGAAACATTAGAAAAATTATTATTAAAAAATTTTAAATTTTTAATATCAATGGCCAATTTATTAAGTTTGATGGATGCTGATTCTGGGTTCCTGGGAAATACAGAACTTAATAAATTCTCATTAATCTTTTCTGAATATAAATATATGTTTAATCCGGGGTCTTGAATAAAACTCTTTAAATGCTCAGGAAGTTTTTTTCCTATTGAGATATAGCCATCATATTTACTAGTATCCCTAATAAGCATATCAATCTTTTGGTTGTTGAGTTTGAGAGATGGATTTGACAGATTGGTGATAAAAATTTCTGTAGGCAATCTAACTAACTTATTCTTTGATAGTGAATTTATAGGCGAATTGAGTTCAATGTGCTTTAGATCAGAATATATCTTTAATACTGATGGAGAGTTTTTTTTTATATTAAGATCTATTTTAAAAAGGTCGTTTCCAGAAACCTGAAGATAAATTGAATCAGTAATGAATTCTTCTACATCTAAATTAATATTCGTTGAGAATGTTAAATCATATGTTTCAGTTAAACCTTTGCCTGAAAGAAGAAAAGAAAGTTCGTCTTTCATGAAGGATGCTGATAATAATCCATATGCTTTATCTAAATCAACAATAAAGATGCTCGCATTATCAAAATTAATCTTGTGAGAGTCAGTGACTGGCATAGAAAAATTTTTTGTTTTTAGGGAAATAGCATTATTTAAGATTAAACTTGAGAGTTGAATCTCACCTTTGTGCTCTGCTTGCATATTAGGCAAATTAATACTCTCTTCACCTAAATCTAACGCACTTTGTAAGTCAATTGATTTCATATCATGAAGAGAATAAAAATTAATTTTTTCTGTCTTATAATTAAACAAGCCATAGGCTGCATCAAAAGAGAAATTATTTGATTTGCCGGATGGTGAAAACACATATAAATTTTCACTATCCACCTCAACAATTGGTTCAGAGAAATCAATTATTAAATCTTCGTTAACAGTAAACCTAGATTCATTGCTAAATATTTTTACTTTGAAATTAGGAGTTTGACTTGGACTATTTATAGAGTAATTCAAATAAATAGAATTTTTTTCAAAAAGATCTATGCTTCTATCAATATAGGAACCCACTCTGTTCAATGATTTTTGAAGAGAAAATGTAATTAAATCTTTAGTAATATCATAGCCTTTAAGCTCTAAAGATAATGGATTTATTGAACCTGAATCAATCTGCAAAGCTAAATCAATCTGAGAAGATTTATTTAAAATACGAGCATTAAGATCAAAAGCTTGGCCAGAAACACTTCCCGCACCTAAAATTGATACTGGAATATAGTCTTTCTTGTGATTTTTTAATCTCGAGCTATCTGAATTAACTAGGAATTTCATATAATTTCCCTGTCCAGAAAAATTACCGCTAAGATTTATGATTTCATCAAAATATAGATCATTTAGATCCAGATCTTTAATAAATCCAGAGTATTTTGGAATGATGCTATCAAATGATATGAAAAAATTTTCAATAATTAGATTTTTTATTTTATTAAATGCGCCACTTTCAATAATTTGAGATGAAACAAAAAGTCTTGGAACTTGAAGAGATTTTTTTTGAAGATTAATGCGAATTGGATATTCCTCATCTATCAATGGATGCAAAAATTCACTTAATTGCAATGTGCCAATATTTTTTCTAGACTGAAAATAGAAAGATCCTTTGTTTGGCTTAATTGATAATGAGCTAAAAAATAAGCCATTGGAGTTAAAAGAACCTCTTATAATTGATTGATCATGCTGCAATTCTCCAAGAGCATTCATCTGAAATGCTAAATCTTTTACAGGTGATGAGCTGAAAGCTGGAATCAAGCTAAGCCATTTAAAGGAGTGAAGATTTATTGAGAAGCGATAAGATTCATCAACAGTATCAACAGCAATGGTGCTGAATTTATTGTCATGCAAAAAACTAAGCTGTCCAGAAAATGATTTTAATAACTCCCCAGAAAGATCCCCATTTATTTCAAGTATCGAATCATCTTTACGATATTCAAAATCTTTAAATGAAAGCGAAATTTGTTCATCAAAATTTAGGAAAGAGCTTGAAGATGAATCAGCACTTTGTATATTTGAATGATCAAAGTACCCATCTCTTATGGCAATATTATTTATGTTTAAAAAGCTAAAAAATTTCTGTGGCTTAAAAGATAGTCCTATATCTAATTCTGCGGATTGAATAAGCGTCTTCTGATTGTGGATAATATTTAAATTAAAAAACTTTAAATTTCTGTTTAAAGCGTTTCCGGTACTTTCAAGTTTAGAAAAGTCTATTGAGTAAGAAGGTAAAAAATAGTGATCTATAGTTTTAATTAAACTCGAAGAAGAAAAAGCAAAAATAGAAAGGAATAGAAAAAAAATCCAACTTAAAATACCTACAGTAATAGTAGAAAGAAAAAATAATTTTTTCATGCTCTATAAGTTTGAAAAAAAACTTCTTCTAAAAGCTCTCATAACAAAATAAATTCCTACCCATAAAACTAAAGTTATTAAAAAACTCACCATCAATACAATATATGAATAATTATAAGGAGAAAGTAAAAGATATTTACATGCTGTGTAGATGGTAGATGATCCTGAAAAGAAAACCGATAATTGAAAATAAGAAAAAATTCTAAATCGAAAAACATACAAGTGAATAATGTAAGAGGTTGTAATAAAAAAAAGCATATTAAAACCAATCACATTTGAAAATAATAAATCGATTACCAGTCCGTAAATCAATGCAGCTGAGCTTTGAATTTTCTCTGGCAATGCAAAAACCCAGTATGCAAAAATTAAAAAACCAAAATTTAATTCTACAAATAATTTAATGCTGACTGGATTCATGAAATCATCAAGCACAAAACCCAGCATAATTGTAAAAAGAATAATTAGATGATTGCTAAATTTCATCAGCTTCACTGCCTATTATTCCAAAAAAGTTTTCTTCCAAAGGGTTGGTTTTTAAAGTTATTACAACTTCAATTTCATTAATTGAGATTGAATTGATAGCTGAGATATTTCCAATCTCGATATCTTTTAAAAAAATGCCACCTAAACCAGATGTAAAAATAGCATCGCTAATCTTATTTTGAAAATCATCAATATTTTTATTTAGTTTGCAAGAAATTAACATTGGCTTCCCTTTGCCTCTAGCATCACAATAGAAAAAATTCGATTTAATTGGCAATAAGTGCTTGGTATCTGAAAAAAGTATGACTTCAATAAAGTTCAAATAGGTGCTTTTTGTTTGGCCAACATATGAACTCCCTGCAAAGACTGGAGTATTTTCAAGTACTTGAACCTGATTTTGATTCTGCAAGAAGATTTTATGTGTTGAGCAGCAAAGATAATTTCTTAAATCTATGGAAGCTATCTTAAATATATTTATATCCTTACTTTTCAGGGAGCTAATCAATGTCTTTTGAAAATTAATAATTTCGAATGACTTTTCTGCTTCTTTACTTTTAATAAATTCCTGAGTCCTAATTTTATGAATTTGTTCTTTTAAATCTTTGTTTTCTTGAGTGAGGTTTCTATTTTGTTTAAATGAATATAATAAATTACTAACATTTTCAAAAATGCTTCTAGAGACCATTTGTGCATAGAGATTTGAAGCTTGAACAAGACCTCTCAATGGAGCAAAAGTTCCGTAGCTAATATCACTAAATAATAAAAATACTGACAAGATAAAGCCAAACGCATAATTTCTAACTGGAGTATATGTAGGCGTAGATCTCGCCATATTTTAGTTAATTATTCTGTTGAAAGTAGATCAATATTATACTTATCAATTATTTCAAGTGCCTTGCCTCCGCCTCTTGCAACACACGTTAATGGATCTTCAGCTACGATTACTGGGATTCCGGTAGAAGAAGAAATTAATTTATCCAGATCTCGCATTAAAGCCCCTCCGCCAGTAAGGACAATTCCTCTTTCAGCAATATCTGCTGCAAGCTCAGGTGGAGAGAGCTCTAAAGCATTTCTTATTGCACGAACCATCCCAGACAATGGATCTCTCATGGCCTCATAAATTTGAGAGCTTTTCAAAGTAAAGGTTTCCGGGATTCCCTCAGCTAAATTTCGTCCCGTTACATTCATTTCAAGATCTTCAGAGTCAGGAGATGCGCATCCAATAGTATATTTAATTTTTTCAGCTGTGGATTCTCCAATAACGCAGCCGTAGTTCCTTCTAACCCATGAAGTAATTGAGCTATCCATAAGATCGCCACCAATTTTTACTGACTCAGCATAGACCACTCCATTCAGAGAAAGGATGGCAATTTCTGAAGTCCCCCCTCCGATATCCACAACCATATTCCCATTAGCTTCCTCAACGGGAAGACCAGCTCCAATAGCAGCAGCCATTGGCTCTTCGATTAATTTTACATCTCTAGCTCCAGCACCTAAAACTGATTCTCTAATAGCCCTTCTTTCAACTTGAGTTGATCTACAAGGTACACACACGAGAACTCTTGGGCTGGGTTTAATAAACCTTTGCTCATGAACCTTTGCTATAAAATGCTGAAGCATTTTTTCTGTAACTTGAAAGTCAGCAATTACCCCTTCTGACAAAGGTCTAATAGCTTTAATATTACCTGGAGTTCTTCCAAGCATTTTTTTGGCTTCATGCCCTACCGCTACAACAGTCTTTTGGCCTCGACTTTCACGAATAGCCACAACAGAGGGTTCATTAAGGACTATTCCAATATCTTTTGTATAAATTAATGTATTGGCTGTGCCTAGATCTATTGATAAATCATTAGAAAATAGGCCTCGAACAGTTTTAAATAGATTGAAATCCACTATGATATTCCCTGTAAATTCATTTTAGGATGCTTTTAGTTTAATATTGCGCATCGGAATTAAAATAATATCATATGGATCAAGAAACCGTCAGAACTATTTGCTATCTAGCCAGACTGGAAATAGATGAAAATAAGTCTGAGAAAATACAAAAAGATCTCGAGACAATTATTGATCTCATAGGTAGCTTACAAACAATAGATACTTCAGATGTTGAGCCTCTTTACAGCCCACTTGAAATGACAGCTTTGATGCATGAAGACATTGAAAAGTCAGACAATAAAAAAGAGAAATTCCTTGAAAATGCAGCTGCTTCAAATGAGGACTACTTTCTAGTACCGAGAGTGGTTGAATGAGCATTCAATTTAAATCAATTGCTGACCTTAGAGAAATGCTTGATGACAAATCAATATCTGCTTCGGAGCTAATTCAAGAATCTCTTGAATTGGCTAAAAAATATAAAGAATTAAATTGTTTTGTAACAATGAATGAGGAATTTAGTGTTAAGAAAGCTAACGCTATAGATGTAAATAAAAAAACTTCTTCACGGCTTTCTGGGATTCCTTTGGCGCAAAAAGATTTATTTTGCACAGAAGGCTTAAGGACAACATGCTCTTCAAAAATACTTAGTAATTTTATCCCTCCATATACTGCAACAGCAGTTAAGAAACTTGAAGATGCTGGCTCAATCACTATTGGCAAAACAAATATGGATGAATTTGCGATGGGATCTTCTAATGAAACTAGTTTTTTTGGTAATGTTCATAACCCTTGGAAAAAAGGATATGTACCAGGGGGGAGCTCTGGAGGATCTGCTGCAGCTGTAGCAGCCGGAATTGTCCCAGCTGCAACTGGCACTGATACAGGGGGATCAATCCGCCAACCTGCTGCACATTGTGGAATAACTGGATTAAAGCCAACTTATGGCAGAATTTCGAGATGGGGAATGATTGCTTTCGCCTCAAGTCTAGATCAGGCAGGACCTCTGGCAAGAACAGCTGAAGATTGCGCAATATTGTTGAATACAATGTCAGGGCATGACGCAAAAGATACGACATCCTTAAACTCTAATGTTCCTGATTTCTTAGAAAATATTAATCAACCTATTGATGGGTTAAAAATAGGCCTTATTAAAGAATTTAATCTCAGCGACTTAGACTCCCAAGTTCAAGCACGTTTTGAGGAGTCAAAAAAAGCCTATGAGAAATTAGGCGCTCAATTTATTGAAGTCTCACTGCCGAATATATCAGCATCTGTTCCGACCTATTACTCCATCGCCCCAGCTGAATGTTCATCAAATTTATCAAGATTTGACGGTGTTCGCTTTGGACATAGAGCTGAAAGTACAGATGATTTAAATGATCTATACATTAAAACAAGAAGTGAAGGTTTTGGAGATGAAGTCAAACGAAGGATACTCATAGGAACATATGCGCTATCTGCTGGATACTATGACGCCTACTACAAGAAGGCACAACAGGTTAGAAGGTTAATCAAGAATGATTTTGATAATGCTTTTCAATCAGTCGATGCTTTAATGACACCGACCTCACCGAATACTGCATTTAAATTTGGTAGCAAGGGTACTCAAAATCCCGTTGAGCTTTACCTAGAAGATCTCTTTACAATTTCATCCAACTTGGCGGGTCTGCCTGCTATTTCAATTCCGCATGGACAAGTTAATTCCCTTCCAGTTGGACTTCAATTAATTGGAAATTTTCTGAGAGAAGATCAGCTACTTAATGCAGCACATATTTTTCAAAAAAATTCAGATTATCATCTAGCTAAGCCTAATTTAGGAGATTTTTAATGAGTTGGGAAACCGTTATTGGGCTTGAAACACATGTTCAGCTATCAACAAAAACAAAGTTATTTTCAAGAGCCTCAACTGCTTTTGGAGCAAGTCCGAATACAAATGTAAATTTAATTGATTGTGGTCTTCCAGGAGTTCTGCCATCTGTAAACAAAGAAGCTTTTTACAAAGCGATCAGATTTGGAATGGCTGTTGGTGCACAGATTAATCAAACTTCAATATTTGACAGAAAAAATTACTTTTACGCTGATCTCCCAAAGGGTTATCAAATTACTCAAATGGATTTACCAATTGTTATAGGCGGGTCTATAGAAATTATCATAGATGAATTAACTAAAACCATTAATATTACTAGAGCCCATTTAGAGGAAGACGCTGGTAAATCAATCCATGATGAATTTGAGGGCTTTTCTGCGATAGACTTAAATAGAGCTGGAACCCCGCTGTTAGAAATAGTCTCAGAGCCAGAGATTTCTAATGCAAAAGAGGCAGTTGCATACATGAAGGCAATGCATCAGCTTGTTACCTTCCTAGATGTGTCTGATGGGAATATGGCACAAGGCTCCCTAAGGTGTGATGCAAATGTATCAATAAGAAAAAAAGGTGATAAAGAACTGGGCACTAGAACAGAAATAAAAAACATTAATTCTTTTAAATTTATTGAGAAAGCGATTAATTTTGAGATTAAAAGACAAATTAAAATACTCGAAAATGGAGAAAAAGTTGTTCAAGAAACAAGACTTTATGATAGCTCCAAAGATGAGACTCGCCCAATGAGATCGAAAGAATTTGCAAATGATTATAGATATTTTCCAGAACCAGATCTGCTTCCAGTTATTATTTCTGATAAGGAAATACAAAAAATTAGAGATGAATTCCCAGAGCTTCCAAAAGAAAAAGAAATTCGTTATCAACAAGAATATGGGTTAACAGCGTATGATGCGCAAATCATTGCATCCTCTAAGTCCATGGCTGATTTCTTTGAAACTGCTTTACAAAAAACGAAAAATTACACCCTTCTATCAAATTGGTTGATAGGTGAAATTAGTGCGTACTTAAATAAACAGCAAATAGAGATTAATGAATCAAAATTAAGCGCGGATAAGGTGGCCATGCTAATTAATCGAATTGATGACCAAACTATTTCTGGTAAAATTGGAAAATCTATATTTGAAGAAATGTGCACAAATGGATCTTCTCCAGACGAAATTATTAATTCTAAAGGCTTAGAACAAATATCTGATGATGGAGCAATTGAAGAGATTATTCTGACAGTGATTAATGAAAATCCAACTCAAGTAGAAGCATATCTTGCGGGTAAAGATAAACTATTTGGTTTCTTTGTTGGGCAAGTAATGAAATTAACTGAAGGCAAGGCAAATCCCAAAGCTGTTAATAGCATCTTAAAAGATAAACTTAAGTAATAAATAAGCTTAGAGTCTCGGCAATATATGCCGGCTTATCTACTCCCTTGATTTCCATTGATACCTCATTTTTAACTAAAAACTGTCCTGGATTTTTTTCCGTCACATCAATACATTTAGTATGAATACGAACTTCTGAATTAACTGGAACTGGACTTAAGAAACGCACTTTATCCAAACCATAATTCAAACCCATTTTTGTTCCCTCAAGCACCATACCAATTTCTTGTGCGAATGAAATACCAGCAACTAAGGATAATGAAAGAAAGCCATGGGCAATTGTTGAGCCAAAAATAGGTTCTGCTTGTTTTGGATCAACATGTATAAATTGATGATCCATAGTTGCATCAGCAAATTTATCAATTCTTTCTTGATCAATCACCATCCATTCAGAAGCGCCAAGATCCTTACCAATTACCGAATCAATTTCATTAGGTTTTACAATGTGTAACATATTATTCTCCCATTAAATGTTCTTTGTATTTTTCTCGTAACTCAACCTTCAACAACTTTCCTGTTGCGCCATGCGGAAGCTCTTTGACAAAAATAATATCGTCGGGCAGCCACCACTTAACAACTTTTTCTAGTAAGAAATCATTGATTTCCTGCTTATCAATTTCATTTCCATCTTTTGTGATCAAGAAAAGCAAAGGCCTCTCATCCCACTTAGGATGGGGAACTCCAACGACGCATGCTTCAAGTACATTTTCATGAGTTAGTACAGCATTTTCTAAATCGATTGAGCTGATCCATTCTCCACCAGTCTTTATGACATCTTTTGCTCTATCAACAATCTGCATGCATCCGTCTGGATGGATAGTTGCAACATCTCCTGTATCAAACCAACCCTCTTCATCTACTGCAGGACCATCTGCTTTGTAATATTTATGCATGATCCATGGCCCTTTAACCTTTAGGGCGCCGCTGGCCTCTCCGTCTCTAGGAAGTTCATTATTTTCATCATCAACAGTCTTAATCTCCACGCCAAACATCGGATAACCCTGTTTTGTTTGAAGCTGATATCTTTCTTCTTTAGGTAGGCTCATGGTTTTCTTGGTTGGTGCATTTAGGGTTCCAAGAGGACTCATTTCTGTCATTCCCCATCCATGAGTTAAAAATGCATCATGCTGCTCATCAAATGCCTTGATCATTGCATAAGGTGCTGCAGAACCTCCAACTAAAACTTGATCAACTGTATCAAGCTTAAGACCCTTTCCTTCAAGATACTGTAATAGTCCAAGCCAAACAGTTGGAACACCCAACATTGAATCAACTGATTCTTGCTTCACCAGCTCATACAAAGACTCTCCATCCAGAGCATGACAAGGCAAAACTAAAGTTATTCCTGTAATTAATGCGCAATAAGGTACTCCCCAAGCATTAACATGAAACATAGGTACAACCGGTAAGACTGAGCTAGAAGAGTCGAAACCCATAGCTCCAGATACTGAAATTGCATGCAAAATAGTTGACCTATGAGAATATAAAACTCCCTTAGGGTTACCAGTAGTGCCAGAGGTGTAACACAAAGCGACTGCATCATCTTCATTTAATTCAGGCCAATCATATTCATCTGACTCGTCAATAATTAACTCATCATAACTTAATGCATTTTTTAAATTATTATCTGGGATAGAATCTTTTGATGAGGCAATAATTATAGTTTTAACTGTATTTAATTTATCTTGAACACTCTCCACAAGCGGAATAAATGTAGGATCAACAATTAAAACTTCGTCCTCTGCGTGATTGAGTATGTATATTAACTGGTCAGGGGAATATCTTGGATTCAAGGTATGAAGGATAGCTCCCATGCCAGATACAGCAAAATAGGTTTCAAAGTGCCTACTATTATTCCAGGCAATAGTTGCTACTCGATCGTGTGCATTTACGCCAAGTTTTGCCAGGGCATTAGCAAGCTTTTTAGATCGCTTAATTGACTTTCCATATGTAGTTGAATTTATTGAGCCATCTAATTCTCGTGAAACTAACTTGCCATCAAAATTATATTTTTCGGCATGTAAAATTGCCTGCGGGATAGTTAAATCCCAATTCATCATATTACCCTTCATTGAAATAACCCCTTTATTTATAAGTAATCTAGTTGGTTTTTTACAAAATTATATTCTGCATTAACTCTTAAGAATAAATCTTATCATATGAAAATAATATTATTTATTTGCATGGGTATATCTATCTAAACCTTGAAAATCTTTACAAGTCACAATATTTTTAAAGCCACAGTCTTTTAAAATATTTGAAACCTCTGCTGCTTGAGAATGACCATGTTCAAATATAATTTTCCCTCCAAACTTTAGAGAATATATTGCTTGTGAAGCAATTTGAAAAAAACTTTGTGAGCCATTTTCAGTGATCAATGCAATGAAAGGCTCATGATTAAGATCTTTAAGATGGGGATCATTTGGTTTTATGTATGGTGGATTGGAAATAACCAAATCAAGAGAATTCTCTATCGAGCAAGCCAACCAATTAGACTGTATAAAGGTTACATTGAAAGCATTGTGTAGCTCTCTATTGATTTGAGCAACTTCCAATGCTTGACCTGAAAGATCTGAGGCAAGAATTTTTAGATCTTTGTTTTTTAAACAAATTGATATGGCTATGCAACCTGAGCCTGTTCCAGCCTCAAAAATTGTTGCGTTTTTGTTTAACGATAAATCTAATACCCACTCAACAATTAATTCTGTTTCTGGTCTAGGAATTAATGCTCTTGAGTCAACATAAAATTTATACCCCATGAATTCTGATTTATTTAAAATATAATCAAGGGGAATGTCAGCTAAGTATGATGAAAAAAAAGTATCGAGTTTTAAGGTTTCTTCAGCTGATAAATCATATTCATCTTCAAGGGTAATAATTGTATCGTTTACCCCAAGAGACTTTAAGAAGTATTTTAGGTCCAGTAAAATATTTTTATACTGAGACTCTTTTGATCTAGCAAGAGCAAAATAATATTTAACGCTTTGATTCAATTATGAGGTTTCTTCAAGGTTAGAAAGCTGGGCTAATTGATTTTCAGTAATTAGGGCTTGGCAAATAGAAATCATATCGCCATCCATCACTTGGTCTAAATTATGTTGAGTTAGCTTGATTCTGTGATCAGTGATTCTTCCCTGAGGGAAATTGTAAGTCCTAATCTTCTCACTTCTATCACCAGTTCCCACGAGAATTTTTCTTTCACTGGCAATTGTATTTTGCTGCTCATCAATCTCATTTTGTTTTAATTTCGCGGCCAACAGAGCCATGGCCTTAGCCTTGTTTTTATGTTGTGATCTATCATCCTGACATTCAACAACAACTCCGGTTGGTATATGAGTTAGTCTGACGGCAGAGTCAGTTTTATTAACATGCTGCCCCCCTGCACCGGATGCTCTGTAAGTATCGACTCTTAGTTCGCTTTTATCTATCTCTATGTCTTGCACCTCATCAACTTCAGGTAAAATTGCAACGGTAACTGTTGAGGTATGAATTCTTCCTTGTGACTCAGTTTCAGGCACTCTTTGAACACGATGAACGCCTGATTCAAATTTGAGAAACTTAAAAACCCCTTGACCATTAATTTTAACCACAGCCTCTTTTAAACCACTGGGCTCTGATAGCTTTGTATTTACAATTTCAACCTTCCAGCCTTGACGCTCAGATAACCTTGAATACATTCTAAATAAATCTGCTGCAAATATTGCTGCCTCATCACCGCCGGCTCCCGCTCTAATCTCAAGATAAGCAGCCCCGTCATCTGCCTCATCTTTAGGCAAAAGCATGAATTTAAGGTTTTGCTCAAGCTCTTTAATCTTATCTTGATTAGCTGAGATTTCTATTTTTGCAAGCTCTATTAGCTCTGAATCTCCTGAATCTAAAAGTTCCTTTGCGCCATTTAATTCTTTCTGGACATCTTGAAGTGATTGAAATAAATCAACGATAGGTGTAATTTCAGAATATTCCTTATTTAATTGGGTGAATTGCGCCATATCATTTGTCGCACCCTCTCTTGCAAGAGCTTCATGGATCTCAGTGGATCGTAATTTTACGCTCTCTAATTTTGCAATAATAGAATCTTCAAGCACTTCTAATTTCCTTAATCATAGACAAAATAGCATGAGGGGTTAATGTTGAAATATATTGTAGCTGATCCTCTGAGACAAGATGTATTTGTTTAAGCGATGTATATGGATCATCTGAATTTAGTAACTCTAAGAAATCTTGTTCATTAAGATTATTAGAGACATCCTTAAGAGCAATATAGGCTTCTTTGCGATTATTTTGATTCGCTTGTTCTTGATTCAAAGATTCAATTCTTTTCTGAATAAGATCTCTTGCTTTCAATGCCTCAGAGGAGCGTTCTTCTAAATTCTCTTGGGTAACAAGCTCAATATCCTCAATTGTGAACAAATAAGCATACTCCAGATCTCTAACTTGATTCTCTATGTTTCTAGGAACTCCCAAATCAATTAATAGCATGGGTTTGTTCTTTCTTTCTCTCATCACTTGCTCGATTAACCCCTTTCCAATGATAGGTAGAGGTGAATTAATAGAGGTGACTAAAATATCTGTATTTTGAATCAGAGCTCCAAGCTGAGATAGCTGAGTTGTTTCAATAGAAAGAGAGTTATTAACTTTTAATGTTTTCTTTGATCGATTAACCGCATTGATGTTAGTGATGCCATTTGTATAAAAATTTTCAATAACGCTTATTGCCATCTGACCAGCCCCTACAATTGTAAGTTTTTGTTGAGTTGGATCCTCAAAAATCTCTTGAACAATTTTTAATGACAGGCCTGAAACGGATAATGGATTAAAACCAATCTGTGTTTCTGTTCTTGCTGCTTTTGCAATTGATGTAATATCCTCAGTTAGTTTTTGAAGTGGGCCATTCAATGCACCGAGTCCAATATATGTCTGAATTGATTGCTTGAATTGACCCAGTATTTCCTGCTCGCCCAACACCTGTGAATCAAGGCCGCTTGCAACATAGCACATATGTTCGATAGCCTCATTGCCCTTAAAAAAATACAAATCATCATTCAGATAATCGCTTGAACCAAAGAATTCAAGGGTTTTTTTGGCAATTTGCGTTATATTTAATGAGGCGCCATAAACATAAACCTCGGTTCTATTACAAGTAGAGAGAGCAAAAAATGATTCTATAGAATCATTAAAACTACTGTCAAAGAAGTTTTTAAAGTCTTCTTGATTAGAGTCATTTATAATAAAAAGCTCTCTCTCTGATAACTTTGTAGTTTTATGATTTATGCCAAATAGCTGTAATTCCATAACAAAAATTATCTCAATATTTCTTTTAATTTTCTTAGGTTCATGTACGTCAATATCTCACTCAACATTTTCAGAAAGAGTATTTGTAGGCAAGTTATCTTTTACCAACACTCAAAGCCGCTCTAACTATAATGTAAGAGTTAATGCATTGCCTGAAAAAGTTATTATACAGATTGGCAAACCTTTATTTGGAAATCTATTAAAGATTGAATTTGATCATTCCGCAGGCCTGTCGTTTGATCCGAAAATTGATAATGAGTATCTCTATTTATTGCAGAGTTTTGAAAAAAAAGACTATGTCAATTTTTTTAATTCTTGCTTTAGCGAGCTAAATATTAATAAAAATATTTTTATCTTAAAAAAATATGATTTTGAATTAAAATGCAATCATCAAAATAATGATACTGTATCAATCTATATGACATACAAAACTGAGCTAAAAATTATTGGGCTTTTAAAGAGTGGATAGCTTAAAAGTAAATTGTCCTGCAAAACTGAACTTAAGTCTCTCGGTATTGAGCAAAAGAACTGATGGGATGCATGAAATTAAAACACATTTTCAACTAATCAATTTGTTTGATGAGATGTTAATCAAAAAAACATCTAGTAAGTCCATATCTGTAAAAACTAATCTCGGAGCCTCGATTGATGGGAGGAAAAATATAGTTTTTGATGCAATCAGATCATTATCAAATTACATTGAAAAAGAAATATATTGTGATGTGGAGATTGTAAAGAATATCCCGTTAGGAGGAGGCCTGGGTGGCGGTAGCTCAAATGCAGCTGCAGCGCTCATAGGAACAAATTTTTTATTTAAACTAGGGCTTTCTTGTGCGGAATTAATGAAATTAGGCAAAAAACTAGGAGCCGATGTGCCTTTTTTTATTTTTGGAAAGAATGCTCATGCATCTGGTATTGGTGAAAAACTATTTGAGGAAATAAAACATTCTAATAAAAAATATTTATTACTATTTCCACAAGTTCACTCCTCAACCAAAGAATTTTTCTCTGAATGGGATAATTTAAGCAAGAGTTCTCAAGAATCAATTCTAGCGAAGGAAGAGAACTCGTTTTTGCCTATTTTTCTTGAAAAAAATCAAGATATAAAAAGAATTTTTAATGAACTGAATAAAAATAACTCCTTTAAGCTATCCGGAACAGGATCAACAATATTTTGTACTTATAATGATAAAAACAAAATTGAAAAAACTTTGAAAAAAATTCCAACTAAATGGAGACACTCTTTTTGTGAACCTTTACAATGTTCACCATTATTAACTTACTTAAAATAATGGGGTGTAGCCAAGCGGTAAGGCAACGGGTTTTGATCCCGTCATGCGCTGGTTCGAATCCAGCCACCCCAGCCA
>Ga0115561_1000717_pt1 | contig 24374 bp, 18 predicted proteins | sample COGITO_mtgs_1105_4_FD_87201 | JGI IMG/M metagenome (GOLD analysis project Ga0115561, IMG submission 87201) | Pelagic marine microbial communities from North Sea - COGITO_mtgs_110512 | ecosystem: Environmental > Aquatic > Marine > Epipelagic | place: Germany:Helgoland, sampling site Kabeltonne...
TAGGTAAATATTATGAAATCTCAGAATAAAAAAACTCATTTTGGCTTTAAAGAAATCGAAGAAAATGAAAAAGCACAGATGGTGCGTGGAGTTTTTTCATCAGTCGCTTCAAAATATGATATTATGAATGACGTAATGTCGTTTGGAATTCACCGTATTTGGAAAAATAGTATGATGGATTGGTTATCTCCTCAACCAAACCAGAAGTTATTAGACGTTGCAGGGGGCACAGGTGACATTTCATTTCGCTTTTTAAAGAGGGCACCCACTGCGCATGCTACGGTCTTTGATATGACACAAAGTATGTTAGATGAGGGACAGACAAGAGCTGAAGCAGAAAGAATGGAAAACCACCTAGATTGGGTATGTGGTGATGCTATGTGCCTTCCGTTTAAAGACAATTCATTCGATGTTTATACAATATCATTTGGCATCAGAAATGTAACACGACCTGAAAAAGCTTTAAGCGAAGCATACAGAGTTCTACGCCCAGGTGGTCGGTTGATGGTATTAGAATTTAGTCAAATTCCCAGTCCATCAATGCAATGGGTTTATGATAGATATTCTTTTAATATTATTCCTCCAATGGGAAAAATTATTGCTAATGATTCTGAAAGCTATCAATATCTTGTCGAAAGTATAAGAAAATTTCCAAATCAAGAAAAATTTTTAAATATGGTAAGTACTGCTGGGTTCAGTAACGCAAAATTTCGTAATTTAACAATGGGTGTTGCGTGTTTACACTCTAGTTGGAAAATTTAAAATGCGTGGACCACACAACATATGGCGACTTATTCGAACTGGTGCTACATTTGAACGTACTGGGGCGATGCAAATTATTTTAGATAAGCTTGATTTACCGCCTTTACTAAAATTTACCATTCGAATTATTGGTAAACCCTTTAAATTATTTGGCTTAAAGGGTGATACACAATTTCCTCCAATAGTAAGAGCCCTACAAGCTCTTGGGCCTGCATATATTAAATTTGGGCAAATATTATCTACTCGGCCTGATGTAGTAGGCGCTGAGCTAGCAAAACAATTGAGCGTACTGCAAGAAAGCTTGCCTCCATTTTCTAAGAATTTAGCAATATCAGAAATCGAAAGAGATCTGGAAATTTTAGTGGATGATGTATTTGAAAGTATTTCAGAGCCAGTAGCTGCTGCATCCATTGCACAAGTCCACAAAGCAATTCTTAAATCTACTGGTCAAACAGTCGCGATCAAAGTTTTACGACCGGATATAGAAAGAGCTTTTAGAAAAGACATCGATGCATTTTATCTAGCGGCGAATATAATTGAACTCTTATCCCCTAAATCTCGTCGCTTGAGGCCACTTGAAGTCATCAAGCATTTTGATTCAGTCGTGCAAGGTGAATTAGATTTAAGATTGGAGGCTTCAGCAGCGTCTGAATTTTCAGCAAATACAAAAGATGATGCACTTCTACGTATTCCAAACATTCATTGGGAAACATCTGGCAGAAGGGTTATGACCCTTGACTGGATTGATGGAATGCCATTGGCTGATTTAAAAGCTTTAAAAAAGTCAAAAATTGATATGGTGGAGTTATCCACTCGAATTTTATCAATGTTTTTGAGGCATGCGCTACGAGATGGTTTTTTCCATGGCGATATGCATCAGGGAAATTTGAAAATAAATGCCAATGGTGAATTAGCTATTTTTGATTTTGGTATTATGGGACGAATTGATGAATATACCCGTCGCGTATACGCTGAAATATTAATGGGGTTTATAAAAAAAGATTACAAACGCGTGGCAGAAGTTCATTTTGAGGCTGGATACATATCGTCAGATCAAGATGTATATTTATTTGCCCAAGCACTAAGATCTGTTGGAGAACCAATTTTTGGACAAAGCGCTGAAAATATATCCATGGCTAAACTTCTGTCTCATCTGTTTGATGTTACTGAAAGATTCGGAATGGAAACACGGACAGAACTTATTCTTCTACAACGCACAATGGTTGTTGTTGAGGGCGTTTCAAGATCATTAAACCCAGCCTCGCTAGATATTTGGGAAGCTGCAAGACCTGAAGTTGAGAGTTATATTAAAAATAATCTTGGGCCAAAAGCATTGATAAAAGATTTAATACAAACAGCTCAGACCTTTTCACATTTTGGGCCTAAATTACCAAGCTTACTGGAAAATTTCTTAGCCGCTAATATGGAAAATAAAACAAACCACAAAAATAATAACGTGAAAAATAAACTTGTGTGGGCTTTAGTTGGCAGTACTTCAACTATACTAATCATGTTAGTTCTAAATCATTTTTAATAAATCTATTTCCGCCAATGCAGCCTTTTCATACTCTGTAAATCCTTGCTCAGCCTTCCAAAAACAATATGCAGCCAGTCGCCAATGATAAAGGGGGCCAATTTTATTATATCTGTTACGTAAATCAGAAGTTAAGTTCATTAAGAAAACATCATGATTTTTCATAGATAGTTTTCCTAAACCATAAATTTTATGCATTCCAGGAGAAAGAAACATCATAATATCTATAATTGGGTCACCAATAGCCGGGCATTGCCAATCAATAAGTCTCAACCCTTCGTCGCCTAATATTAAGTTACCCGGCACAACATCAGTATGTAATAATACAGGCTCAATATCTGAGATTGATATATCTGGACATATCTTTATTAATTTATTTTTATGATAGCTATTTAAGTTATTAATGATTTCAAGCCCAGATTGTTTAATGTCTGATGGTAAACTTGAAAGAATTCGCAATCCTTTAGGATATTTGTGTTTGCGAATTCTAGTTAATAACTCTGATACAGTATTTACATCATAAGACCATGTCTCACCATTAATATAATTATATAACAGAACATCGCCAAAAGGTGTTTTTATATACTTATAGGGCTTTGGCGCAATATCAGAGCCCTCAAGCCAAAGCAGACATAAATACTCCGCTTCTGGAGTATTATTAAAAAGTGGATTAGTTTTCGTCTCTAAATATAGCTTGCAAATTAAGTCCTTTTCACCTTTGACCCGCCATACTTTATTTGTTTGCCCTCCAGTTTGGACATGCCATGAAGTTTGATTTGATAATATCCCCTTTATGAGCAGATAATTTCGTAGTTGATTTTTTATATTACTCTCAAAATTCATCTTAAAATTTTACATTAGTATTTAAAGCATCACAAGGTTTTCATCTTTTAAATATATATTAATTACATTAGATTATAAATATGGCTCTGTGGCTCAACTGGATAGAGCAGCCCCCTCCTAAGGGGCAGGTTGGTGGTTCGAATCCACCCAGGGTCACCAAATAAAACAAACAATAACAATATCTTACAGGCTTACTAAAATACGCAACCCTTAAAAAACACCTAAAATACTATGTTCAAATCGTGTACAAAATAATATAGTTTAAAACTGATTATGATTTTTTGAATTAAGCAAATGGTACAAAATAAATTGACTAATATTATTATTAAGTGATTTAACATATACATGAATGTCTCATCAAAATTAACTTAAATATTAATTGGAATGCATCATGAATATAAAAAATATTACATTAATTGCACTTACAAGTGCTTTACTTATTGCTTGTAAGGCTGAAATTGTAGAACTAGATATTAAAACTAAGGATGTATTTGCTGCAGTTGATGGCGAAGATCGGTTAATAAATTTTGAGGCTAGGTTTAATAATTTTGGAGAACTAGATGAGGAAACAAGAGCCCAGGTTGAAGCACTTGAAAATATTTTAACAAAATTTATGGAAATAGATGATTTTGAATTAGAGACTACAGATATGGGCTATGAAATCACTTTAGAGGGTGAAATGCCTATCACAAATAAAAAATTAGATGCTGCATATTATATTCATGTATCATCTTCAGATATATTTTATGGTTATACCTTTTTAGAACTAAGGACGGGTGATAATTTTAATAATCTTTCAAATCAAATGTCGGCAATTAATTTTATGTTATCACCTGATGAATTCCATCCAACGAAGATAAAGCTTAAAGGTAAAGATGTACAAGTTTTGATACCCGCAACTGAAATTGATGGTAAAGCATATTTATTTTATGAAGGTATTATTAATGGAAGAATTTCCATGAAGTTCGAAGGTGGCGTTTTTGATAAAATAGGTGCTGGATTATTTTTGAAAGAAAATTAGATTGATAATAACTTAAACAAAGTATACTTTACTTTAAATCATTGGTTTTGCTGGATAAATTATAAAATTGCATATATACAAATCGTGTACAAATTTAAAATGGTGTCTGTATCTTATTAATTTTAAAATGAAATCAGATAAACTATTGTTCACCTAAGGGGCAGGTCGGTGGTTCGAATCCATCCAGGGTCACCATTTATTTTCTATAGATAAATTATTTATATCAATATAAGATTAAATCAAACAACTATGGCAGCTAATTGTGTATAAATTTCTTCTGATTTTTCTTTCCGTAACTTTATTAAATACACAGCCATTATTTTCTCAAGATACTAATTTTAATATGAGTATTGGCACTTCTTTCAATTCGGAAAATACTATAGGGCTTTACAATAATTTAAGAGCTCAAAATAAAAATAATATCAATTTCAATCTTGAATACTCAAAAAAAGATTTGTCATCACAATTGTCTCTTAATTTTGGTGATCAGGATAAACTTAACATCGATAACTCATATGTTAATTATCAAAAAGGAATAGCAACCTTTAATATTGGAAAAATCGACCGTATTTGGTCCTTTTCAAAAAAGTCATCTCTATTTTTATCTGCAAATAGTAGACCATTAGAAGCTCTTTCACTAAGGTTAGAGAATAAATTCAATATGAATTGGTTGCCAACAACAGCAAATTGGTCATTTGAGCTTATTAATGCCTCTACTAAAAACTCACAAAATGGTAAGAATTCAATGCTTACTGGCGCAAGAATTGTTATTAGCCCATCTGAGAAATTAAACTTTGAATTTCTACAAACAGGACAATGGGGTGATCAAAATGATAAGTTATACTCATCTGATTTTGATGCTTTATTTTTTGGGAATACAAATGAAGGGCCCAATTCCAAACTTAATAAGATGGCCGGATTTGGGGTTTCATATTCAATGCCTTTAAATAAAAATACCTATCGCTTTTATAGTCAGACAATAGGCGAAGACGAGGCTGGCAATTTACCTTCATGTTTAGCGTGGATGGCAGGCCTTGAGTTTACAGCACCAAAAATAAAATATCCAACAACTTTAACAATCGAAGCCGTTGATACACGCGTGAAAAGAAGCACACACGGTAATTGCGGGCCAAATACTATGTATAATAATAACGTTTATGATTATATCAACTATGACACTTTATTAGGTGTACCAATAGATACTGAGGGTACTTCTTTAGAGCTGTTTGGACAGTCTCAAGTAACTAAGAATTTAAATGTTAATTATTCAACAAAGTTTCTTTCAATCAATGATAAAGATTATTCAGAGCATCGATTATCATCAAAACGTAGTTTGGGAACGGTAACAACACTGGGTATTCATTGGGAAAAAGATGGTTTTGATTTAAGTGGAAGTCTTGGTTATCAAAATATGATATTAGATAAAGCTAACATATCAAACGGTACAATATTTAGCCTATATACATCAGTAGAATTTTAATTATTTCTCATACTTGATAAAAAAAATGTATATATAAAATATATTAGCGCTTTATTTACCCATGCACCTTATCATTGTAATAATTGTATTACCAATAATCTTTAATTCAATAATATAATTTACATTCTGTATATAATAATTATCAACATATACTTTTTTTGCAGTTGCTTCCAAACCTTCAGCATATCCTAATCTAATTTGTGATAAACCAGTTATACCAGGGCGAATAATATGCCGTTCTCGATATCCCTTTACATTTTTTAAGTATTCTAAAGCATGTATGTAATAGTCTGGTCTTGGTCCAATCAAACTCATCTCACCTTTTAAAACATTCAAAATTTGAGGTAATTCATCAATACGGGTTTTACGTAAAATTTTACCAAAAGATGTAATTCTATTTACTTCAATTGGGTCATCATATTTTCTAGTGATCTCTTTAGTATGTTCCATAGTTCGAAATTTAATTGCAGGAAAAGCAACACAATCCTTACCCATGCGATCCTGAATAAAAAATAAGCTTCCTGAATTAAAAAAATAATTAATTAATATTAGAAGTATTGAAAAAATAATTAGTAAAGGAATTAATAATAAGCAAATAGAAACATCAAATATACGTTTGTTGATCCAAAATAGTTTATTTCCATATGAATGTTTGGCGCTGTGCATTAAAAACCCTAATATTTTTTAACATATACAAGTGTCAAAACGATATAACAAGTTAATTATAATTCATATATTTTTTCCAAAGCATATCTAAGTTTTTTTCCCTAAAGCTTTTTAGGCTTAAATTTCTTAAACTGGAAATACTTTCTTTTGATGTTATTATAATATTCGTTCTAAATTTTTTCTTTTCTAGATTATTTTTAAGTTTTAAATTAAAAAATATATTAATATCAGAGCTATTTTTTATTTGATCCAAACCTATTTGAAATTTCATTCTTTCATCACCAAATGTAGCATAGAAATTTGATACTACTTTTTTATCTTGCTCTTCGATAGCTACAGTCAAATCATATTGGTTGGCAATTTCAAACCAAGTATGGCCAATTTCCATATTAAAAATATCTGACTTGAATTCATGATTTATGTTGCCATAGAATTCTGAATCTTCGTTATTAGAAAGTTTCACAAATTTTGCATCAAATACAGTATATTTATCTTTAGCCTGATTAAAGCCAAAATTTGCCATTGTGTTTTTTGATATAATAAAATCTTTATTTAAAAACATTCCAAAAGAATTATCTTTTTTTTCAAAAAATATACCTGTGTTGACTCCCATTGGATGTCTTTGTCTGTAAGTCACGTTAAAATTACTTTTTAGTAAAGATATATCGATTTGTTTAGACTTATTAAGTTCAAACTTTAGGCCCTCATCAATTTTTTCACTCAAATAGTAGAGATCAGAAGCATCAGCATATTTCTTTGAAGATAAATATGCATTTTTTTTAATGGAAAAAGCATATCTACTTTTTCCATTAATCTCAGGTACCCAGAATACACTTTTCTCATTAGGATTTTTAATAAAGAATCTATCAATTTGTTGATTTATTTTTTCATTATTATTTCCGGAAATATAGTTAGAGACATCTGCTTTCACTGAATTATTAAGAAGGAGTAAAACATTGATAAGTAATATTGTTATATATTTAATCAACATTTTTTATAGAAAAGATCGAATTAGATATATTATTTAGAACCTTAGATATAATGTCTGTTCCCCCAAGGATTGATAATCTATCAAGCTTGGGTGGGACTATTATAGTTGATCCCACAGGTATGACAGTATTTTTACTTAACTGACGACTTTGGCCATTGGGTAACAACAAATAAACTTTTCGAATGTCTGCTACTTTTGTTAACCCACCAGCAGATTGTAAATAGTCATTATAATTTTGACCTGGTACATAAGTAGCTAATGTTGACCTTTGCACGGAGCCAACCACTGACACATGTGATGGGCGTTTCGGAATAGTTAACATATCACCATCTTCTAAAAATATAGGATTAGACCGATTATCATCTAAGATATTTAAGGCCATTCTTCCCACTGTTGGTTGGTTTCGCAATTGAGTTGCATATCCAAGCACTACATTAACTTGATCTCCAGCACCCTGTAAACTTGACTGTGCTAAATTAAGAATTGATGCCTCTAGTTGATCAGCTAGAATATTGTTTGAGTCCTTTTCTAATTGTTTTGCGGACAATCTATGCAATTCAGCACCCAATGGATAGGCGACATCTGATAATCCTCCAGCACGCCTAATAATATCCTGCAATTTTTCTGATCTTGTAAATGAATATTTACCAGGAACCAGGACTTCGCCCTTTAGCTCAATAACACCGGTTATTGCGTCATTTATTGATAACGGTATATCTAAATAATATATACCAGATAAAATTATCTTATTAAAATTTTTATCATTAATTTCAATAGTTTTTGGTTTTTCTCTTATTAAGCGATCTTTTTGATTAACTGCTTCTGTTATATTTACAACGGATTTAGCGGTATGCTCAATCAAACCAGCAGTCGATAAAAAATTTGACAAGCGAATCTTCTTTGCAACAGGATATGCACCCGGGAACTGGACAGAACCTGATATTGTTCGAAGTGAATTTTTCATAATTTCAACATGAGTATTCAACTCGTCACTACGTTCAAAAAAAGAATTTTCTTTTTCTACCGTGCCATCTATCAAATTAGCATTTGGAATTGAAACATTTGCTGTATTAACAATCTTATCTTGAGAACTTGCAATCTTATCTTGAGAATTTGTATTAATATTAAAGTTAACTCCGTTTATATTTGATTTATCCTTTATAAACTCATTTCTTATAAAGTTATTTGAAAATAAATTAACAACATTAGAAGGGCCTAATATTAAATTTTGTGAATTGGAAAAGAAATCTTCTGATTCATATGTCAACAAATCCCAAGTTCTATTTTTTGAATTTATGGTATTCAATCCAATATATAATTTATAAAGATCACTATTTTTGGTATACTGTTCAAAAAGTTTAAGTTCTGAAGGCCTGTAATTTGGAGGTAATAATAATACTAATCTACCATCATAATAAACTTTAACTGCGTTGCTAGATTTTAATTCAGACAATAAATATGATTCAATTACATCATCATAATCCTTTACTACAGAAAGGTAATTCTTGCTTGAAATTAAATTTAATTCTTCACCCTGACTAATTTCAAACGGATCATTTAAATTCTTTATTTTTACTATTTTACCTATATTTGTATTCTGCACTGCTGCAAATTCGCTTACTAATTTAGGTAACCTATTTTGTAATTTTCTTAAAACGTAAGAAGATGACACACCTTTAAAATGTGGTAGATATGTAAATAATTCTCCATCTAACTTAATATTAATTAGATTCGCTTGCTGTAGAATTCTTCTTGAATAGCTTAAAGCCTCTAAATATTCATCTTTCGTTTCTTGTATCTCTTTTTGAAGCAATATTACCTCAACAGAACCACCATCAGTTTCGGTTGGTGAAGTAACTTCCAGACTTCCGTCAGAAATTATATTTTTTATAAGAGTATCATAAAATTTATCCTCAAATATAAATAATCTATCCCCATTACCAAGTTTACGACGACTTTGCTTGCCAATTTCTGTTTTTAAATCAACTGCTTCGATAACTGAATTATTTTCTATAAGTGCTATATCAAATATTGTTTTTGGACCTGGAATGTAGAAGTTATTTATAGTCTCGCTAAAAGTATGATTTTGGTCAACTGGAACATAAGCTATTCTAGTTCCATCAAGATATATTTCCGCAATATTTTCTGCCCTAGAAAGTATAGAGGATATGGGATTTAGTGACGTATTTGGATTTTCTGCGACTAATGACAAATAATCTGCTTTATTAAATATCAATAAATCAGATCCAGGGGGTAGAATAAAATTATCGTTTGCCAGTGCATCATTTAAATTAATGGCCTTAACCTCTTCGCCATCAATTAATGCAAATGGTCGATATGCATTTAAATCCAATACTGCACCATCTTTTAATACTTCTTTTATGCTTAATGGCGCGTTGGTCTTTATCTCAAAATCTTTCAAAACAGCGCCAAAAATTTTAGATACATTCAAATCACGAGTTTCAATAAAATCTACTTGGAGCGCTTCACCTTCTTTAATTGACTCATTCTTAACAGCCAGACGTGTTGCTATTTGGCCATTTGAATCAAAATACAATATTTTCAATTTAGCTCCAGAAGGCACGAACGAAGTGCCCGTAATACTTAGTAAATTTTTTATAGATATTTCAGTTTTATTATTTGGCAGTTCATATAATCCTGGGTTATTGACAAAACCAGTTACTGCAATTGTAGGCCCTTTGAATGGAACAAATATTCGTGCACCATTTTTAATTAGCGGATCAGTTTTTGGTGATGGGTTTTGTAAAAAGTTATAAAAATCTACTGCTTGTGTGATTTCACCAATTTGACTCAATGAAATGTTTCGCAATGAGCCACTTTCAGAAATACCACCTGAATATGCAATTACTCTACTTAATGGAGTATATGCTGGCACAGCAATTGTTCTTGGTGATTTTACATTACCTGAGATCTGAACTGTTATTAATCTAGCATTATCCAGCCTTACAAATACTTCAGCAGATGCATCGTCGAATCGAATTTTATCTAATATTAATTTACTAACTTGATTTATATTTAAATTACTTACACTAAATGGATATTTATTATCGAGTGTAATAGTTCCATCATTCAATACTTGATAAATATCGTTAGATGCACTCAGTCCTGTTATTGTAACCTGAATTGTATCGCCAGGTGCCAATTGATAGTTTTTTCCTGTAGTATTAAAAAAAAGCATACTATCATCTTGTGGACGGTTAAATTCACTTGATCCATAAATATTTAAATCTTCTCCAGTGAGAGCATAAAAATATCTGGTTAACATGGATTTTTCGTTTACACCCGAAGAGACAATTTCCTCAGATAAATTTAGCTGTAAACCATTATTATCTGTATTTACTACACTTGGTCTTTTAGATGTTAACTTTTGTTCAATTGCGGGAGGTTTGTTTTGTTCTAGCTCATCTAGTAATGATGGGTTTTCAAGCAGTAATTCTTGAACAATATCGTCATTATTTGATTGAGCAAAACTTGGTTGCCATGAAATTAATGTAATAATAAATAAAACTCTTAAAAATAAAATATTCATCAATTGGCTTTCGTGATTGATCGTAGTGTTAATATGAAAGTTATACCAATGAATAGTCCTATTAATAGTGATAGTGCTAAAATAAGTTTAGGCTTTGGTGATGTTGGGTGGCTGGTTATTGTAGGGTTCAAATAAGGCTCAGCAACAAAATATTTTCCCTGCGATGCAAACATTAAATTTTGTTCTTCTTTACCTATGAGTGCCGCCAAAGCGTCACGGTGCTCACGAGAGCGTGCTGTACGAAGCTTATCTTTGTAAAAAGCTAGAGGCTCTTTTGAAAAATTGACATAACGTTGCCTCATAATTCCATCAGCTGTTTTAGTTGCTTCAATTAAAACTGATAAAATCAATTCAGGTTGTGATGTTTCACTTACAAACCTTAAAAAACCAGTTTCTTTATCTTCGTATATTTGAACATTTTTAGCAATAAAATCTGCCAGCCTTGTTGGATTTGGTGGAATATAATTTACTGCTTTATTGCCAGTCAGTAGTTTTTTTATATCACTTTTTAAAATTTGAATTTTGCTTTGTGGTGGTTTTAAATATTTGTTAAGGGATTCACTCCACTCATGTTTATATATATTTTTGACGATTTTTTGATTTTCAAAAATAATTTCCGAGACCTCAACCGCAGTTATTAACTTTTTAAATATGATAAAATCATTATTTGAAGAAGCTGGCAATTGAATGCCTGCAAATGATGCAATTCCACTAAATCCAGATAATGGTGAGGTATTTTTTGTTTCACCAACGGGCTTTAGATTATATTCAACAGTAAATTTTCTTTCTGCCGATTGAAGATAAAGTGATGCTAAAAAAAAAGAAACAAGAGCTACTAGAATAATATAAATTTTACCATGCCAAAGCGTTAATAATACTTCTTTTAAATCAACTTCATCATAGTTATTTATTTTGTGATTATCCATATTCAGCACTAATTATTAAAAGCAGAGTATAACCATTTTAAAAATAAAAAAACAAGAGCCCAAACTAAAAATCCACAAAATTACTATATCAAACTTATTGAGCATATTTAATACACACTTAAAAAGTTAGATTTATTTTTATTGTTTTTTTGGCCTAAGTAACCTTGGAAAAATTAATTATCCTATCTGCTTATTTTAAAGCAAGCTAAATGTCTTGAAACGACAGAGCCACCTCACAAACAATCAAATATTTTTAAAATGAATCGTAACATTTAGTAAATTTAAAAATTTCAGTATACACCACCATAAGAAAAAAGGGTTATTTAGCTAATGGCGTGCTCAGCAGTTAAAAGAGAAGGATTTATTCATATAATATTAGAACCATAACACTCCAAAAGTATCATTATTTCTATCAACGTTTCACTTATTCTTTTTTATTCCAAACTCCAAAAATTGGATTTTAACATACTACCATCAATAAATCTCACTTAACAAGAATTTGACATCCTGACAAAATTTAGTTTCATAATCTTCAATATCTTTTTTATAAAATTGATGGTGCTCATATAAAAGACACTTCATTTATCGTTTAAATCGTTTAAAAAATCTCTAAATATCTTTCATAACGGACTTTGCATCTACAGTGCCAAGCCATTTAAGCCAATTCACAGGAATTTAGGCACTTAATCAAAGACCACCCATTGAGGACATTTGTCTTGACCCGCAAGCCAATCATATGTTTGCTGAAAGCGTGACGCAATAATTGGCCAGGCGAACTCCTTAGACACCCAATTGTATCCTTGTAAACCCATAGTATTTAAATCAGATTGAGGAAGGGACATCAAGTTTTCCAAACAATTCACCAAAGGAGAAACGCCTAAATCGATCCAACGTCCCGCATTAGCATCTTCCATCGCCTGCCAGGGGGTTTCTTTAGTAACCACAGCAGCAGTACCCATGGACAATGCTTCAGCTACGGTAATGCCAAAATTTTCATTATGTGTGGGTAAAACATAAAGTGTAGCCTCTCGGTATGCTTGAGCTTTTTCATCCCCATGCAAGGTACCACGAAAAAAAACTCGACTATTTGAAAGACTATTCGAGAGTGCTTTCATTTCTTGAGAATAACCATCCGAGTCAGATCCAACTATATGCAAGTCCCAGTCCAGAAATGAATGTTGTAATTTGCACCAAGCTTTAAGGAGGATATCTACTCCTTTTTTTGGATGCATTCGAGCTAAATACAGTAATCTCTTGCGGTTACTTTTAGGCTTCTCAATAAATGGTGGTATATTTACTCCACAGGGAATAATACAAACTGGTTGGGTAAACCCCATTCTCCGAATATCCAAATATTCAGCCTCACATGTCGCATGAAAACAGCTAGCCTTTAGAAGAGCCGGTTCCTGAATAAATTTCCAAAACAACTTTTTTTGAAAGGCATTTCGAGCTAGTGACCACTCAGATAGAGTTCCATGTGGCGATACCATTAATTTAACCCTATCTGAATTAAAAATACTACCCGCGTAAACGTTTGGCATCATCCAAAGACCATGACTGTGCACCAATATCCTTTTAGAATTTTTTACCCTATTCTTCAACCAATACAGCATATCAGGTGATCGACCTAACGATCGAGGCCCCAAGCCTAAGGGGAAATATTTAGCATATCGCACTTCTTTTGTCATAGGATTCCAATCTAGCGTAGCCAGATCCAAATTTAAATCACATCGAGCTTCTAATAGAGAATCTGCAAGGTTTAGTGAGAAATTAGCGACTCCATCAGATTCTTCAGATATAGATGGTACAATTTGTAATATATTCATAGCAATTTAGAAGCTCATGTGAAAGTGAATTTGTTAGTCTTATCAAGTCGGAGTAAGACTTTATGGTTTAGGGCAAAAGGCAGTATATTCAATTGGAATAGATAAAATAATGTAACGTATGAAATTTAATATTTTCTCATATCAAAGCAGCCTTAATCTGCTTTACTGCAGATTCTGGAGTAAACAACTTAGCTGACAAGGATAAACAGCGGGCAGAAACATTAGCATCTTTTCTAGTTTCATCAACAAGCTCTAATGCCAAATTACATAAGGTTTCAACCGAATGATCAAGACAAACCCGTCCAACAGCTTCACTCTCAATAATTTTGGCCAAATCATTACCTAAATTTATACTTGCTAAAACAGGCAATCCTCCCTGCATATAGGTAAGAAATTTCCCGGGGAGATTGTGCGTTTTGTGTCGGGGGTCAAGGGCGACAATTCCTATGTGGCACTGAGCGTACAAGCCTGGTATTTCTGATGGTGCAATCTCATCACGGAAAATAACATTTTCTAGTCCTCGTGCTTTTACATCATCACGCAAAACATCAGCATCACTGCCCCGACCAACAAAAATAAATCCTATATCATGACGATCCTGCAAGCCTTCAGCGAGATCAATCAAAATAGCCATTCCCTGTGCTACGCCCATGTTGCCAGCATATACAAAAATAGTTCTTCCAGCGAGTGGACTATCCGCTATTGAAATACTACAACCAATGTCTGGTGCTTCAGCAAGCCAGTTTTGCAGAACCTCTACCCGTTTTTTGGTTGCACTTGCCCAAAAGTCAAAAAGGGGTAAATTAGCAGGCGTCTGAACACCAATAACATCTGCAATCGAATACTGATAACGTTCAATCCTCTTAAAAAATCGATATAGAAGGCCTCGATTGAGCAAGCCCATATCAACCGCCCAATCTGGAAAAATATCGCGAACGATAAGGTAGCTTCGACAGCCACTCGCTTTCTTTAGGCTTTTTACGATTGGCCCAAGAAATATAGTTGGTGAATACCAAATTATACCATCCCATCTCATATTTGAAAGGGAACTTTTTCTAAGATTGTATAACATATAAAACGGCATCAAAAACTCATTAATGGTCCGTCGAACGTAGCCAGTATCCCTGGTTTGAGGCGCTTTTAGTCTAAGCACCCCCACACCCTCCATATCTTCAAGCGACCACGCTTCCTCGATATCATTAGAAGGTATCATCACAATCACTTTGTGACCCTGCCTAATAATCTCAAGGGACAAGTCTCTTAGCTGAACCGCACCTGATGAACGCAAAGGTGGGAAAACATCAGCGATCAGTACAATATGTATCAACTTAGTCATTGATTAATATTTTTTCCAGACAACACGGTTAACATAATCCGTGTAACTATGAATAATTCGCACCACCTTCTCAGATACATTAGGCGTACTATAATCGTTCACCTGAGGGAGCGTCCGAACATCACCACGAGACTGCCTTTCTATAATTGCCAAAGCTTGCATTATACGATCAGTCTCCAGACCAACCATCATAACAGCTGTCTCCTCCATACCCTCAGGTCGTTCATGGGATTCGCGAATATTGAGCGCTGGAAAGTTGAGAATAGAAGCCTCTTCATTGATAGTTCCACTGTCTGATAACACTGCATTTGCAGATATCTGAAGCTTATTGTAATCATTAAAACCTAGAGGTTTTAGCAATTGCACATTAACATGAAACTTAGCGCCTAAATTATCAATACGCTTCTGTGTTCGTGGGTGTGTTGAAACAATTACAGGTTTTCCATAATACTCAGCTATCGAATTCAGCATCCTAACAAGCTTGTTAAAATTCTTGTCTGAATCAATGTTTTCCTCGCGATGAGCACTAACCACAAAGAAGCTTCTAGGAGTAAGTCGGAGCCGATCAAGAATATCTGAACTATCAATGTTTTTGCGGTAATGCGTAAGCACCTCAAACATCGGACTACCCGTTTTTATCACCATGTCTGATGGTAGACCCTCACGCAATAGATATTCACGGGCAATGGAACTGTAAGTTAAATTAATGTCAGCAGTATGATCAACAATACGTCGGTTTATTTCCTCTGGTACGCGTTGATCAAAACAACGATTACCTGCTTCCATGTGAAAAATAGGAATCTTACGACGCTTTGCAGCTATAACAGCCATACAACTGTTAGTATCTCCCAACACTAACAAAGAGTCAGGTTGTACTTCATCGATAATAGCGTCGACCGCGATAATTACTTTGCCAATAGTTTCAGCACCTGTTGCACCCGCCGAACTGAGAAAATGATCAGGTTTACGAATTCCAAGATTCTTAAAAAAAATCTCATTGAGTTCATAATCATAATTCTGACCAGTATGCACAAGAACATGATCAGTATGTTTGTCTAATTTTGCAATTACACGCGACAGGCGAATTATCTCTGGTCGAGTCCCCAAAACAGTCATAACTTTAAGTTTTTTCATTTCTAACCTCACAAGTGTATGTATCTGGCTTATTTCGGTCAAAAATTTCGTTGGCCCAAAGCATGACGACTAGTTCATCACGACCCACATTAGTAATATCATGTGTCCAGCCTGGAATGGTCTCAACCACCTGTGGTATTTCTCCTGTAGTTAATATCTCATACTTTTCATCCGTCAAAATATCACGAAATCTAAAACACGCTGATCCTTTTATTACAAGAAATTTTTCAGACTTAGTATGATGATAATGACCACCTCGAGTAATACCAGGGTGAGCCGTAAAAAATGAAAACTGACCACTGTCGGATGTTTTAAGCATCTCAACAAAAATACCACGATCATCAACATAACTAGGTAAATCATAGACGAATTTTTCCCTCGGCAAATAGCTTACATAAGTCGCATATAATGCACGCACCAACCCAACCCCGACTCGTTTAACAACAAGGGCCGTTCGGCAATGCTTAAATTCATTAATTTGTGAAGCTAATTCATCCACAGTAACTGAATATTCTGGAGTGATCTCACGCCAATGCAGTCCCTCTTCGATGGTCTCAAGCATATCCAAAAATTCTGATACTACATCATCCACATAAACTAGATTCAAAGAAGTAGATCCATCATTGATCTGAATTGATAGATCATTTGCAATGTTATGACAAAAAGTAGCTACAACTGAATTGTAGTTTGGCTTACACCATTTTCCAAAGACATTAGGTAATCGATAAATGACAACAGGGTTTCCCGTTTGCGCCGCAAGATCCTCTACAACTTGCTCTGCTGCACGTTTACTCTTTCCATAAGGGTTGTCTAATTTCGCCTGAGTGGACGATGCCAAAATAAGTGGAATCTTTCGTCCTGAAACACGAATACATTCACACAACGACGCCGTTAAACGTGCGTTATTCTTTTCAAAATCATCAATGTCTTTTGGACGGTTTTCACCAGCTAGATGAATAATCGCATCCACTTGATAAATTTTTTCAAGCAATGAAGAAAATTTATCTTTACGGGTAAATCGTACAACTTCGACCCCAGAAAGCTCACTGAGACGAACATCCAGGTTCTTACCTATAAATCCCTGACTTCCTGTAACGAGTATACGCATATTACTCCTCTGGTTCAACGCACTCACCGCGTGCCGTGGCCTGCATAAAAGCAAGCTTCATTAACAAGGCCTTCATACCTTCGACATCAAGGCGCTCAGTATTACTCGAATTGTAATCCATTGTCTCGGAAATCTTCACCTCGCCCTTTTCAACAAACTTGCCATAGTTCAAATCACGTAGATCCGGTGGTATACAGTAATACCTTCCCAGATCCTGAGCAGAGAACATTTCCTCGCGACTAAGCAAAGTCTCATGCTGCTTTTCACCATGGCGTGTCCCAATAATTTGTATATCATACTTCGGCTTGCCCATTATCTGCGTCAGTGCGCGAGCAAGAGTTTCAATATTGGCAGCAGCTGCCTTCTGTACAAATATTTCACCAGGTTTGCCCTGCTTAAAGGCATACAAAACCAAATCAATCGCATCATCCAGCGTCATCATAAAGCGCGTCATATCAGGGTCAGTAATGGTAATTGGTCTCCCACCACGGATTTGATCCACAAACATTGGAATCACCGACCCCCTAGAAGCCATCACATTCCCATAACGAGTTGTATTAATCACAGTGGAATTACTATTACGGGATTTAGCTACAATTACCTTCTCCATCATCGCTTTGGAAACACCCATAGCATTGATAGGATAGACCGCCTTATCAGTACTCAAACAAACTACGCGCTTAATACCAGAAGCAATCGCCGCTTCCAAAACATTCTCAGTACCAAGCACATTAGTTTTGACCGCTTCAATGGGATAAAACTCACAGGAGGGTACCTGTTTCAATGCTGCTGCATGAAAGATATAGTCTGCCCCCCGTATGGCATTTAGAACTGACTGGTAGTCACGCACATCACCAATATAAAACTTGAGTTTCGAGTTATTGTAATGCTTGCGCATGTCATCCTGTTTTTTCTCATCACGACTAAATATCCTTATCTCAGCAATATCCTTATCTAAAAAACGTCTAAGTACCGCATTCCCAAATGAACCCGTACCTCCTGTAATAACTAATTTCTTTTTTTCAAACATATCAACCCTTCTTTAATGGCAAAAACTAAAAAGTTATCTCGTGTTCGTTTCTCAAGAGATTTAGTATTTTTCCCTTATCTTTACCTGTTTTCTGATAAATTTCATATATCTTTGCATCAACTAGGAACCTATACCAAAAGCCTTGTAAAAAGCACCAAACTAAACCCTGCTTTCCATCCAAAATTCCTAAACGAATAAAGTAACGATACAAAAAGTATAAAAATGGACGAATAAATAATGGCAATTTAGAATATTTGACTTTTAGCCACCGCTTACGCTGAGCCTGAGAGCCAAAAAAAACTGGGACTATGTCATTATTCATGTTAAAATCGTACACAGTATTAAGCAATTCTGCAGCTTCTCTAGTCGCATAATAATTATGTTTATCAATCCAGGTAGTCAGTGATTTTAGGTTATGGTCAATAAAATCATAATTTAATTTAACAGTTCTGCCACGAATAATTTTAATGTGCTCATCCATCCAACGATCCTCACAAAAACCCTTGCCGTGGCGCCAAATACGAAGGAGTTCAATCGGATAACAGCCGCCGTGCTTAATCCATTTACCCATGAAGTAGACACGTCTCTTAATATATATCCCTGACACATCATCACTAATTTTATCTAATGTGTTCTTTATCTCAATCGCAAGTTCAGGCATTACATATTCATCCGCATCAACCCGCATGACCCACTCGGTTTTGATTGGGCAATTTTTTAGACCCCAATTAAATTGGATTGAATGATTATTTAACCATTTATTCTGATAAACTTTAGCTCCAAGCTCTTCAGCTATTTGTTTCGTTTTATCTGTTGAGAATGAGTCAACTATAAATACATCAGAAGCAAATGACTGAAGTGAAGTTATACAGCGCTCAATATGCAACTCTTCATTATACGTAAGAACTACTACACTTAAACCCATCTATATTTTTACCTTGATAAACATACTTCTCCAATGATAATGCATTCAATCAATTCCTCTAAATTCCATCACTTCAAAACTAAACTGATCAAACAAAAGTATTAATACTTTTGAATCCAAATGCATGATACGAAAACATCAAATAGTAAAGTAAAGTGATTATCTATTTTTTTATATTAACTACTTCATTAGGATGGAACCTGTAGATAGCTTGAATCAAGTTTAACAGTTCTTTCAAAACCTGATACAATCAAAACTTCACCTTTAAAGTAAAAAATACTATGTTAGTTTAAAAAAGATGCTAAAGATATAGCGTTAAAATCTGCTGTCCATATATCAGCAGATCCACAAGCAGCATCGGCTAATTTTGTTGAAAAATCTTTATCAACAATAACCGCGCATAAACAATTAACAAGTTCCATTGGGTTATCAACCGTAAAAATCAATCCGTTTACTCCATGGACAATTCGGTCACGCCCTGATTCTACCGCACTACTTGCAATAACGACTTTTCCAGCTGACATTGCCTCTGGAATAATGTTACCCCAAGGATCCCATCTTGATGGCGAGACAACGATATCTACACTTGTTAGTAATGCTGAATGCAGATCGGGCTCATTAAACCCAGTAAAAAAAACTCGGTCCTGTACGTCCAATCTCACGCTAAGATCTTTTATGAAATCTAATGCCGGTCCATCTCCCTCGATAAAGCACTCCACATCAACATTGCGTGCCTTGAGCTTACTCAAAGCATAGATCATTAAATCAACTCCTTTTCGTTGTATAAGCTGACCACTTACTAAAATACTAGGTACTACATCTGAGACCTTTATTTTATTTAATGCTTTGGCTGAAAGCCCGTTTGGATTTTTAACTCTAGGGGTGTACGGGTAGTTGACTATTTTTGTGGGATGGCAACCCAACTCAATCAGAGCATCTCTTCCAGGTTTGCCTGTAGTCAAAACTCCAAAACTCTTATGAAAGGCAAGCCAATGCGCCACAGATTTTAATACTTTTAAAAAGAAAGATTTTTTTATTTTGAATGGAAGTACATCAGAAAACACAAGATATTTCTTCCGCAAAATTATACATAGCATCATACCCACTATGAAACTTACTTTTGCATATCCTGTAAAAATAAAGACTGACTGGGGAGACTTCAATACAGTTAACACCACATCAAGAGTAGCAAATTTGGTAACATTTCGTGCAAAATAATGCGCTTTTTCAAACTTCGCCCAAGACGTATTGTTCTTAAGAGCCCTCCCATGTAAAATATAACTTACATTAACGTCGAAATATGATGCCTGGAGAGCCTCAAATAAATTATCGTTAAAAGGGTTTCTTTCTAAACCAAAAACTACTAATTTCTTTTTTTTCATTTGCAAGATCCTAATTAAAATAACTAAAAATTTAATTTTTATATTTCAAAATTAAATGAAGATATTTATTACTAAAGTGGTTTATGGCTGCACCTGTACCATGACAGTAGAAAAACAAATATTATCATAGGTGGAGTCAAAACACCAAAAAAAATTGACTCAAACATAGACATCCAAATTAGGATAATAAAAAAATTTAATATTCCGATGGCCTCTTTTTGAGTGTTCATGGCAAAATACAATTGGCGCAAAATTCCAATAATCTGAACTAAAAAAATTAACAAAAGAATGAATCCCACTAATCCCAATGTGTACGGCAGTGTAACGAAAAAACCCTCGACCGATGCTTTGTGATCGTTAATATTTCCACCGCTTAAAATAGAATACGATGGCGATGAAAAAGCTCCTATCCACAAATCTAAACGGGTATCTCTGCCAGCCCAAATATCAGTTAAAAACATAAGATACAAAATGCCAGAAATAATAACAATCAAGGCGACAACGATCTTCACCATAGAAAAATTTTTCGAAAGTCTTAGTAATAATAGTAAGCATAAACCGGAAATCGCCGCTCTAGAACCAGTCATAATTACCAGCACAAAAAAAATAAAAAACAAGATCAAAAGAAATAGTTTTTTGAAGACGCTAGATGGATTATGAAAAATACAATAAAAACATAAAATTGAAACTAAACCTGTTCCCGCAAAATTGGGATTGGCAAATTGGAATTGATAACGAGGTACAGAAAAAATATTTGACAAATTAATAGACATGATCACAATTATTAATGTCAAAACTAACGAACAAAACGCAATTCTATGTAATTCTACAAATCTTAAATTGTGTGCAATAATTGCAAAAAAGTATCCTATCACCAGTATTCCAATTGAACCTCTTAAAAGATGAGTATTAATTTCTCCAACATATGCTATCGATTTTAGTGCAATTAAATATTGAATTATGCTTAGCGTGTAGATAATAGGAGATATTGACGGCAGTGACCGACAAACAATTCCGTACAGTACTAAGAAATAGAAAATCGCAATGAATATTGGATTTCTTAAATTAGATAAAATTGGCGCCCAAATGTCTTTTATAATCGGATTCGGCAGATTAATTGCATTAATTGTCGATTCTGTATAATTACCAAACGAAAAAATAATTAATGATGCGATCAAAGTTAAAGCAGATAAAAATTGCAACTGACCAGATTTTTTCATTTAATAACCCACTTATTTATTCTTCGAAGGGACATTAAGGCGTAAAATCATTTCACTTAACTCTTGATGATCTTGTGGCCACTTTAAGAAGCAATCAAGCATCGGGTAAACCATATCTATAATCACACGATCACCAACTGATGCCAAACACACACTGGTGCATCCAGCATTACTTGCCTCGATTAAACCTGCTGACACAGTGGATACTACTAGAGCTGGGTTAAACTCAGAAATGGCTTGCATCAAAGATCCATCACTGCTGAGTATCCTTACATCATTTCTAAAATCGGTTCCTTTAGCAACTTTATAAGCGTTATTTTTTCGAGGTCTATATCCAATCTCAAATTCGCTCAACGGTAACGACACTAAAAAATCATTCAATAACTCAAGCTCTTCATAAGTACCGTGTGCTGCCAATAAGAGCACTCGCTTATCTCTTGTAGATTTCAATTTAGGCAAGCTTCTAAACGTTTGTCTGATTACATTATTAAAATCGGGGCATCGATTTTTGACATGTTCAACTTCAATTTCACTCATTGTCTGTATTTCTTTAAAATCTGGAAACACAATACTATGTCTAAGCAATCCATGCGCAATAAACTTTACATTCAGTCCGATATCCACCGCCGCAAATGCACTCAGACCAGAATGAATAAACAAAACATCGCCAGAAATATTCGTCTCATTCAACTTTTTAAACCCGCAAAACCAATACGAATATAAGCCCACATGCTTTATAAGAGACCATTGGAGTTTTATGCGTAACGGGCGCAATTCTAAAGGGAGATTCCTCAACGTAATATGCCCTTCATAAAATTTTTTAAGCATAACCGCAAGCAAATCAAAGTTCGTTACTTTTATCCATTGCCTAAGTGTTCTAGCAGATTCAATATATAGTGGATGACTACCCCGCTCAGATCGATACCATGATAAAATTGGCAGCTCAGCAGCAGCACCAAAACCAACAAATATATCCTTTCCAGTCGCCGACATGCCTCTATATGAGCCAGACTCTGACCAGTCGAACCGGAATTTTAGAGCAATGGCGCTGATTAATAAAATTGGGATGGCCCCAAAAAAAATAAGCCAGAATACTATTCTATTATTGCAGAAAATATTGATAAAACTCACCCACCGCAGACTTTTAGGTATCAATCGCCCTGCAAATTCAAAAAGAAAAGCATCAGAAAAAACCCACCTGATATCTTTCCGCATCATTTGGGCGGAGTAGGCGTAACCCTCAATCCTATTTTTTATTCTGCGTTGTTCAAAAAGTGTCATAAAAGAGTAGTCTCAACGTGAGTAATTTCAATTAGTTAGTGCGCTGTAGAAGCTTAATATATTGCAAATATTTTTGGGCTGCTCATATCCTCTGAGGCTAGGGGCAAAGCAAATCTGCTTTGATCTAATCTGAGAAAAAAGTAACCCCACAAATACTAATGTCACTATAATTACCATCACAAAAGCAAAAGAAAATCAATTGACAAAAAGACGGTTGCATGGCAAATTTCTGATATTGCGCATCAGAGACCTATGCTTTCTTTACTCCCGCCACGCGTAAATAAAACATGCATAGGAAGATCCCAAAGCCTGAATAGCATTCCATGAAAATATACTATTATATAATTTAGTGATTATGGTAAACATATGCATTATACTCCGTTTTTTATATCAGAAACCATATCTATCAATCGAAACCACCGATAGGACCATTGAGACTTAATCGTCCTAGAGCAATAATTTTCTCAAATTAATTATCTAAAATATTTTAAGAATTTTTTATAAAATAGGAAGTGCGAAATCGTAAAAAAGGACTCTCAACAAATCTAAAGCTGAGATACCCTAACGGAACCATTACTAAAAAAGCTGGCACAGAAAGCAGCAAAGCAACATATATGTTAGAGAGGTCAATAATCCATTTATCTATTGCAATCGCCAGATACGAGTAAAAGAAAAAATGAAGAAGGTATATTGAATATGAATATTTACCAACTAATGCAAGCATGCGCGATAGTTGTGCCTTTGAATGCTTAAACGAATTATCATACCAAGCTATGAGAGCACCATATGTTAGACCTTCAATAGTGGTCATCACAATCCATAGCGGGCTTGGCGAAGGATATGAGGGGAACTCATAAAACCCACCAAGGGACTCAAAATACCAATAAAATATTACAAATAATAAAATTACCAGCGTTGCGATGAAATGGTTGTTTTTGAAAAGTTTCAAATTTTGATAGGCCAAAATTCCTAGGATGAATTGATCGATTCTTCCAACTATAGTCCAATAAGAGAATCCTTGCACCTCACCTTCCATATTGAAGATAAAATAACGAAATGCTACGGCGACTAAAATAAAGAATGGTAGGAAAATCTTATTTATGCTCGAGATGTAAAGAAGTAATGGTAAAATTAAATAAAAGTGAAATTCAACAGTGATTGACCATCCTCCATTAGGCAATCCAGGCCGAAAAAATCCCAACATTATTTTCTTTAAATATTGGTAAGAGTCACCGCCGTTTACGAAATCTCTAACTCCTACAATTGCAATAACTAAAACCAAAAGTGGCAATAAGCGTAAAGCTCTGTTCCATAAAAAAGCAAAATAATTAATCTTCCTACCATTGAGAATTTTGGCAA
>Ga0115561_1000735_pt1 | contig 24020 bp, 18 predicted proteins | sample COGITO_mtgs_1105_4_FD_87201 | JGI IMG/M metagenome (GOLD analysis project Ga0115561, IMG submission 87201) | Pelagic marine microbial communities from North Sea - COGITO_mtgs_110512 | ecosystem: Environmental > Aquatic > Marine > Epipelagic | place: Germany:Helgoland, sampling site Kabeltonne...
ATAAAATTATTCCAGAACAAAGTGATAAAATTGATTTAAATAAATTAGTTGCAAAAGCTGACCTACTAATTGGGGGTGTTTTAATACCAGGTGCAGAAGCTCCAAAGTTAATTACTAAACCAATGTTAAAACTAATGCAAAGAGGATCAGTTATTGTTGATGTTGCAATTGACCAAGGGGGTTGTGTTGAGACGAGTAAACCAACAACTCACGGTGATCCAACTTATATTATTGATGATGTTATTCATTACTGTGTAGCAAATATGCCAGGTGGAGTTCCAAGAACTTCAACGATTGCGTTGAACAATGCAACACTTCCACATCTAGTAAAAATTGCAAATAATGGTTACGCTAAAGCACTAAGCGATGATAAACATTTGCTTGCAGGACTAAACGTTTGCAAAGGTCAAGTAACGTATAAAGCAGTGGCTGATGTTTTTGGTTATGAATATTTTGAGCCATTAAAAGCATTACAATTTTAAATAATTTAGTTAAAATTAACTAATATAATTTTAACTATGATTAAAAAAGTTATTTTTAAAAAAATTCAATTTCTAAACTTTTCTTCTGAAAATTTTAAAAAAATAATTAAAAATAAAGGAACATTTTTTTTCCCTGCGGCACCAGCATTGGCTACAATAGATGAATCTGAAGTATATTATAAGTCACTAAAAAATGCTAATTATGTATTTTTAGACAGTGGATTTTTTGTTTTACTTTTGAGATTATTTAAAAATATTAATGTAAACAAATTTTCTGGATTTAAATTCATTAAATTGTTTTTAAGCCATGTTAAAAAAAACAAAAAAAACAGTATTTTTTTAATTAATCCTAATAAAAAGATATCTCATTCCTATAAAAAATATCTTAAAAAATTTAGTATTAAAAAAGTTTACAGTTATATAGCCCCAATTTACCCCCCAACAAAAATTGTTGATAAAAAACTTGTAGATCAAATTAACAAAACAAAACCAAGATTTATTTTAATTAATTTAGGAGGAACCAAACAGGAAATATTGGGTAATTATTTAAATAACAGATTAAAAAATAAATATCCAATTATATGCACTGGCGCAGCACTATCCTTTTTTACTAGAGATCAAGCACCCATAAACACATTTTTTGATGAAGTTTATTTAGGCTGGTTAATAAGGATTATTTTCAATCCTAAAATTTTTCTAAAAAGATATTTCCTGTCACTAAAACTCTTAGTTATTTTTATTAAACACTTTGATACTATAGAAAAAAAATAGAATATTTAATAAATTAATTAAACAATCACATAAATGAATCTTATAAACTCAACCAATTATATAGAGTCAAATTCAAGTAAAATAAAAAATTTATCAATTATATTTCTTATCTTATGCACATTAATTCAATTAATAGTTTTGAAAAACTACAACAATATTTTTTCTATTTTGTTTTTATTCATGTCAAATTTATTAATTTTAAATTACTGTCTTAAAAAAGAAAATATTTTTAATTATCCAGTATCTATATTTTCGATTATTTTTTTTAATATATATGCAAATGGAGGAACACTTTTTTTTAAAAGTTTTTTATTTGAAGATTTAACTCAAAACTTATACCAACCAAATCACACTTTTTTTTTACTCTTGGTTTTTAATGTAGTTATTGTATTTACACATTTTTTTTATACAAAAATAAAGTTTTTTGACAGAGTTAAATTAAAAATTAATAACTTATATAGCTTTATGAAAGTTGATAACAAAAATAAAGTAATGATAAAAGATTTTTTTATATTACTAGGTATAGCAACAGTTGTTTTTGCCAGCATATCTTTTACTTTTTTTGGAAATTTTATTTATCTTCAAAAACAGACAGGACCAAACTTTTTAGGCGATATAATAAATGGAATTAATGTATTTTATATTAGTGGTTTTGTAGTCTTGTACTCTAAAAAATTTTATAATTTTAGTTTTTCAAGAAAAGATTTTTCTTTAATATTTTTAAGCGGCATAGCAATTTTTTATTTATCCTTAGGATTAAATTCAAGATCAGCTTTTTTTGATTTAGTTTTTCTAGGTTTGCTGATTTATGTTTTTTATTACTTTATTGGGTATTATGAAATTAAAGTTTTGAGATTAAATAAAATTTTTATTGTTTTTATTTTTTTATTTTTTTCGACTAGTTTAGTCGATAGATTTTCTGAAACCTATATTGAGTCCCGTGAAAGTCGAGATAAGACAAACCCTGTTCAAAATATTAAAAATCACTTCTCTACTTTTTTAGACCGTAAAACGACTAAAAATTATGATTTTTATACTTCTGCAAATATTTTTAATGAAAACTATTATGAAGTTAAATTATTAAATAGAATAAATATAATCAAAGCAACAGACAATGTGCTTTACGCTAAAAAATTTATTAGTAATAAACAAGTAGATAATTTAATTGATTATGAATATGGTCAAATAATATCTATATTACCTTCACCTGTAATTAATTTATTCAGTCAATCCTTTGAAAAAGATAAATTTTTGAATTTTTCTATGACTTCAAAGATCTTTATTGAAGCAGATGGATCTTTTGGTGGTTCTAAGAGTAACGGCTTAATTTATCCCATAGTGTATATATATAATGATTATATTTTTTATCTATTATTTTTCTTTATCTTAATTTTAAGTTTTTTATTTTTAGACTCTTTTTATAACCGTAAAAATAAAAGTTTTTCAATTTTGTTATTTTTGTTATTTTATACAACAGGTGGAGGTCTTATCAATGCTATCTCTCAGGGAAGTGTGTCTGATGTTTGTGCGCTTTTGTTTAGAGATTTGCCCCAATCTATAGTAATTTTTTTTATATTATTTAAAATATTTTCATTAGTTAAGAAAAAGATTTGAAATAATTTTTTTTATATTTATCTCAAAAGAAATTATATTTGAAATAGAGTTAATTTTTTTTGATCCTTGTTCAGTAATTTTTTTTATTTTAACTTCATTTTTTAATAAATGATGGCATTTTTTTATACAGTCGTTCAGAGTATTAAAAAAGACTGCCTCAAAATTATTTTTGAAAAATTCTTCGTGTGTTTTAGTTTTTTTTGCTAGCAACATCGTCCCTACTAAAGGTATCTCAAAAGATCTGTGAGTAATATCATCGTTGTTTTCAAAGGAAGGTAAACAAATTGACATTTTTCCTGATCTCAAAGTCTCTACGTATTTATTGTCATTTACTATTTTAGAAAAAAAAATTGATCTATTTTTTGTATATATCTCTGATCTTTCCCAATGATCTCCGTGTACTTGAATATTCAATTTATTTTTTAAGAGTTTTTTTATTAATAACTCTCTTTCTGATCTATATGTTGAAATAATTATTATATCGTACTTTTTCTTAATTTTTTTTTGACTTAATTTTTTAAATTCATTGATTTTAATTGTTGGTGGTATCCAGATTTTATTTTTAATTCCATATGAAGCACTATCAATCAATCTATTTTTTTGCATAAATATCATCATGTCGAATAAATCAAAATGACTTTTAACTAGATCCCATCTTTTGTTGTCTCCATTTTTGAATGGATTATCAGTACAATAATAAATTATTTTTTTTGAAATTTTCTTTAAGTAATAGATAGACTTTTCTCCTATTAAAGTTTCATTATTTACATAAATTAAGTCATAAATTTGATTGGCTTTATTTTTCAGAAAAAATAAAATGATTAAATCATAAAATTTAAAATTCAAATGCCAGCTAATTTTATTTAACAAAAAACAAATATTATTAATTTTTTTTAAATTGATTATTTCAACATCTTTGTAAATTTTTTTGAGAATCTTAAATTGATAATAAGAGTAACCAATTTTTTGATCATCACCTATGAATAAAATTTTCATATTACTTGATAATTTTATTTAATGATTTGAAACATTTTTCGAAATTGAATTTAGATATTATTCTTTTACTATTTTTTTTGTGAGTCTGTAATACTTTTCTATTATTTAAATAAAAAATGATTTTTTTAATTAAACCTTCTGAATCATTTGTTTTAAATAAATAGCCATTATGGCCTACCTTGACTAGATCTGGTGCACAACCAACTTGTTCAGATGCTATAATGGCATTTCCAGAGCACATTGCTTCATTCACAACCAATCCCCAAGGTTCAATTTTTGATGGAACAATAAGAACGTCAGTTTTCTTGTAAATTTTTTTTAAATCTTCCTGACTAACAAATCCATTAAATTTAACAAATTTTATACCTTCTTTTTTTATTTTATTTTTGAAAGGTTGTAAAAGTGGACCAGTACCAACAATATTAAATGAAATATTTTTATATGATTTTGTTTTAATTATGGTTTCACATAAAGTTTCAATTCCTTTTATAGAAGTAACTTTTCCTACAAATAAAAAATTTATTTTTTTTTTTAATTTATTAAGTGGAGCATTAAAAAAACTATTATTTACCACATAAGGAACATTAATTATTTTTTTTGAGTTAATCTTTTTTGATAAATAGTATTTTCTATTTAATTTCCCAATAGATAAGTAGTGATCTACAAATTTATCAATTATTTTATAATAAATATCGTTTAAAAAGATATTTAGGTTGCTCCTGTTTTTGCTAAATTTAGTATTTTCTTCTCTTATAAGCACTTTCTTATTAACTACGTTAGCTAAAATTAAAACTAAAAAATTATAAATATTTTTTGTTCCATGAAGCCAAATATATTTAGTTTTATTATTAAATAGATATGAAAAATTATATTTTTTTATTCTAATAAATTTATAATCTTTAATTATGTTTTGATTCCATGAAATTTTTTTTTGAAAATTTTTATCATAGAATTTACCTGCTGTGTGTAAACTTTTGTAACCAACAGTAATGTCTATTTTCTTTTTTACCAAATATTGAATTAATGGTGTTTGGTATTGTATTGGATGATTTAGTATATAAAGTAGTTTCATTTATCATTCCTTATCCAATCACTAAAAGATTTATTTAATTTCAGATTATAATTTTGATTAAAACATTTAATTGAAGCTTTTGATAGTTTCATTTTTTTATTTTTTGAAAAATTAATTGCATTCTCAATTGATGAACTTAAGGACTTAATATTAAGTTTGTGAATTATCCCACAAGAGTATTTTTTAACAGTTTTAGATAGACCAACTTTATTTGATAAAATTACTATTTTACCTATTGAAAGACTTTCAACAACAGAAACACCAAAATTTTCCCCATAAGAAGGCAGTACCGTAAATTCACTAAACTTGATAAAATTCCATTTATTATTGCCTCCAACAAATCCTGTAAAAAAGATTTTATTTTTTAGATTATTTGCTTCAATTGATCTATCTAATTTTTTTTTAAAGCTTTGATTTTCTATAGGTCCAGAAATTATTAAGATATAATTTTTTTTTGATTTTATTTTTGCAAAAGATTCAATCAAAAGATCCAATCCCTTTTTTGGGTCTACTCTTCCCATAAATAAAATGTACTTATTTTTTTTTAAGAATGGATATTTCTTTATTAGAATTTTTTTATTTATATTTATCTTTGGTTTTATTATTCCATAGTTAACTTTTTTAATATTTATTTTCTTTGTGTTTACAAAAGTTTTTTTTAGATGATTTACTTCAGTTTGTGAATTAACAAGAACAGCTCTAGATTTTTTTAAATTTTCTCTTTCAAAAAAATACCAATAAATTTTCTTTTTTAATGTTTTAATATTTTCTTTACCAAAATATGGATCTAACATTCCATGAGTAAAAACATAATAATTTTTTTTTAAGATAATTCTTGCAATTAAAGTTTGAAATTGCCACAGACCATGGATAAAAAATTTTTTATATTTCTTCCTGTTTTTAATTAACCAAAAGATTAGTTTAATACTTACTCCGTATTTAAAATAACGATCATTTAAGTTAATATATTTTATTTCGTCACTATATTTGTAATTTTCTCCACTACCCAAATGAACAATGTCATGACTTATATTATTATACAAATTTGATTTTGCTATATCAGCTAAACTATGAGAGGGCCCTCCATCCTTTAATTTAACACTATCTATGATACTGACTACTTTAATTGGAAATGTCATTCGTTAATTTTTTAAACATGTTTTTTATTGTATCCTTCTTATTTCTATAAAATAAAAATATTTTAAAAATATTTAAATCCACCAAAAGTCTAAACCATAAAGTATGCCAAAAACAAAATTTTAATCCATTAACCCCATCTTTGAAGCCTAAATTAAAAAAATATCTATAAAAAAATAAAAAAATAGCTCTAAGAAAAATTGGAAATCTATAGTAAATATTTTTGTTAATAATTTTAATTTTTCTTTGTTCTTTGGATAAAACTTTATTGTTGAGGTTTTTTTCTAATTTAAATCTAATAGCTTCTTTAATAGCATATATACGATGTTTTTTTTTCCAAGATTCAAATGTATTTTTATTATTATCAAATATTGATAAATCTAAATTTATAATTTTTGGTTTACATATTATTTCTTCATCGAAAAAAGTCTTTTCACAAAAACCTTTTCCATTTTTCCAAATACGTAATTTTTTTTGTGGAAATACACCGCCATATCTAATTTCTTTTTTATTAAAAAAATATCTTCTAGTAATATTGATACCGTTAACATTACTATCTATCTGACTAAGTTTTTTATTTAGCTTTTCGAAAAATTTTTTTTCCACATATTCATCAGCATCAATTCTCATTAGCCATTTTGTTTTAGCTTGAGATAACTTAATTGCAGAATTAAATTGATCTGAATGATTTTTAAATTGTTTACTTTTAAATTTAATTTTTTTGGATTTAATAATTTTAACTGTTTTATCAGTTGAATAACTGTCCAAAATAAAAACATTTTGAACATATTTTTTTAACGAATCAATGCACCTTTTTAAATGATTATCCTCGTTATAAGTTATTATAATGACTGTTATATCGCACAATTTTTTTGATTTTTTCATTATTTTCAAATGTAACTGTGACTTAGTGTATAAATATATAATACATAATAAATAAATAATTACACTAATACTCTAAAAAAACTTAATGGAAAAAAATTTATTCAGCACATTATCAAAAATAGCAGAGGGATTAGAGATTAAGTATTATTGGATTGTATTTTTAAAATATTTAAAACCTATTTTTTTTATATCATTTTTGGTGTCATTACTTGTTTTGCTTATCTCTTTAAATATAGAAAAAAAGTATCAAAGTTATGCAACAATCGTTATCGAAAATGACGAAAGTCAAAAAATTGTTAATATTGAAGAGGTATATTCTGCTGATAACCAAGCAAGCAGAATTAACAATCAAATAGCTATTTTAAAGAGCGATGATGTCATTGATTATATTGTTAATGACAAAGTTCTTATTGATAAATTTCAAAAACTTTTTAGAGGATTGGAGCCAAGTTTAATACAAAGATTATTTACCAAAAAAAAAGATATTGGTAAAGAGGGTTTAAGAAGATTTTTAAAATCAAACTTTTCATTATATAGTATACCAAGAAGTGACGTACTGGAATTAACGTTTATTTCATCAAGCCCAAAAATTTCAAAAATTGCATTGCAAAATATTATAAAATCATACCAAAGGTATGAGATAGACTCAAAAATAGTAATCACATCTTATGCAACTGAGAGAATTTCAGAGAGATTAACAGAACTTACAAAACAAATGGAAGTGGCAGAAAAAAATTTAGCACAATATAAAGAAGAAAATGGTTTAGTTGATACTGGAGATGTTAAAGAGCTTAAAATAAAACAAATTGAAAATTTGTCTGAAACTATATTAGTCCTGCAAGATAAAGTTAATCAATATCAATCAGACTTACTGGCTGTGAAATTGTCAAAAGGAGATGTGAATCAGTTAACTTCAATTCAAGATCTAATGACTAGACCAGATATTAAAAATATTTATGAAAGTTTAATGGGATCTAGAAATAACCTAGAATCTTTAAGACTGATTTATACCAATGAGCACCCTAAAGTAAAAAAAGCACTTCAAACTATAATTTCTTATGAAACTCAACTTGTAAAAATAATTAATAGTAATATTGATAAAAAAACTTTTGAATTAACAAATTTAAAAAATTCTATTGATATCAACAAAAAATCTTTGAACAAAGCTACTAAGGAATTAAGAAATTTAGAAGAAAAAGAGTCTGGAATGCTTAAATTTTCAAGAGAAGTTTCTAGTAGTCGTAAACTTTATGAAACTTTTCTACAAAGAGTTAAAGAAACAAATGAAGTTCAAAATTTACAAATTTCAAATGTTAAAATTATAGAGGACCCTGTTGCTTCTGAAAAGCCTGTTTCCCCAAATATCAAAAAGAATACAATTTTAGCATTTTTATTTTCTGCAATTGTGGTTTATTTTTACTTATTTTACAGAGACCTCAATAGTTCGACTGTTAAGGACCCAACATCATTAGAAATGTTTAATACATTAGTTTTAGCAAATTTACCTAAAGTCAATATTTCTCGTAAAGGCTTTCATGTAATGCAAATGTTTTTAGAAGATAATGAGTCTGCTTTTTCAGAAGCAGTTAGAAATGCAAGAACTGTAATGGAGTCAAAATTTAAAACAAATAAAAGCTTCTTAATTACTTCCAGTAGCCCTTCTGAAGGTAAGACAACAGTAGCTTTTAACTTAGCTCTTTCTTTACAAAAAAACTATAAAGTTTTATTGATTGAAGCAGATATTAGAAAACCCTCAGTAGCAGCAAGTTATTATGAATTTAATGAAAGTCATAAAGGCCTTAGTGAAATTTTAACAAATGAAGTGACCTTTTCAGAAACTATTCAAAAAGTTCCTGGTACAAAACTTGAATTTATTAGTTCTGGAAAAAGAAGAAGTGACTTATCAGATATTGTTAATGTTCCTAAATTTAAAAAGTTTTTAGATCTTTTAAAAACAAAATATGACTATGTAATTGTTGATAGTGCACCAATTTTGCCAGTTTCTGACACTTTAGTGCTAGCTCAAGCCAGTGATCATATATTTTATGTAACTAGATCAAATGTTACAGGTATTTTGTCTTTAATGTCAGGTATTAAAAGACTCAAAAATATTAATAGAAACCCAGATGCATTAATTTTAAACGACTTAGATATATCAAAAAATAGTTATTATGGATATTATTATCAGCAACCATATTATTACGCAGGTGAAGATAAACCTTATTAAAAATATTTTTTATTGATGTTTAATCTTGAAAAATTGTTTCAAAAAGATGATGAAATCTTCGTATTCTTTAGTTTTTTATCTCAGTCTTTAATTGTATTTTTTGCTTTATATCTTTCTACAATTTTATCTGAAAATACTTTATTGGATTTGTTTAATTTTGGTTATTTTGTAAATTCTCAGTATTTTTATTTCGTCACAGGTGTATTTGTAATTTTTTTATCATCTTACTTGTTTATTAGAAATAGAAAAAATTATGTTAAAACTTATTATTATTATATTACTCGTGATATAAAGAATTTTTCACTTATATATTTTATTTTATTTGCACCTTATCTTTTCTTATATGATCAAAAAGTAAGTTTTATATGGTTTTTAAATACTTATATATTCGTTTTAATCAACTTATTTCTAATAAAGTTTATTAATAATCAGATTTATCGATATTTGATAATTAACAATGTTATTCAAAGAAACATTTTAATTATATCAAATTTTGAAACAGTCAAAAAATTTATAGAAATTTATAAAAATAAAAAAAAAAAATCATTAATTAAGTGCTGCATTATTACTGATTTAGAGGAAGGAAATTTTTTTTCTGATCTTAAAATTCCAAATTTCTATTTTAATGATAATATATATGAAATATTGAATTATCATCATGTAGGTCAGATTTGGCTTCAAATAGAAAATGAAAAACAAGTTTCAAAATTAGAAAAACTTTTAAAATTTCCTTTTGATATAAAACTATTCTCTAAGTTTACTAATCAAGAAAATATAAATTATTATATTAAAAAATTTAATATTACGTCAACTATAGAAAAAAATAATAATTATATTTTTTATTCAATTAATAATTCTAGGTTTACTGGAATTCCATTATTTTTTAAATTTTTAATAGATAAATTTTTTTCTATTTTAATACTATTATTAACTTTTCCAATATTATTAGCTGCCTTATTATTAATATTTATTGAAGATGGTTTTCCAGTATTTTTCAAACAAAAGAGAACAGGGTGGGATGGAAGAAGATTTAATATTTTTAAACTCAGAACTCTAAAAAAAAAAAATTTTGATAAAACGATACAAGTCCAGTCAGGAGATAAAAGACTTCTCTTTTTTGGAAAATTTTTAAGAAGATTTAGCATTGATGAACTTCCTCAAATTTATAATGTTTTAAAAGGCGAGATGTCAATTGTAGGCCCAAGACCACATATGACTGAACATAGTAAAAAATATTCAAACATAATTAAAAATTTTTTAACACGACATAAGTGTAGCCCAGGAATAACTGGGTGGGCACAGATACATGGTTACAGAGGAGCAACTCTAGATGATGAATTGATGAAAAAAAGATTAGATTACGACATATGGTATTTGAAAAATTGGTCCATAGCACTTGATTTTAAGATAATGTTTCGAACTATTTATGCAATACTCAAGTACAGGGTTGATTGATTACGCTTAATTGACAACCATAGATTGAAGAAATAGTTTCAATATGATGATTCGTTTTATAAAAAAATTAAAAGTTCTTGAAAATAAAAACACTAAAATTTTCAAAGAGACAAATTTCAAAAAAGAATTTTTTTCAACATTTCAAAAAATTAAATCAAAATTATATTCTGGGACAGTTAAGGAAATTCCAAAAATAAACCTTAATCTTAATCAGGAAAAAGTTTCAAAAGATAACCTGATAATGTCTGAAGAATTTAAATTAAAAAACTCATTTCTTGATAAAAAAATTTTTACCCAAAATAAAAATGAGATCAGAGAAAATGACAATAAATTTTTAAAAAAAAAATTAAAAAGAAAGCTTGGAAGATTGAAAAGAAAGATCAAAAGATATAAAGTAAATTCTAATGAAAATGTTTACAATAAAAAAATAAATTTAAATATGATGGAAAGTGACGATAAAATAAATCAGCTTAACTTTAAGATTAAAGATATGCAAAATGAGTTAGGTAAAATTCATGAGTCAGAGGATAAAAATTCACAGGATGTGATTAAAGTAAAAAACAAATATAAAAGAAAAATAAAAAAATTAAGAAATAAAATTAATAAGCTCACCAAAAATATTGAAAATAATAACATTGTTGAATTAAAAACAGCACAATTAGACACTGATAGCGAAATAAAAAAAAATATTCATTTAGAGCAAACAAAATCTGAATTTGTAACAGACTTAGAAAAACAACTAGATTTATATAAAACTAAAAACCAAGAATTAAAAAATCAAATCGAAAGTCAAAATTTAATTCATAATTCTAAGACTGATGAAAAAAATAAAACAGACGAATTAGAGCTAAAGATTAAACATTATCAAGATGAAAATATTAGACTTTCAAATTTAGTTACAAGCCAAAATAAAAAAATAGAAATAATGTCATCTCAAATTCAAAATTTTGAAAATTTAAAAAATAAACTTTATGAACAAGTTAATAATCTTGGAGATACTCTCTTGGTCAATGATAATGTAGAAAATATTTTTGAAAATCATTCTTCAACAAATCATCAGCAAGAAACACTTGAGGAAAATCAAAAGGTAATCAAAGTTGTGAATGCTAATAATGAGTTAGTCAAATCAGAATACACTCCTAATAAAATAAATAAAAATTTGGTAGTGAATGATAGTTATTTAGATAAAGAAATTAATAAAATATTTTCTGAGTAAAAAATTTATCCCTCAAATTATAGAATTTATTAATATAATATGATTAAAAAAAATATTCATTTTGAGCATATAATTATATTTTTTTTTATTTTTATATTAAATATTCAGTCATACGCATTTGGCTCAATAAGTATGGAAAAATTTACAAATCAAATTGAATTTATTGAGAGAAATTATAATGAGTATGAGATTACAAAAGCCTCAAACATATTAGATCTAAATGAAAATTTAATTCAAAATCTAGTTTTGGAATTAGGAGAGCTGGAACTTGATGTAAAAATTGCCTTTTATCAAGAGGTTTCTGAATTGTTGAATGAAATAAAATCAAATGTTCTTCTAAAAATTGTTGAAAAAGAAGCAAAAAACAACAATAGTTTAAAAGAGCTAAACAACGATCAATTTGCTGAAATTTCTGTAATTTTTGAGCGCACAATACCAAGCATATACACAGATAATAGATCAATTAATGACAGTCCTTATTTACTAGCCTCAATAATAAATGAGTCTGACATAAAACTATGTAACGAAATAGTTAAAAAAATATCAAACACTTCAAGAGAAAACAATAATTCAAATTCTCTTGCAGTTAACGTTGTCTATTATGCTTCAGAGATTAACTCTAACTTTTTATTGGATATAGATAGAGAACAAAAAAATATTTTAATTAAACAATCAGTAAATGAGCTTAGTAGTGAATTGAAAAATAATAAATATAAAATTCAAAAAAAATTGAATAATAATTATGCCCAGGATAGTTTGTTGGCTCTTAGTTCGGCTATTCTAAAATCAAAAAATGAAATCTCTAGCGATATTATTTCAGCTATTGAAACCACTTCATCTAGTGAAAAAAAAACGATTAGCTTTGAAATTATAAAACAAATATCTGAATTAAATGAGTGGAATGATGAAAAAGATATAAATTTTCTTCAAAATAAAATTTTTTTTTCAGAAAAAATATTTCCAATTGGATTTTCTAATATTGATCAAGATAAAATAGATGCTGCAGGTAAATTAATTCAAAATACAGATTCAAAAACTTCAGAAATTTTAATAAAGTCAATAATTAATAATCTTGTAGCTGAAAATAATAACATTACTAAATTAAATCAAAAAACTATAAATTCTTTAGGGGAAACTTTTAATACAGCTAAAGTAAATAATAGTCAAATTATACAATCTAAATTTGAAGCAAAAACTATTTTTGACAGTTTGTTCGAGGACACTTTAGACCCAAGTCTTCTTAAAAATCCAAAATTTCAATTATCTTTTGCATTGATACCCAAAAAAAAATTTAATCTAAATAATGTTTCACCAAATTAAACAAAGAACATTATCAATAAATCAATTATATCAATTTTTTTTTTGCTTAATCTTTTTTCTTGGAACATTATTTAACGGTTCTAATTCTTTTTTGTTAATTAAAATTAATTTTATCTTTTTATTTATATTTTTTTTACATTTAATGTTTAAAAAAAATTTTAAAACAAATTTTTTGTATCTATATAAAACAAATAAAAATATTTTTTATTTGTTTGCAATATTTATAATTTTTTTAATTTTTCAAGTTGTCCCGTTGCCAAATTTTTTTTTAAGTTTTATTTCTGAAAATTCATTTAATTTTTATAAAAATATTAATTTTAGCAACTATAATCCTATCAGTTTAAATATTTATTTTTCATCACATGAAATAATAAATTATTTAAATATCTTTTTAATAGTCGTTTTAACTAACTTAATTTTTTATAAAAAAAAGCATATCAATAGGTTTCTATTTTATTTTTCAATAATGGGTTTTTTTCATGCTTTTTTTGCTGTATTTTGGCTACTCAATGGTAATCCAGATTTTATATTTAAAGATACGATATATTATTCAAATTCTGCAACAGGTTTTTTTATAAATAGAACTAACTTCTCCTTTTTCTTAGTTTTAACATTTTTAATTGGTCTCCAATATTTGTATTTCAATAATATTAAAATGATATTTAAAGAAGATAAGTTTGAAATATTTTATGTGAGATTTTTTCTTTTGTTTATATCAATTGGTATTATTTCAACTTTTTCAAGATTAGGAAATTTTTATTTATTAATTATTGTTTTGTATTATTTGTTAATTTCAATCATTAATACAAATAAACTTTTTAATCGTTTTTCAATTTTTTTTATTGTTTTAATTTTATTTGATATACTCATCATGGGAGTTTATTTTGGTGGGAATCAATTAATTTCTAGATTTGATTTTTTTAATTACGAACTTCTATCAAACCCTAATAACCAAGTAAATTTATTATCGTCAAAAGACATTGAGGACAATTTATCACGTTTGAAGTTAATATCATTAGGATTTGAATTTTTTAAAAGCTATTTTTATTTTGGTTATGGAGCAGGTGCTTTTGAGTCAGCTTTTTTTTTATTATTTGAAAATTTAAACGATATCTATGCAAATCATGCTCACTCTGATTTTGTTGAGCTTTTAGGTGAATTAGGAATATTTGGTTTTATTATTTTTATTTTATTATTTATTAATATTTTATATAGGGGTGTTGATGCTTATATAGGTAAATATAGTAACTTACATTTCTTATTGATACCATTATTGTTGTTATTTTTATTTAATGGATTTTTTGATTTTTCTTTAAATATTCCAAGTAATCAATTTTTGTTTGCTAGTCTAGTTACTATGAGTCTTAAAAAATATTTTTAATTTATTGTACATCAACGTTATTTGCGCTTAATCCATTTTGAATTATTGGATTATATGATTTGAATAGATCTGTTTGTGGTAAGAGTAGACTTATAACTCTGTTCCATTTGACAAGATCTGTAGCAGGAATATAAATAATATCTTTTGCCTGTAATTCAAAATATTTTGCAGCTATTAGATTTATTGGATTTTTTACATTTATTTGAAAAACATCCACTGTCAAATCTTCCTCAAAATTTTCTCTAATTACAAATATTTCTTTTGCATTTGCTGTTAAATTATTTAATCCACTATCTGATAAAGCTTGAGTTAAATTATAGCCTGAGTATGGAAAATAAGAACCTTCAAAATTGGCCTCTCCAAAAACTATAATAGAGTTGGGGTTTCTATCTATAAAGATCACATCATCTTTTTTAAGATAAAAATTTTTTTTTTCATCCTCACCAGTTATTGCTTCCTTTAAATCTAAAGCATATATCCTGCCATCTCTTCTGATAACACCTGATGTGCTTGATAAATTATCATTTCCAGTTGTGTTAACATTTGCTCTAATCATTGCATCTAAAATTCTTATTGGGTTGTCATCTAAATCTATAATTAATTGGTTCCTAACAGTTCCTGTTACGTAAACCTTGCTACTTTTAAAAGTAATAACATCCAATTGTAAATCAGGATTAATGTAAAGTTTTTTTAAAACATTCATTAATAAATTTTGCGCTTCTATAGCACTATAATTGCTTAAATTTATTTTACCCACATAGGGAAGATCAATATTTCCAAATGGATCTATTAGATAAGAGCCGTCGATATCATCTGTTTCAGTCAGATTTATAGCTATCTCGTCTCCACCTCCAAGCTGATACTCGTAAACATAGTCAAAAAAATTATTATATTTTAAAGCCACTTCATCAGAAATAGATTGTATATAGTTGCTTTTTAAATCTTTTATCTCATAAAAATTCATTTCACTTAAGTCATGAATTTTAACCTTTATATTTTGATTAATTGAATTATTTTTTTCTAAATTTGGTTTTTCACTTATACCAGGGGCCATAGCACAAGAGGTTAATAAAATTAATGTAAATGATATTGAAAAAGATATTGTTAAATTAAAATATTTTCTCATAAAGTGTAATTTAGTATTTATTATAATTTTAAAGATTTAATACCTTTTTTTTCTAAATTTTGCAGGATTTCCAGCATAAACAGAATTTTTTTTTGTGTTTTGGGTCAAATTACTATTGGCAAGTAAAACCGAATCTCTTTCCATAATTGTACCAGGTGCCACAAAGCAATTTGCTGCAACCCAAACGTTTCCTTTAATTGTTATTGGTGCTTTAACTAAATCAAAACTTTTTGAGTCATATTGATGACTTGCAGTGCACAAAAAAGAATTTTGACTAACTATAGAGTTTTGAGATATAGAAATTTTATCATAATTATAACAATCAACATTTTTACCTAAACAACTATTTTTTTTCATTTCCAAATTCCAAGGCATAAAAATATTAGCAGAAGGATATATTTTAGAGCTCCACTCAATTTTAGCACCAAAAAATTTTAAAACTAAAACTCTCCAAGTATTAAAAGGAAATAATGGTGGTGTAAACTTACAAAATATAAACCACATAATTACCCAAAAAATTCTTAATACTTTTATATAAATTGGTTGTGTGTATTTTTTCAATATATTTTTTTTAGTTAATTTCTAAATAATTAATGTAATAACATTATATTCGTTTTTAAAAAAAAAATATGTATTTTTCAAATTTTTTCAACTTAATTAAAAATAATTTAAGATTTCAAGAAAATGTTAATTATCACTCATTTAACCTTATATCTAAAATATTTGTTCAAATACTTTTTCCACCTTTGATGATTTTTATCTGGGGTGCTGAGAATTATGGTATCTGGATTATGATCATTTCACTAGGAGCTTTATTTATCGGTATAAATTTTAATATAACTGAAGTGGTGAGATTAGAGATGACAAAATCATATAAAGCTTCAAAAAAAATAAGTTTGAATGAACTTATTTCAAATCTATTTGTTTCCCACACAATCAATATTTGTCTTTATATACTGATAGCACTTATCTTTTATTATTTAATTTCTATGGATGAAATTCAAAAGTTAACTAGCCTAAACATCTTTGATATTAGGTATATATTCATCTTTATTTTCTTATCTTTTTTATTAGAAAATATTATAAACTACTTTTATCCAATCGTAACTTTTAAAGGTTATACTAAAAATTGGGTCCATCAAAATACGTTATATTTATTTTATTCAAGATTTTTAATTTTAACAGGGTTTATATTCAATGACTTCAAATATTTATCTTTAATTTATTTTATCTCAAATTTAGTTAGATTTTTAATTATATTTAATCTTTTTATCAAAGAAAAAGAAAATTTAAAAATAAGTTTAAGAGATTTCAATATCATAAAAACTTATGAAATTTTTAAAAAATCAATCAGTTATAGTTTTGAGAAAATTAATGCATCTATAAACCAAAATTTTATTATTATAATGATAGGTAATTTTTTTTCTCCATCAGTTGTGGCTTTAATTACAACTGCAAGAACAATGTTTTCTAATTTACCATCTAACGTATATGATATTATTTTTTCTCCGGCTTTAATAGAATTTGTATCAATCCAAAAATTACAACACAAAAAAATAATTCATAAACTTTTAATACTTTTAAAGCCCATTCTCTTTATTAGTTTATTATTTATTATATTTAGTTATTTTTTTGGTGAAATGATTTATGGCTATTGGATTACTGATAACCAATTAGAAATAACAAAATTATTTATTCTCCTGCTAACCTTAGAGTCTTTTTTGACAACAGTTTTAACAGGGTTAAAAATACCTTTTAAGTCAAATAATAATTTTTTATTTATTTCAAGAATAGAAGCTTTAGCATCAATTCTTTTATTAATATTAGCAATGGTAATTTTAACAACTTCTAGTCAATGGATTATAGTATTTATAATATCTAATTTACTTTTATTAATAATTAATATTTTTTTAATATTCAATTATAAAAATTATCTTTTTAAATTAACTAATGAATAAAAATTTTTTATTAGGTACACATGGCACTTTTCATTATTTTGATTTGGCTAAGGAATTAAACTCAAGATACATGTTAAATAAAATTGTATCAGGATATCCAAAATTTAAATTAAAAAAATATAAACTTCCTTATGATAAAATTCACTCAACAGGAATATACCAAGTTATCACTCAAACTTTAGGAAGATACCAATCTTCAAATAAAAAAATTTTAGATTATTTTAATCTATTAAATGCAAAACAAATTGATCGCATCTCTTCTAGCTACATAAAGACGAGTGATATTTTTTTAAGTTTATCTGGAACAGGATTAAACACTGGAAAAAAATTTATTGAGTCAAAAAAAATGTATATTTGTGAAAGAGCAAGTGCTCATGTTGAATTTTGTAATGATATTTACAAAGAAGAATATGATAAATTTAATTATTCCTATTATTCTTCGAGTGAATTTATCGAAAGGGAATTAGAGGAATATGAACAAAGTAGTTTTATTTTACTTCCTTCTAGATTTTCACAACAAACATTTACAGATAAAGGAATTTTCAAAACTAAAGTTATTGATTATCCTGCAAGTGACGAATATTTTTATCCAATTCCAAAATTACAAAATTCTCTTGATCAATTTAATGTTCTTTATGTCGGGGGACTTACTATTCGTAAAGGTCTGGAGTATCTAATAGATGCTTTTAACAAAATTAAATTTAAAAATAAGAGACTACATTTAGTAGGAACCAAAACTTTTGACTTTAAATTTATCCAAAATAAAATTGATAACGAAAATACTATAATTTATGGGCATTTAAATCATTTTAAAATCAATGAAATGATGAATAAATCACAATTAATGGTTTTACCAAGTCTTCAAGATGGTTCTGGAATTGTTATTTCACAAGCATTAAAAACTGGTTTACCGGTCATTGTGACTGAAAACACAGGAACAGAAAAATTGGTTAAAGAATTCCAATGTGGCTATGTAGTCCCAATACGTGATAGCAATATCCTGCATGACAGGATTGATTATTTAATTGAAAACCAACATCAGCTTAAACTTTTTTCTGATAATGCAAAAAAATTTGCACAAAATCACACTTGGAAAAATTATGTGGATCAATTAATTAAAATTATTGATCAGTTTTCTTAAATAAGTTTGTATAAATTTTACTTAAATTTTTAAAATATATTTTTTCGTCAAATATTTTTACATTCTTGAGGTTAAATTGAATAAATTTCTCTCTTTCTTTATGATTCTCTAAGATTTTAATAATTAATTTTGAAAATAATTTAAAATTATTTGGATGAGCCATAAATTTTTTAGTCTTAACTATTTCTTTTAACACTTTTAAATTAGAACAAACGATTGGAACTCCACTTTTGATAGCCTCCAAAAGGGGAAGTCCAAAACCTTCATAAATTGAGGGGAATAATACAGCATCACTAACTTTATATATATTACTTATCTCCTCCCTTTTTATTTTGGGCAGCTCAATAATTGAATTATATAAATTTTTTTTAATTTTGAAGTCAAATTTGTTACCAATCTTTAAAAAATAAATATTATTATATTTTTTTTTTAACTCCTCTAAGACCTTAAGAGATATTTGATGGTTTTTATAGAAGGAAGATCCAACAATAAGAACTTTTATACTATTTGAAGGAATATTATATTTCTTAAGAGTACTTTTTTTATTAATTTTTTTTTGATTAAAAAATTTTTCAACAGAATTATGTAACACTATAATCTTTTTTGATGGGCAATCTGTGTATTTAAGAATATCTCTTTTTGTATTGTTGCTAACAGCAATGACTTTGTCGAATTTTTTTAGATATGAAAGAGAATGTTTGACTAAAATTGGATTTTTTCCAATCTTTTTTTTAAAAATCAATGGAATAACGTCATGAACAGTAATTAATTTATATTTACAATTTAAACTATCAACTAAGTGCGCATACTGATGATCAATCACATGTCCAATGTCCTCTTTTTTAAGTTTTTTTATCTGTTCTGGGTAATTGATGTATCGATTAAACCTTAAATTCCATAGTTGCGTGATAAATTTAGAATTTTTATTAAAAAATTTTGGAATAAATCTGCTTACTTTAAAATCCTTGTGATTTTTTAGATTAATGAACAAATTATTTGCAACAGTTTCCATACTTATGCGTTTATCTTCTTTGAAATTGCAAAAGTATTTAACAGAAATTTTTTTTGTCATTAGATTTTCTAAATTTATAATATTATGTATTTCAATTTTTAATACACACAATATGTAGTGATGATTAATCTTAAAAATTCAATTTAAAATTGAAAAATACTTTGCATAAAACTTATTATCAGCGATAATTTGTTTAATAAAAATTTAATCTGATAAACAATTCTAGGAGCTAAAAAGTGATCAAAAAAATATTAAATATTTTTTTAATAATTGTTCTCATTAATACCACATTTAGTGTTGTTTCGGTTGTTGCGGTTGCTCCATCTCCTGGTGATTTATTAAGAAATAAGGAAAATTTTGAAAAAAATCAAAAAATACCTGAAAAAATACCTGAAAACGTTATGCAAAAGAGAAAATTACTGATGTCTTAGAGGGAGATCAGAAAATTTTAGTAAAACAATTTCAATTTATAGGAGAACTTGATTTTGTTCCAATTGATATACTTCAAAGTTTAATTAAAGAGTTTAATGGTAAAGAATTAAACTTTGGCGAAATTCAATCAGTTGTAAATAAAGTAAATCGATATTTTCAAAACCAAGGGCTGTTAGTTGCAAGAGCATATCTTCCAAAACAAGAAGTTAAAGATAATACCATATTAATATCAATTTATGAGGGAAGATTAGATGCTGATCAACCTTATAGAATTTTATCACAAGGTTTGAAAATAAAACAAGATAAGATATTCGGATATTTGGACAAAGCACTCGAAAGAGAACTAACCTACAGTTCCTTAGAAAGAGCCATTTTAAACATCAATGATAATCCAGGAATTTCAACCAAAGCGTCATTGGAACCTGGCGATGAAACAGGAGAGACAAGAATTGTTTTAGATATAGCAGAGTCAAAATTTGTTACTTACAACACTACTTTCAATAATTATGGCTCAAGATATACTGGAAAAAATAGAGCAACTGCTAATTTCACATTTAATAATCCAAGTTCAATTGGCGATAAATTTGATTTGGCTTTATCAAAATCAGAGGATGATTTTGAAAGTATTGAGTTAAGATATAACTTCCCAATTGGTGAAGATGGATGGAGAATTGATACTAGCTATAATTACTTTGATTATAAAATTGGAAAAGAACTGGTTTCAAATAAAGTTTTAGGAGATTCTGAAAGTTTTAAACTCAATGCTCGATATCCTTTTTATCGAACTGCATTAGAGTCTTTATTTTTTGACCTAGGATATACTGAAAAATATCTGTATAGCGAAACAGCAGGTAGTGTAACGAGTGATAAAGAGCTTAAAAACTTTATCTTTAGTGCTGAGTGGAACAATGCTGATAGTTATTTAGGTGGAGGGTATACACAAATCAAACCATCAGTAACCTTTGGAGATTTAGACCTTTCAAAAGTAGCTTCTAGCTTATCAAGTGATAACTCTGGAGCACGAACCAATGGTTCGTTTGAAAAATTGACACTAGATATTACAAGAATTCAAAAAGTTAAGGGCAATTTAAATCTACATTTGTTTGGTACTAGTCAATTTGCCTCAAAAAACCTTGATAGTTCTGAGAAATTATCACTTGGTGGACCTTCAGGTATTAGAGCTTATCCGGTAGGAGAAGCTACAGGAGATGAAGGATATCGATACAGTATTGATGCAAAATACAACATCAATGCACCTAAACATTTTGATAGTTTAACAGCAATTGCGTTCTACGATTACGGAATGGTAACGCAATTTACTGATTTAACGAATTTATCTGTAAGTAACAACACGTACTCACTAGAGGGATACGGAATTGGCTTTGAGGCAACGAAGGGAGAAAACATCTCCATTAAAGCTTCGCTTGCTAAAGCAATTGGCGGGAATCCTGGTGCGGTAAGTGGGAAAAATACCGACGGACTTGCAGATGATAAACAACTATTTATTTCAATCAGCGCTAAATTTTAAAGAATGAGGCTGAACTTAAAACTACTAGTCGTATTTTTAGTTCTTGGCCTAAATTTAAAATTAAGCGCAAATGAAATAAGTAACAATACTTTACCAACCGATCCTAATGTTACACATGGAACAGCGGAAATTAGTCAGGGAGGAAATCAATTAACCATTGATCAGCAGACTGACAAACTAATTACCAACTGGTCTAGTTTTAATATTGGTTCTGATGCTAAAGTACAATTTAATCAGCCGAGTTCAAACTCGTCTGCTTTAAACCATGTCAACAGTGCTGACCCAAGTTATATCTACGGTTCACTTGAGGCAAATGGAAAAGTTATTCTAATTAACCCAAATGGAGTAATTTTTTCAAAAGGCTCAAGAGTAGATGTGGGTGCGATTGTTGCCAGTTCTCTAAAGTTAAGTGATGAAAACTTTTTAAAAGACAATTTTGTTTTTGAAAAAGATGGCATTGCAGGAATGATAGAGAATCGTGGAACCATTAAAGCATTCGAAGGTGGAACGGTTGCATTAATCTCATCAATTGTCAAAAATAACGGGACAATTGAAACACCAAGCGGCTCAACAGCTCTACTTGCTGGTGAGAAAATAACCTTAAACCTTAATTATAATCAACTCATAAGTTACACAATTGATAGCGGAGTGCTCAATAGCTTAGTTGAAAATAACAATGCAATTGTCGCAAATAACGGACAAGTTATTTTATCAGCTCGAGGTCTTGATGCAGTTCGAAAATCTGTTGTGAACAATGACGGGATTATTGAGGCAAAAGGCATTAACACAGAGGGAGGAAAAATATTCCTGGAGGGTGATGAAATTACCGTAAAAAGTAATTCAACGCTCAATGCAACAGGAGACAATGGCGGCGGTCAAATACTCGTTGGAGGTAGTTGGCAAAATTCAGATCCAACAATTTATCAAGCAACAACAACAACAATCGAGGAAGGAGCAACACTCAATGCATCAGCAAATAACACCGGAAATGGTGGTGAAATAGTTGTTTGGTCAGATATTACCAATGACCAATCAGTTACAAAAGTTCAAGGAAAACTAACAGCAGAAGGAGGAAAAAATAGCGGAAATGGGGGTCAAATTGAAACCTCAGGATACAAGTTAGATGTTGAAGGAATTGAAGTTTCAACATTAGCAAACGACGGTTCAGCAGGAGAATGGTTACTAGACCCTGCCAGTATCACAATCTCTACATCTGGAGGAACAACTTTACCAAATAGTACTAATTCTGGAAATATCACATCAGTACGTCCAAATACAATATTAACAGGGCTCGCTAGTAGCAACGTTACTATTTATACGGGGATAAGTGGGTCGACAGAATATGATATCGATATAAATGATAGTATCAATTATACAGGACTAAATGAAAGGACTCTAACTTTTAAGGCATCAGGCAGTATTGAAACACCTAATAATGACTCTTCAGGTAATGATATTGATATAACTTCTTCAAATGCAGCATTAAATTTAATTTACTGGTCAGATGCTGATGGAGATGGAGAAGGAAGAGTTAGCATAGGGGATGGAGATCTTACCACCAATGGAGGGGATTTGTGGATAGGTGGAGGAGATGGCTCAACTACATGGAATGGCCATACAGTAGGAGATGATTACGCAAGTACTCCAGGTTCACAAAGGTATGGAGTATTTTTTAGGGCAGGCGGTACTATAAATACAGGGGCAGGCGATATTGAAATAAGAGGTAAAAACGACAACGACAGACAGTACGGAGCTGGAATAACTATTTCTGAAACATCTGATCTAATAGGTAATGATGTTGATGATACATCAATTACTTCTACCGGTAATATAAGTCTTTATGCAACAGATACTATTAACGGCACTGATGATGCGGCTTTATTTGTTAAATCAGGTTCCTCGATAAATGGCAATGGTGGATCTTCAAAAACTATCACAATTGATTTAGCTAATGGTAGACCTGCAGATTTTTATGGAATCATCACGGGGACTTCAAATCTCACAAAAACAGGTGCAACTAACTTGCTACTATATGGAGCTAATACTTATACTGGAACCACAACGATTAGCGAAGGTAAGTTAAGAGTTTACGGTACGTTATCTGATAGTACCGATGTAATTAACTCTGGAACATATGAAGTGGATACCACAGATACTATTAATTCGTTATCTGGAACAGGAGCAGTTGAAATTGCAAGTGGCGTTACTTTAACTACTGGAGACGATGGGGAGGATATTATTTCAGGTATTATTTCTGGTGATGGTAG